>Ga0214164_1001244_pt1 | contig 14853 bp, 9 predicted proteins | sample TroBogepilimnion_13_FD_153003 | JGI IMG/M metagenome (GOLD analysis project Ga0214164, IMG submission 153003) | Freshwater microbial communities from Trout Bog Lake, WI - Practice 03JUN2009 epilimnion v4 | ecosystem: Environmental > Aquatic > Freshwater > Lake > Epilimnion/Euphotic zone ...
GTATTAGAGGTGCTTGTTGTCATTAGAGACTTCTCCTGTTGTTATTATTATGACGAGAACTTATTGAGGTATTTATGAAAATTTATCCGTTAGCTAAAATGTTCCAGCATCAATCGTAGCATCAATTTCAGTTACATGAAGTGTACTTGTAGTATAATTGTAGATGAAATGTGAATTGGCTGCCAAAGCACCAGCAACATTGTACTGAACTTGATACGTTTGACCAGCCGCAGATGCTGTTCCTGCTGGACCTGTAGCGCCTTGTGGACCTGTAGCGCCTGTAGGACCAGCACAGCCTTGACAACCTTGTGGTCCCATACAACCCGTGGCACCAGTTTGACCTGTTGCACCTTGAACACCTGTAGCGCCTGTAGCACCATGACCAGTAGCACCAATGTGACCTGTAGCACCAGTTGGACCAGTAGCACCAATAGGTCCTGTTGCTCCTTGTGGTCCTCTAGCGAGACACGAGATTGTATTTGCGTAATTATAAGAACTTTGTGCTAAACAATAAGCAACATTGGCTTGATTGTAAGCAGAATTGGCTGTTTGAAAAGCGGCATTGACATATGGACCAGTAACACCGCCTGCACCACAACCACCACCATAAGAGATTGTTCTTACATAGTTTGATTGGCCTGTGCCTTTGATGACACTTACGATTGTTGGATTTAATATATTTGCCATTGATTACCTTGTAACGGACGGAGATACATCAATAACACCTTCTAATACTCTTACTACGTTGCCAGAGTTATCTGAAATCTTTGTGTCATATACATAACGACCTGGAATTAAATTGGCTGTTGTGTTTGCTGGTAAAGAAAGAGCGATGGTAGCTGATGGAACATCAATGTGTGTTGAGAGTGTGACCACACCATTAGAAGAATAATATGACTTACGCATCTGGCTGGTAGCCAAAAAATTGGTCAAATTATAGTTATTGCCATAGATATCATCCAAAACTATGGTTACAAGGAATGTGGTACCTTGTTCGAGTAAAAGATTCTGATACGCCGCAGCCATAATATCCTCTAATTATTATTATTGGATATTTATGCCATTCAGGTCGGTGGAACTGGCCAAGTAATGTTGGCTGGATCAGTTTGAGTTTCCGGCAAATCTCTAAGTGCTTGGCGATAAGTTGCCCATTCTGTTTTATTAGGACCATTATAATCTGGTATTTGTGTCCAATCAGATGAATTTAATAAAGACGATCTTTGTCTACGAACTTTATTCCATAAATTTTGGTTTTCAATATCATTATCAGAAAGAATGTTGTTTAGTTGTTCAATTGTTGGTTGTAATCCTAATTTATCAGCATTCCAAGTTAAAATTTCTTCTTCTTTTCCTTCTGGTATTCCAGTACTATAATCTTCAGAATCAAAGATTATATTATTTTTTTTAAAAAAAGTAATAATTTTTATATTTAAATTTGCCATTTATTAACCTTTTATTTTTAAGATTCTTTCCAACCATATAATGTTGCTCTTCCAGTAATATTAGTGTAATTAGCATAAATTTTTATTGCTGTTTTTGCATTACTACAAGTGCCTAAAGCTGAACCAATGAATCCTGCACCACCTTTGTTTGCAGTTCTACTTACAGTTTGCATTGTGCCAGTTAATCCTGAACGATTTCCTGATCCTGCATTTACATTCATATTGTAAAAATCTAATGAGGCTGAAAATCCTCCAGACCTACAAGCAAGAGTCGTAAAACAAGCTCCAGGATACATATACACCCGACAATACGAGTCTTGGCCAGTCGTTCGGCATACAGTACTACAATTTCCAGAGTAAATGTTAGCTTGGCTATAACCACTTGTTATCCAAGTTGTACTACCTATACCCACTTGTAAATTTAAATTACATCCGTGACAATTTCCTTGAACATTTTCTATTATCAATGTATATCTATTATACCCAGACAAACCAGTAAAAGATACACCTGCAGAATTACTAAAACTTTGTGTGCTAATTAAAGCGCCAATAGCTGATCCTGTAGGTCCAGTTGGTCCAGGTGATCCTGTAGGTCCAGGTGATCCTGTAGGTCCAGTTGGACCAGTAGGTCCAGTTGGACCTAAACCACCTGTAGCACCTGTTGGTCCGGTAGCACCTGTTGGTCCGGTAGCACCTGTTGGACCTGTAGCGCCTGCTGGGCCTAATGCCGATACCCAAGTTGGTGCTGAAGCTCCATTAGATTTTAGAAAGTAACCACATGTTCCGGCTGGTGTAAACGAAACAGCTGATCCGGTTCCATAAGCTATAGCTCCAGCTGTTGGTGTCGCTGTTGAATTCGTACCACCTTGAGCTATACCCATCACTCCAGTAACCTGTGTGTTGGCCACAGAGGTAATCTGACTAGAAATGATATTACCAGTGATAGCGGTATTCGCTACACTTGAAATAAGACCACTTGATACTTGTGTTAATGCCATTTAATATCCTCTTTTTAATCCTGTATTTATGGTGTTCCGCCAGCTGTAATGTTATTAGCAGACACAATATTACCAGTTGAATCAATAGAAACAATTGTTGAACCGCCATACTGTATAATTAATTTACCACTAGATTCTTTAATAGTAAAATTTGTAGTTGTTACTGTATTAGCTGCAGCAACTTTACCACTTAATAAAGAAACACTCAAAGAACCTGTAGTAATATTAGAAGCGTTTGTTGTATCAGTAGTGGCTGAAGTAGCCAGACCAGTAATTTGTGAAACTGGTACTGTTAATAATGTTGAACTTCTTACCTTTGTAGTCATTTGCTATTTCCTTTGAGAGTTTCAATCTCGTCTTTTAGTTCTTTAATGGCAGCAAATGCCAAGGCACAGAGTTTAGCATAGTCAACAGCAAGAACTCCGTCATCTCTTTGATGGACGGCTATTGGAAACACCTCTTGAACGTCTTGAGCAATCACACCAAAGTCTGATTTTCTTATAAAATATCCGTCTTCACCACCATGTTTAGCAATATATTCATCTGTCCAATCAAATGTTTTACCGCCAATATGTGTCACAATGTCTACAGCATTTGTAATATCTTTGACATTTTGTTTAAGCGATTTATCGGATGAGTAATAAGCCGTGATATTATCTATAGCACGAATTTCACCTGTTGTACCTGAAGCGGCAGTACCAACACCAAGTGAATTGTGTTGTACATCATTACTTGTTCCAACATTTTGATTCACGGTATATGGTAATCGAGAAGCACTCAATGTTCCAGAGCTAATGTTAGAAGCATTTGTTGTATCTGTTGTTGCCGATGTGGCTAATCCAGTAATTAAACTTGTTGGTATAGAACCAGCTGATAATGTGCCTACACCAGTTATTCCGGTGTAAGAACCAGATAAACGACCACTAGGCAGTGTTCCGGAACTAATATTAGAAGCATTAGTTGTGTCAGTAGTGGCTGAAGTAGCCAATCCACTAATTTTTGATGAAGCTAATGATGTAATCCAAGTTGGATTCGAGTATGATAATGAAGTATTGGCATAATAAGTTACCACTTTACTGGTCAAACCATCCAAAGCCAACTGAATTGTATTAGCTGAAGAAGAAATATTACTGTTAACTGTGTAAGCAATATTGTTAGCGTAGTAAGGATTATTAATGTATCCATCCACTTCAAGTAAAACAACATCACCAGAAGTTGTACCTGTACCTAGTGTCACAGATGTATTGGATGTCTCCGTGTACTCTGAACCAAACTGACGAACACCGTTGATATAAACTCTTAACTGACCAGTTCCTGGTGTGTATGTTGGAGTGGTAAATACCGTTTGTGAAGCATTGACAGTAGGATAAATCCTTGTTGTATTGATTGTGGTTCCTGGTGTGGCACCACCACCAGTTCCTGCTGCAGCCCAATAAAAATTACCAGAACCGCCAGTTGTTAGCACATAACCAGAAGTTTCGCCAGTTGGTAATAAATTGTTTAGAGCCTGTGTTGCTGATGTAGCCCCAGTACCACCCTGTGTAATAGGTATTATTTGTGTTGTTGCTGTATTAGCTTGATTAAATGCAGCTTGTGCTAAGACATTGGCTGTATTGGCCAAATTGTAAGATGCTTGAGCAAAAGTCTGTAAAGCATAATTCGTTACAAGTTTGCTTGTCAAACCATCAATTGCTAACTGAATTGTATTGGCTGTGGATGAAATATTTGAATTAACAGTAAATGCAATATTATTAGCATAGTAAGGATTTAAAACATAACCATCAACTTCAACCAAAACTTTTGAATTGAGTGGTGGTGCTGTAGATAATGTAACAACACTATTACTTGTTTCAGTATAAGCTGAAGGAAATTGTCTTACACCATCAATATAAACTCTAAGTTGTGAATCTCCAGGAATATATGTTGGCGTTGTAAATGCTGTATTGGAACCATCACCTGTATAACTTAATCTGGATGATTGAATTGTAGTTCCTGGTGTGGCACCACCTCCACCACCTGATCCACCAGCTGCCCAATAAAATGAACCTGGACCGCCTGTTGTTAAAACATAACCAGCAGTTGTACCAGTTGGTAACAAATTAGTCAAAGCTGAAGATGCAGATGTAGCACCTGTACCACCTTGATTAATTGTCAAAGCATTTGTTAATGTTAAAGAATTAAATGTTGGTGAAGATGATGTTCTTACATCTTGTGGTGTATTGATGGTTATTGTATTGGAACTACCAGCTATTGTTACGCCATTTGTGCTGGCAAAAGTCAATACGCCGTTACTTTCAACAGCTTGACCTGTAGTACCATTAAATGTACTTGATCCTGTATTAGCTTTATTGTAAGCAGATTGTATAAATTTTACAACAGGATCATTTGTACTGTTTATTGTGAGTTGATAATATGTACCAGTTGAGACATCTTTAACATCCCAATATCCTTGTGATTCATTCCATCGAATTGAGGCATTTGCACCACTTGAACCTCTATTAACATCAAACTCACTAATTAAACCTATAGAACTACCAGCATTCAAAGTAAACACATTTGAATTATATACAGTAGAACCATTAATAACAAAGTTTCCACCTACAGTGAATTGTCCTTTTGTCAACAATGTGTTAAAATAACCAGAAGCAGAATTGGCATCTAGCAAAGAAGAAACATTAATTGAAGGTGTTTTTATATTGCTAAATGTGGCTGTTCCAATTACATTTAAACTTGTGTTTACTGTGATTGTATTCGAATAAATGTTGTTAGCATATTCAGAATTTGTAAACAAAATTGTTGTGTTGACGGATGTATTGGCTTGAACAATATTTGTTGTTACATTATTTGCAGCTATTACATTGTTACCGGTAATATTATTCGTAACAATTAGATAATCACCTACTGTTGCATGTGAGCCAATTGTAGTATTGCCTGTGACAATTAAATTATTAGAAACGGTTGTAGTACCAGTAATTTGAACAGTATTTGATATATTTGTATTACCAGAAACAAATAGACTGTTGTTTACATAAGTCACGCCATTTAAATTAGATTGTCCCGTGACTGTAAACGTATTACCAACTGTTGCACTATTTGATACAGCAAGGCCTGTATTAGGTGACAAAGCCAATATGATACCACCAACATTCATTTGACCTGTGTTGGTCAAACCTAAAATTGTATTGGTGAAATATACTTGTGTATCAACTCTCAGATTATTTTGAACATAAACTGATGAACCGACACCTTGAACTTGTAATTGACCACCAATGATAGCCGTATTGGCAATTTGTAAACCTAAAGTCGGATTATTTAAGTATAATGTACCTGTTGGTTTGATATAGTTATTGGCTGCTAAGTCATTATTTTCTTTAGCCAAAGCATTAGTCGTGACTATCCAATCACCAAATGTATTGGCATAATTTAAAATAGAAACTGTATTAGCCATCTGTTATTTCCGATAATCTTATTGGTTTATTTATTGAGCAAGGAAAGTATCTTATTTAAGGATTCTTTCATGTCTTGAACATCTCCTCTCAGAGACTTGACTTCTTCTTCCATTTGTTTTTTTCTTTTGTATTCAAGCAAAGCGGCATAGTTTGTATTCAGTACCGCTTTACTGTCTAGGTCTTTTACCAAATGTGGATGGTCTTTAACTTTAGCTAGGTTCATATCAATTATCATGCTGTAGCAATCGCACGGAAGTTCTTAATCTGTGGTACGATTGCTGGGTTGTCGGCATACATAACAATCTTAATAGCAAATACATTAAAGTTTGTATATGTAGTACCTGTTACGATATCATTATATGTAATATTCAAAGCCTGATATGTGTCGGATGTATAATCCGTTATACCGGTTGTAGCCAATCCTATGCCTGGAATCAAAATAGGATTCATCTTGACATAAGGATTCAAGTCAAAATTATTTGAATCATTTTGATTCAATACTTTATAATAAACTTCAATTGATGTTCCTGGTGGACGATTTACATCTACGAAGACTGTTAGTCCGGTTGAAGCAAAGTTGTTATTCAATGTAACACGGCGAGTAATGTATCTTGCAGAACCACCACCATTAGAGAATCCACCTAAAGATTCTGATGTTGTATTAGCTGAATAATATGGAGTGATAATATTAGATACTAAAATAGTATTCAACCTTTGTAGGTCAATAACTGGAGATGTCCATCTATCAATGTTATTGACTGTTGGTTGAATGACAATATCACCAGAATTGTTTTGAACCTGTCTTGTTGAGAAGTTATGGTTTCTTCCAGACAATATACTTGTTGGTCCAACTTGTGTTCCAGATGTCTTATCTTTAGTCAATACATTATAATTAATTGAATCTAATGAATTAAAAGTCAAATCTGTACTTGTCAATTGCATCAAATCAAAATTAATTAACTCAGGAGATGAGTCTGAAGTTACGTTGAATGTTGTTTGGCCACCAGCAAAGTCACAAATGTTTAATGTGAAACATAAAGTTTCTCCACCAGCAGGTACCCATGTTGTAGCATTTTGTGATTTGAATAGTGAACCAGCATATGTTACAGCATTAACAACATTGTTCGTTCCATATTGTGTTTCACCCAACTTAGAAGCATACATTGTATACTGGTCAGAATCAGCAGCAACGATGATACAGAATTGTCCAGAAGGCAAATAAATTGGATGGTCAAACGTGAATGTTGTTGCTGGACCAATAGCATCTGTCACATTAGCTGTTGGTGTATTAACACTATTAGGATTCATAAACACAACTGAGCCAGGAATATCAGCTACAGCATCGGGGAATCCATTAACTGTATTTCTGACACGAACTGAAACTGGTATAGTAGAATCTTTTGTAGCAAAATATAAATTGACTGATGACAAGAACACACCGTTTGGATATTTGTTAGCATCAACAAAGAACGCTTGTGATAATGGATCAGTACCATCTAATACACTTGGACCACCAGCAGCAGCAACAGCTGAATCAGCAGCTGCGTGAGCAGTTTGATATTGTTTTGCTTGAGCCGGATCAGTTATATAATTTTGTGCAATAGATTGTAAATTGCCTACATTATTAACACAAATTACATTCAAGTTGGCCAACGCTTGGTCAAAATTTAATCCTGTATTAATTTGATTTACAATGTATTGAATTGCTGCCAGAGTTTCTGTACCTGTTGGAGGAGTACCTTGAGCATTACTAATAACCGTATCAATTTTTGGTAAATCTGTATTTGCAATTGATATTGGAACAGGATTTTTTAATAGTGTAGAAGCAAATACATCACTATACACAGTAGCTGCAGGTCCGTTTACCGAGTATTTGCTTGAACCTGGATTTAAAGCATCATTACCGTATGTTGGCGTTGTAACTTGATTTTGTGGTGCTACTGGTGTTGCTGCCGGTGGCGTTGCAACTACAGGAGGATTACTAATTTGGTTGACCACCGTTGTATTAGTAATGTTATTAACCACCTGTGATTTTGGTGATACATTTGGTGGTCTTGTAGAAACGATTGTTGTTTGTGTAGTCTGTAATGTACCTTGTGAAGTAAACAATGCCTTGGCATATGCTTTGCCAACCATTGGTGATATGATATTATCAGCAAACTCGATTGTTATTAGACCAGTAGGAAATTGGTAAACATTATCATTAGGAATCTGAATTACGCCAGAAACATAACCATTGATATTGGACACCAATTGTCCACCAAGATAACTAGCACCATTAGCTGTTAATACAGCAGGATGTGTATTGGCACCAGTAACGTTAATTGTTGGAATAGATGTGTAACCAGCACCAGTTTTTACAATATTAACTGCTGTAATAATACCACCATATACGTTGGCTGTGGCCACGGCAGGTGATGTATTACTTCCAGTAATTGTTATGATAGATTGATTGTTACCATCAGCATATCCCGTACCAGCATCAGTAATTGTGATATAATTAATAGAATCACTAGACCCAATGGCTGGAGTTACATAAGCATCAATGTTCTGACCATCCATATATGTGTGGAGTTTTGTCAGAGGAGGCATTCCGTTAATTGTAAACGTAACTGGAATAGACCTTGCAAATGGTATAATAGCATTAGAAAGAACTTGAGTTGTTGAACTCACTTGAACTGGACCACCAGTCAAAGCAGAAGTTAAACCTTGATTCTTTATTACGTTAGTGATTGCTGTTGTGTCTCTTGTGATTGTTGTTTGGTCGGAAGATGTAACAACAGTATCTGTTGGTTGACCTGTCCAGTTCAACTGCCAATCGTTAAATTGTGTTCCGTTTCCAGTACCAGTCGCAGCAGATGTCCAAGCCGCTTGGTCATCATTAACAATGTTAACGTTAGGTTGTGTGCTTGTTGAATACCAAACATCACTTGCTGGATTTAAATTAACTTGACCAACAAAGTTAATCACATTAAATGGATTAATATTGATTGTTTCTGTAGCAACTGTTTGTGTTACCAATGGATATTCATTGTATGAGAAGGTAACTAAATTATCTTTAATTGACAGTTGGTTATTTGTTTTATTTCCGGGTGATGTTACAAAAGTACCTTGATTGGTATCTACATGATACGTTGCCACATTGGATGAGAATAAAGGTCTAGCTAATTGTGCAACAGGATCAATTGATGCAGCATAATCTGTATTCTTTACGTCAGCTACGGAAGAACCATTGAATGGATCAACTAAGTAACCATTTTTAAATAGTAAATTCAAACCAGTGGCATCAGTAACATCTGAACCACTAACTTGACTTTCTAAAATTGACAAAGAAGTATAGTATTCAATGTTTGTAATACGTTTGTCCAATACACCAATGTCTCTCATTGTATATCTACGAAGATTGTTTGGTGTAACTTGAACAGATGTCTTATCGTATGTAAATGCTGGTAAATAAATTGTGAATAATGTCATTGTTCCTGGAACATCAGATGGTGCAACAGGATTTAGATAAGAACTTATACCACGCAATGTTTTGAATTGTGCATTTGGATATAAAACAATTTTATCAATACGGCTCAAATAATAACCATAATTAGCAAACACATTGTTGAATGGTGCAGGTAATTGATATGAATCAAAAGTTGTATTACCATCGGTTCTGCGTGGTCTAAAATCTAATACATCTCTTAATGAATATGTTACTCCATATTGTGGTGAAGTAAATGATGGAATGCTAGCATAATCTACAGGATAAGAATTTACATCAAAATATCCAAATCCACCTGAATGTGTAAAGTAATCAAATACAACTACAACATTTCCTTTGGCCACACCTGATGTATTTGTAATTGTACCGTGGTCATAAATTGTATCTCTTTGACCATTATCGGTCGTATAATTACCAAGAACATTTGTCACAACATTCCATTGTGTAGGTGAAGTGTTAGGTGTATGATTAGAATTGGAACTAATCAATGAAATATAAACTTGGCCATCATCATAGTAAACAGCATCATTTGAATTATAAGATGTTGTATTTGAATATGCACCTTGATATGGATGTGTATTGCCTAATTCGTATATACCGGAGAAGTTATAAATGTCCGACACACCCAAATCAATTGAAACGCCTGTTGTATTGGCTGAAACTTCTACTGCATAGTTTGTATGTAAAAGTTTAGTTTGTTGTTGGTCATTTGTTATAGAAAGAGTGGCATAAATGTCTGCCGTACCAGAGAAATTACCAGCAATATTAATAGAAGCTTGTGGAGTACCAGGCGAATTTGTAATTGTAATGGATACATTAGACTGATCCATTGGAATGAAAGTGCCTGCTGAATAATTACCCGAAGCTGAAGTTGTCACAACAATAAAGTTTTGCTGTGCTGCTGCAGAAGATATTACACCAGAACCACCTTGATAAATTTCATTTGTACCTAATGACGTAATGGCTGCTACACCATCAGCAAAAGTTTGTGAAGAATATTTTCTTGTAGTAACATAATTAACAGACGATACATTAGAAATGTTTTTCTGTGGTAGTGGAAAAATCAACGAATTATATGTGTTATCAACCAATGTTACCGGTGATACCGTGTTGGCTGAAAATAGAGGTGATGAATAATTTGAACCGTTAGGAAGAACAAACGAAGCAACATTAGAAAAAGGATTGTTTGTTAATTTAATATCAAACAAGAATGCTTTATATTCGGCTGCAGCAAGAGTACCTGAATCATAAGAGAAGTTACGAATGCGAGCGGTACCAATTTTAGTTGACGCACTTGCTGTACCAAATACAACGTTGTGTAACTCTACAACAGGACTTGTTTGAAAATTGATAATTGAACCTTTTAAGTTTTTAACTCTTGTGTAATCACCATAATAGGTTTCAATATCTTGATTAAAGAGATAAGTTGTATCTCTTGCTTTCTCAATCAAATAAGGAGTTTGAGAAATGTGTTGCACTGGATATCCACCAATGTAAGCCTTACCGGCAGAAATAGAAGAACTCAAATTGTTAGCCGCACTTGTTGTGTCGCCAATCAATAGACTGAATGGATTAACAATAAAGTCACCAGATGTATCAGATACAGCAGTAGCAATAGCAGCTGAAATGTCCGATAATGTTGGTGTATTATTGATATCTTCTATGACACCAGCATTAATACGAACCAACTCAATGAACTTAGCACTCGTTAGATTAGAAACTGTTTGGTCATTGACATATGGTTTTGTGACCAAATTTAATGTGACTGTGTATCTGTCAGCACCAGGAGCTTGATAGTTAGAAGCACCAATAGCTGGATCCAATAATGATGGATCACCATATGAATCTGTGATTGTTTCCAGAACTTCAAATCCAACTACGACTGATGGGAAAGCATTCAAAGCATCTGGTACAATAGAAGAAAGATAGTTGGCCACAAATAATCCATTTGTAAACCAAACACCATTATCTACGTTAACTTCTAAAGCACTAACCGAAATATTATTTGTTACGGTTGCTGAAACATTTACTAATGTTTGTGGTAAAGCTTTGTTAAGTGTTAGATTTGAAATATCAACCTTAGCAATAACAGTTGCTGTAAAGTTAATAGACGGTATACTAATTGTATCACCAATATTAATACCACCAGTAGTAATAGCAAGGTTGGTGTCCAAATATGTACCAGAAACAGTTCTAGTTAATGTTGTAGTTGTTAATGCTGTAGTTGTATATGCTGGAGTTACGGCAGCATTTAAAGAACTCAGAGCAGCCACTTTAGTGGTATAGATATTGATTGTTTCGCCAGATGAAAACTGCTTTCCATTGGCAATATTAACTGGTTTTGTTTTAATATAGTAGTTTGTAGTATCAACACTAATAATCTTTGATATGAATCCGGATGTTACACCAACAGCATACAGACCAACAAAACTAGAAATAGAAGATGCAACTGTTGAGACCAATTTACATGTAATGATGTTGGCATCAACAGTGATATTACCGCCAGAAACTTTAGAGCCGTCTTGAAATACACCTTTACCAAATTTAGAAACTTGGTCTTGTAAAATCGTTTGTGATTGTGTTAACTCTCTTGCTTGAACTGCAAAACCAGGCTTAAAAAGAACACGGTAAAAATTCTTTGTTGGATCAAAGTCATCATAGTAAGGGTCAACGTTAAAATTCAGAGCCATTTTTTTCCTTTTAGTAACCTAGTACAAGTTTAAATTGTTCTATACCGCTTATATTTCGAGTGATACCACTTCTATTTTCTATGTATGACATATAACCGGAAGATAAAACAAAGTTTGGAGTGCTATATGCCAATATAGTCCTTGTACACAAAGATGTTTTTCCAAATATTGGAGCGTTTGTTGTGATAGTTCCCGTTGTATTTATTAAGTTAATTACATCGGATGCTGGATCAAAAGATAATATTGTTGCTGTGAATGAAGGATTATTTACATCACCTTGATAAATAGTTTCAGAATTTTGGTACACACCAAAGCCTGGAGCAACAATAATATCGGTAGTTGTTTTATAAATTGTTCCATTAGCCGGCAATGGATTCAATTGTTGTGTTGTTGGATCAATCACAATACCAATCTGATAATAAGTAATATCCACTGGTATAGTATTTGTTTCTGTACCATTAAATTCTACTGAAAACATTACATTTGTACATCCAAGTTCGGAAATTGGATCATATCCGTGGCCACCAATTGGTGATGTTGGACCAAAAACAACAGCATTTGAACCTGTAGTAGATTGTATAATGACATTAGAATAACTGTAATTTGTACCTGGATTTGTTACAATGACATCAAAAATTGAACCGTTGACCACATTGGCCGTGGCGGTAGCACCAGTTCCGTCTCCTGTTATAACTACTGAAACAACTGAGTTTGCTGGATCATAACCAGTTCCACCTTGACTTACATTAATAACTTCAATATCACCTGAACCAGCAGAAGTGACCAATGGATTAGGTGTATTGGCACCTACGGGGACTGGAAGCCAGTTGGCATCCATAAATTTATCTTTAGTACCTGTATCAATTGTGTACATGTACTTCCATTTATAATTGTCATCACCTTGAAAGATGTTGTCTGTACCATAAGTACCAGGTTCAAAATATGGCATTACTGTTGATGGACTATTGTTATTCCATAAGCATTTGAAAACTTGGTCATAAGTATTGTGTACATAAAAATTATAAACCAGAGATCCATCTGGATTCACAGCAAACATATCAACATCATCACGATAGTAATCATAGGTTGTATTTGCTGTCCAATCTATTCTTTGAATGACTGGAGATATATCGTTTGATGTTATTTCTTTAGCAACAAATATGTTTTTAAAGATTTTTTTAATAGATTTTTGATCTTGTGTTGGCATTGGTGGTGTAGCATTATTAGCCCAAGGATCAACACTTGCCAAGAAACAATACAAAGACGATAGTGGAATATTATAATATGGCGGTACAACAGCAACAGGTGCATAATACACTTGTTCTACCGATGATACTGCTGCTGCATATGTAAGAAGATTATTGTAAGCCATGTTTTATTTATCTACGTTTTAAGATTGTGTAAAATCAGTATAAGCGGATCGTTTGAACTTTGCTGTTGACCTTAGAGCATAACGACCCAACATTTGCATACCTGAGGGATGTAATAAATTCAATAAAATATCTTTATACTTAGATATCTCCTGTTCAACTGTAATCTTATAAGTGAAGTTGTTGTATTGTAAACTTTGTAATACACTAAAAGAACTTGGTTGTCCTTTTTTATCTAGGTATTGTCCCTGACTGACAACTAATCCGTTTAAGAAGAATGCATTGGCTTTTGCTTGAGCATTACCATAAATTCTAATACCATTAGAATTATAATTGGCATTAAATGCTGTGTTTGCCAATGTCATATTGATAGATTTATTTAAAACTTTTAATGGTAAAGTAACATCAGGAACACTATTGTATTCGAAAACTCTCAAGTTATATAGAGTTTGTAATGGATCACCGTTCTGTTGTAGTACAGAAGCATTGTTTACGGTTGCCATATAGGTGGCAGTATTGATATCAACACCTTGATAAACTGTATCACCTAATTGTGGAAGGCTTGAGATAGTCAAATTAGCAACCACAATATCTTCCACTTTCAAAGATACATTTGGTGTAGATATGTAATCTTCTCCTGGATCAATTAAATTAATTGTACTAATAGAACCGGCTCTGTCAGTTGTTAGTGTGAACGTGGCACCAGTTCCTAAAATTCCTGGTACAAATAGACTAGCATTGGCGGCCAATACATTAGCCGAATTGACTGTCGCGGATGGTATAGATAAGTTATTATAACCCATACCACCAGTTGGATAAAAACCTGTGTCAGCATACTTGACTGCCGTTATGGCACCGTTAGCCGCCACGTTTGATACATAGGCGTTTGCACCATATCCAGAACCACCAGTAAACACAATTTGGTCATTGATTCTATAACCTGTACCACCATTAGTAATTTGTATTGGTGCTAAGATACCAATCTTAGTTAATTCAGCGTAATCATTATTGTCATCCAAGTATCTTGCATCAGCAGCAACCAATGGAGTTTTTGTAATTCCACCGCCGCCATTCACTAATAATACTGATGAAATTGGATATGTGGACATTCTTAAGAATGAAAATGCGTCAGATAATTTTGTGTTAGCATTAGCATTTGCCACGTTTGAGAAGTGATAATTACCTGGTGAACCAGAAGTTCCATTCCAAACACCATTACCTAACGGATAATATTGTTTCAAAGCAATAGAATCTAAAGGAACAAAAGCAATATTCGCTATACTATTGGCTTCTGGATTCAAAGAACCAATTACTGCCGAAGCGCCAGGAGCATATGTGAAATTGATAATTGTATTTGGTGTGTCTGAATATCCATAACCTTGATTGGCAACATCTAAAGTTAAAATTTGACCTG
>Ga0214164_1001249_pt1 | contig 14847 bp, 16 predicted proteins | sample TroBogepilimnion_13_FD_153003 | JGI IMG/M metagenome (GOLD analysis project Ga0214164, IMG submission 153003) | Freshwater microbial communities from Trout Bog Lake, WI - Practice 03JUN2009 epilimnion v4 | ecosystem: Environmental > Aquatic > Freshwater > Lake > Epilimnion/Euphotic zone ...
CAACTGGATACTATATATGCCAATGACCAGCGATACAGAACCTACATGGTATTACAACCGGGGAAGGAAAGGGATTCATTGGCAAAGATGATGGGACTGAAACCAGATGAAGTCAATGAGCATTTCAGCCATGTTCAGCATAACCTGGATTCAATTAACCTTGTGCTCATTGAGCATATTTTCAGTAAATATGGCTATCCAGGTAAAAGTATGGTTGACTCTCCCACTAATGAAGCAGCCTATTATGTGATTCAGCATTCTGATAGGATAAGCCAGTATTTTCCTTTGATTGAAAAAGCTGGGAAAGCCGGGGAACTACCATTCCTGCTGGCAGCTATGATGCAGGACCGTTTATTGAAAGATGAAGGTAAAGAACAGATTTATGGCACCCAGTTTGCCGGCTATGCCGAAAAAGACAGTGTGACCGGTGAGCAAAAAATAAGCTGGTTTCTATGGCCGGTAAAAGAATTTGAACACCTTACTGCATTGCGGAAAAAGGCAGGCTTTACCGAAACCATTGAAGAGAATGCAGCCAGCCAGGGTATAGAATTCCGCATTATGACAATAGAAGAACTCAAAGAAAAACATCCTGGTTTTTTGCCTCAAAAATAAATCTGATCCACAGATAAGACAGATCTGGAAACTGCCAACTGCTAATTGTTTACTGCCGGCTTAAAAATTACGGGCAAATATTATCGTGAGTAGGCAAATCGAAACCGGTTGTATCAATTTCATCAGGGTAATAATAGGTTACTCCTCCGGTATAAATGCAGTTGCCCTGATAGGTGAGTATTGAAACGCATCCACATTGCTCTTTCCAGACTCCCGAGGTAGTCATAATCTTAAGATACAGCGGATAATGACCTGCAGCACATAAATTCCCCTTAGTGTCGTGGCCATTCCAGACCTGGTTTACTGAACCTTCAAATACACCATTGCCGTTTTTGTCCCAGATGGTAATTGTGGAGCTGTCGGCATTTACTCTGGAGCTGTAAACGAGGCGAAATATATCATTGATCCCATCTCCGTTTGGGGTAAAGGCTGTAGGCAGGTAGTACCACAGATCTGTAGTATCTGGTTTTTGCATTAAAACTGAGTCGCCGTTGCAGGAAGTGCAGGTTGCCAGATTTTTAGCTGGTGTTGAACTGTTTTTTGCACACCTGACCATAAATACCAGACCAATTATTATTACAGAGAGGATTACAGTATGTTTCATTATTCAAAAATAAGGTAATCCGGAAATAAATTGTCGGGCATTAATTCTTTTCAGCTATAAAATTCAGCCCAAAGAAAAAATATTCTCTTCTGACACCTTTACCTGTTTGAATAGCCCGTTCTTTTACAAGCAATTGCTCAGGATCAGAAAAGCGATAGCTGAGCGGCAAATAATACCTTATATACTGAATACTGTCGGGCAATAAATGGAAACCATTTTTAGAAAACAGATGCTCCCATGTACTAAGGCTTCGGATGTTTTCATTGCCTATCAGAATATCCTTTTGCAGTTTTTCATCCCAGAAGGTAATAATCCGTTTATTGCCCCGGTATTTATACAACTTCAGCCGCTGTATAAGGTTGTTGCCGTTTTCTTCTATTGAGAGGATTTTGCCGTTTTTCTTAAGGCTTTCATTGAAAATCTGCAAGGCTTCATCTATAGGCTCAAGGTGGTGCAATGTATCCTGCACTATTATCCAGTTGAAGCTGGAGGGTTTTGGCTTGTTGTCGAACAGGTTTTCGTAGGTGCAGGTAAAGAGGGATGTATCACCATACTGGCTCCAGTAATCCATTCTTTTCTGAATGGTATCATAATAGAATTCGAGTGTAGTGCCGAAGGTTTTGATGCCGTTCATGGCAAGAAACAGGCAGGTTGTGCCGTAACCGCAACCGCAATCCCATATACATATAGCCTGCTTATCCGGGTTGCCATCTACAAGGTATTTTTTAATGTACCTGAGCCGCTCCAGAAAATAATTTCTCCTGAAATGCCATGAAGATTTTTTTCCCAGAAACTTATAATAGGGCTGCATTTCGGTATGCACTTCCAATTCTTTAAGCATCAGTTCAAAGAACTGTTCGGGTTGCATCATTTAAATTATATATTATGATTTCGAAATCAAAAAGCGTGCCAAAAGTAATAAGTATCCTACAGATAGCCTAACCAAAAATTATGCCACGTTTATACGTGGCATAATTATGAAAATATGGATAACTATTTAATGCTTGTAATTAAGCTACCGCCAGCGCTTCCCTGATCCTTGCTTCCATTTCCTCCATCATCTCCGGGTTATCGAAAAGGAATTGTTTTACCGCATCCCTGCCCTGCCCTATTTTACTTTCGCCGTAGCTGAACCAGGAACCGCTTTTCTGCAGTATGCCCAGATCCACACCCATATCAATCACTTCACCCACTTTGCTGATACCTTCCCCGAAAATAATATCAAACTCTACCTGCCTGAATGGTGGCGCCACTTTATTTTTTACCACTTTCACCCGGGTACGGTTTCCGCTGGCTACATCGCCATCCTTAATCTGGCTGATGCGGCGGATATCCAGACGTACTGATGCATAGAATTTCAGGGCATTACCACCGGTAGTAGTTTCCGGATTACCAAACATCACACCTATCTTCTCCCTTAACTGATTGATAAAAATGCAGCAACAACCAGTACGGGAGATCGTTGCTGTCAGTTTCCTGAGCGCCTGACTCATAAGCCGCGCCTGAAGGCCCATTTTGCTTTCGCCCATTTCGCCTTCCAGTTCGCCCTTAGGCACCAGTGCGGCCACAGAGTCAATTACCACCACGTCTACAGCGCCGCTGGATATCAGGCGGTCGGCTATTTCCAGGGCCTGTTCTCCATAGTCGGGCTGAGATATAATGAGGTTATCAACATCCACACCCAGTTTGCGGGCATAGTTGGCATCAAATGCATGTTCGGCATCTATAATTGCACATATACCGCCCTTTTTCTGCGATTGGGCAATGGTATGAATAGCTACTGTAGTTTTACCAGATGATTCCGGCCCGTATATCTCTACTATACGACCGCAAGGTAAACCGCCCACACCCAGCGCCACATCCAGCCCGATAGAGCCGGTGCTGATGACATCCATTTTCTCCTTCTGCTTGTCGCCCAGCATCATCACCGAGCCCTTTCCATAATCTTTCTCGATCTTATCGAGTGCCAGTTTCAAAACTTTTAATTTATCGTCTGCCATATTAGTTACTGTTTTAGCCATAAATCTTTTCTCAAAATTAATCCAAAAAAACCAGCCACAATCTAATTAACAAAAGAAGATATCCACAAATTTTAAAACGGTGGAAAAGCCAGCCTGGCATGGTATTGATCGGTTTTTGGGGTGGTATTTGTGGGAAATTTTCGAAAATGGCTCGATGGCTGGATGGCTGAAAAGCTCATTTTTGGGGAAGATCAGAGATTTTGGAAGTCACTAGATTTTATTACATAACAATTAATCCTCTGTCATTTCCTGCAAATCATTTACTCTAATTTTGCTTTAAAAAACAAACACATTCTTTCGCAGTAAAGACTGGCTTCAGATATAGCCAAGAAAGGAATGCAAGGCAGTAAGTGCCTCCTGCCAGAAGCTTGATGCATCCGTAATCAAACAATCCACTTTACTAACCTACATAGATGTATTTTTGTGGGTAGGAATCCTATTTCTGTTCTGTGTACCAATTATTCGCTTATTTATAAAATCGAGCAGAAAAAATGTGAATATTGAAGAATCCGTAAATTAATAAATTTAATCCAATAACTTTAATATGAAAAACAATATAATCGTTACCACAGATTTCTCTGAATCATCAGCTAATGCGCTGAACTATGCCTGCGGATATGCCAATGCACATAACTTCAATATACTTCTGGTACATATTTATACCATACCCGTAAGTTATTCAGCAGAAGGCCTAAGCCTAGCTGCTATAGATACCGACCTGGAAGAGGACAAAGCAAAACTCAGGGCTGAGCTGGAGCGTGCAAAAAGCAGCTATCCGGGTATAAATATAGAAGCTAAAATGGCCACCGGAGATTACCTTGAATGCCTTAAAGAGGTGCGCAGGGAAGCTGATGCAGGGCTTATGATTTTGGGGACTAATGGCGAATATTCTGAACTCTGGTTCTGGGACGAAAACTGGCTGGATGCACTAATAGCTATATCCTGCCCTGTTCTTGTAATACCAAGACAAATTACGTACAGCAACCTAAAGAATATTGCTTTCGCCTGCGATTATAAAAAAGTATGTGAGCCGCACCAGTCTGAAGCAATTAAAGATATTGTTAAGCTTACAGGCGCTTCATTTCACATTGTTCATGTTTCTCAATCACCGGCAAAGCAAACCAACATTGATAAGGCAGATGCTATAAAAGCCGGATTCAGTGCCCTGTCGCCGCAATACCATACTGTAGAAAACAGCAATATCATCAGGGGGCTGGCAGGCTTCATCAAACAGTACAATATTGATCTGCTGCTTGTTATACCCCGCCGGCACAGCGTTTGGGACAAGCTGATGAATAAAAGCCACACCAAACAACTGGCGCTGCTTAACCATATTCCGGTAATGGCTATTCATGAGAATGACTGATATGCTGCGGAATAATTTCTTTTATAAAATCTTCACTAACCATATATTTTTGCAGTTATGAATAACGGAACAAATAACACTGCCCTCCTGGTTATGGATGTGCAGCCTGGCATAATAGAGCGCATCGCCAACAAAGAAGTCTATCTTAAAAAAGTTCAGGCTGCTGTGGATGCAGCGCATACAAAAAATATCCCTGTGCTTTATATAGTAGTTGGCTTCAGGCATGGCTTACCTGAAATCAACCCTAATAATAAATCTTTCAGCGCCATTAAAACCACAGCGCCGGTTTACCTGGTCAATCCGCAACCCGTTATACCAATGCTGGAGCAGGATGTGCTGATTGTAAAGCGCCGTGTAAGCGCGTTTGCCGGCAGCGACCTGGAAGTGGTGCTTAGGGCCAAAGGCATACAACATATGGTACTTGCGGGCATTGCTACAAGTGGCGTAGTTTTATCTACCTTGCGCGAAGCAGCTGATAAAGATTACCAGCTTACAGTACTTTCGGACCTCTGTGCAGATATGGACGAAGAAGTACATAGTGTGCTTATGGGTAAAATATTTCCGAGGCAGGCGGCAGTGGTAACTTCTGAAGAATGGTTAGCTAACTTGTAAATAGGTGGGTTTAAGCTTACAACAGTCAGTCAAATTGACCAAATAAATCCACCCCAACAGTTGAGATCCGGTTTGGTCCATTATTGTGCAATCCGATAGTTATCTTCCTGTATATCAATTTAAAAACACCTAATTATCATTAGAAAATCCAGAAGCTTATGAAGTATAGTGGAAGATTTGTCGCAGCGGATATTCACAGTATGTTATTAACTAAAAAACCCAAAGCTGCCATTGTTATTTACTTTCAAAGTTTAGTATTGTCTGGTTTAATATGAAATCGACCTTTTTCATCTGGGTTTTAATGTCCTGTGCCTGCTGTTCTACGGCACAGTTAACCTTTAAGTCGGGGTGGGATACCTACAAGACCAGTTTGCTCACCCACGAATATACTTACACCATTAATACTACAGACAGTACCAAAAATTTGCTGACAGACAGCGTGAACTTCTATGCATCGGCTGACAGCCTTGTAATAATGACTGTTCATGCACCATTTAATGACCGGAGCGTTTATAAAACGACTGTTTTTCTGAATGCAAAGAAGCAACTGATAAAAAAGGAGGAATACAAGAATGAAGGCTTGCAGCAGATTGATGAGTACAGATATGATAATAAGGAACGTAAACTTTGTATGGTTGAGGATAACAAACAGAGTGGCAATAATTTCAAGAAACTTTATGACTACACCAACGACAAGAAGAGCGGTGAAACAGTAATTACTGAAACCTCTTATTTTAATGGCCGGATAGAATTTTATACCAAAACTTACCTGGATAAGAAAAATGTAAAACTTAAAGAAGTAAGGCTTAATGACAATAACAAGGATGTGCTGCATATTGAAACTTATGTATATGGTGAGAATGGAAAGGTAAAGGAGCGAACTGTTTATTTTCCGGAATGGAAGAAAACAACCCGGTTTGAAGAAAAAGAAGGATCTGAAAGCCCGAAATGCAACAAAACCTTACCGGTTGGGACTGCTGAAAAGATTACCCTGACAAACAGAATGAGCATTATTAAAAAACTACTGCTGCGTAACCAAGCGCTGCTGGGCGATAAGGACTGCCCTGATTATGACTATAAGTTTACCAATTTCACGAACTGCGATATAATAGTAAGTAATACAAAAACACCAAATGTAAAGAAGGTGGTTTTCAGGTATAAGGAGAAGTTCTAAGGGGTCTTTCAGACGAATTTATCATAATCACTTGAAATTTGGCTAAAGCCAATAATACAGTTAAGTAGCCCCTACTAAGAGCCCGGGGCTACTTAATGCTGCGAATGCTTTATAACAGAAAACCTCTGCCTTTCAGATTTACTTTTTTTCAGAGAAATTATGACCGGGCTTAATAAGTTCGGGGTGGGTGGACTGGAATCGGGCAATATCGCGGATAGATACATCGGCTACATATGGGTTGTCTGTGTTTGTGTTGATGTAGTGCTGGTGGTAATCTTCGGCACGCCAGAAGGTAGTATAGGGCAATAGCTGCGCTGCTATGGGCCTTTTGTATTTTCCGGAACGGTTCAGTTCATCGATATAAGCTGCTGCCATTTTGCGTTCGGCTTCATTGCGATAAAAGATTATGGAGCGGTATTGTGTGCCTTCGTCGGGGCCCTGGCCATTGACCTGGGTAGGGTCTTCCTGCGACTCGAAATAAATTTTGAGCAAGGCGGGGTATGTGATAACGGAACTGTCGTAATAGATATTCACAGTTTCGGCATGGCCTGTGGTGCCGGTTTCAACTTCTTCGTAAGTAGGATTGGTGGCTGTGCCGCCTGCATAGCCTGAAACGCCGTCAATGATGCCTCTGATGCTTTCGAAAAGTGTTTCCTCGTGCCAGAAACAACCTGCGGCAAAAGTAGCCTGGCTGTAACGGGACAAATTTTTGGGTACCTGATCGCGGGAGAAATTGGCAGCTATGGCTTTTATGTTTTTGGGGGTCTGGCCACAAGAGGAAAGGCAGCAGGCAAGGAGCAGGGCACTGAGCAAATAAGAAGGATGAGTCATTTTGTGTGTTTTTGGTTTAATAAATATACGAATGACTGGTGTTAAGGGATTTAAAAAATAATTTACCCTTTTTTCGGCCTTTCTTAATAATATATGCATTTTCAGTCCCGGCTTTGTGTTTATAAAATTGCCCATTTGCTTCACAACATTGCCCATTTACTTACCAAAAATTGCCCATTTTGCTTCCCATTTTGGTCTTAAATTTCCCATTTTGTGCAAATCGCAAATAAAAATCAAAATAAGATTAAGTAATATTAATTACTTATCTTTGAGAGATAAACCAGTACCTTAAAAGATTAACTTATGAAGTATAACAAATTTTACCTGGGATTCTTTTTCGTTTTGATAGCCACATCATTAGTAATTTTCTCTGCCTGCAGAAAGAATAAGGTTGCGGCAACTGAAGATATTGGTTATGCATCCGATCATGCTACAACTGAACAGACTTTTACTGATGTGCAGACAATAGCAGATCAGGCTTCTACGGTCAGTTCCGGTTCATTAAATTACAGGACCACGGGTAGCGGTTGTGCTACCGTGACCCGAGGAACCGGCACTATAACCATAGATTTCGGATCTTCGGATTGCCTGTGCCATGACGGGCGGCTTAGAAGGGGTAAAATATTAATAACCTATACCGGCAATTATGCTGATGCTGGCTCTTTGCATACCATTACTTTCGATAATTTTTATCAGAACGACAATAAAATTACGGGCACAAAAACCGTTACCAATATGGGTAGCAATGCACAGGGACAGCCTTACTTTGATATCACAGTTAGTGGTGCGGTAACCAAGGCGGGTGGTGGCACCATCAGCGCCAACTGGCAGAGAGTGCGCACCTGGACAGCAGGCTATAACACACCTGCTGACCCGACAGATGATGTTTACCAAATAACCGGGTCGGGGACAATGACCCGAGCAAATGGCATGCTGGTAAATATAAATATTACTAGCCCGCTGACAGTGGCCTGCAATTGCCACTGGATTGAAGCTGGTTCTGTAACCTATTCTTTACCGGGTGGTTTATCAAGAGTATTGAATTATGGCGATTCTCCAAGTTGTGATGACCAGGCTACCCTTACCCTGGCCAATGGAACTATAAGAAACATTACACTTCCATAAGTTTTTTTAAAAAAAACGGTATATTTGAAGAATAAAGTGAGAATGTCAAAATAATTTCCACAATTTGAATGTTCTTTTCCATATCTGCTTCGTTGCAAAAAGTCCTAAATAGCTTCCTATTCGCGGATTTTGCACCTCGCATAAAAGAAAAATACCTATTCAACTTCGTGTATCTTATTTTTACAATCACACTCAGGCGGAAATTTTGCCGCCTTATATATTTTGGTGTTATCTTTATGCAACATGAGCTGATAATAGTATATTAGCGGCGAAATTGTTACTAATAATAGCTTTTACAGAAAAGGAAAAACAAAAATCGAACTATGCATTGCAATTCAATTCTCAGGAAGTACGCGTTATTACTGGCAGTCCCCATGTTTTTATATTCCGCCTGTACGCCGGTTTCTGACAACACACTTACTAATTCGGATGACAATGGTGGTTATGCTTCAGATGCATCGAAGATTGAGTGGATTAATGACGATGTAATTTCATTGGGCGATGCAGCAGGCCTTATATATAATGGCGCTTATATGCGCACAACCAAGACTACTATTGATGGTACCTGCGCTACTGTGGCAACAGATACCACAACAGGAGGCGGTGTAAATACAATAATCATCCGTTTTGGCCAGAGCGGCACGGGTAGTAATAATAATCCGGTAGATTGCAATTGCCTTGACGGCAGAAACAGAAGAGGCTCTATTATTATTCAGTATTCAGGCCATTATTTTGATTCGGGCACTGTACACACCTTTACTTTCAATAATTATTTTGTCAATGATGTGCAGGTAAGCGGCACAATTCAGACCATAATTGCAGATACCACTGTAACCGGCAACCACCACTACAGTGTTTATGCGAGTGATTCGATCAACGTAAGCACGACTGCACAGCCGAACCAGTTTATAGTATGGAATGGCAGTTTCGACCGTAAATGGATCAGCGGAGAAACTACTCCGGGCAGAGGCGATGATGGTTTCCTTGTATCGGGCAGCGGTACGCTTACCCGTGCCAATGGCCACCAGTTCAGCTTTGCAATTTCTTCACCATTGCAGGTTTACAACAATTGCAACTATATAGAAGCAGGAATTGTAACAGTAACCGGATCTGCAGGCAGCCGGATATTGAATTATGGAAGCGGAGGATGCGATGCCAATGCCTCTGTAAGCGTAAGTGGTACCAATGTGTACAATTTCACATTAACGCCTTAACTAGCAACAAATTTTTATAAATATAAAGGCGGGAGCAATTCCTGCCTTTTTTATTTTAATAATAAGCTGCTATAAACACGAAAGCAGAATTTCGCAAGCCTGATGGATTTCACTTGTTGTAATGGTTAGAGGTGGGGCTATGCGGATGCAGTTGGGTGCAAACAGGAACCAGTCGGAGAATAAACCTTTTTGAATACAGCGGTTGAGGCATTGGGTTACATGAGCGGCAGAATCCAACTCCACCGCAATCAGCAGCCCTTTACTCCTAATATTTACTATTGCCGGATGCCGGAGCAATGAGTGGAACAATTTTTCTTTTACTTCGACCTGATCAATAATATTATTTTCCAGCAAGACCTGCATGGCTGCCATGCCAGCGGCACAGCACAGCGGATGACCTCCGAATGTGGTGATGTGCCCGAGAACGGGATTGTGGGTGAATAACTGCATGAGCTTGTGAGATGCGATAAAGGCTCCCATAGGCATGCCGCCGCCGAGGGCTTTGCCCAGCAAAACAATATCGGGGATGACCGGGTAATGCTCAAAACCCCATAGCCTGCCGGTACGGCCAAAACCACACTGGATCTCATCAAATATGAGCAGGGTGTCGGTTTGGGTGCAGCGGGCCCTGAGCGCCAGGAGCCATTCAGAGTCGGGTGCTATAACACCTGCTTCACCTTGAATTGTTTCGAGGATGACACAGGCAGTATGACCGTTGATGGCCTCAATCAGTTCCGGGGAGTTAAATGTGTTATGCCATACGCCGGGTAAGAGCGGGCGGAATGCATTGCGCCAGTATTCATCGCCCATAACGCTGAGGGCACCAAGGGTATGGCCATGGTAGGCATTGCGGCAACTGATGATATCCGTGCGGCCGGTGGCGCGCCGGGCGAGCTTGAGGGCGCCCTCGGTGGCTTCTGTGCCAGAGTTGGTAAAGTATACACAATCAAGGGTAGCAGGCATATGTGCTGCAATGAGCGTGGCATACTGAACCTGAGGGCTTTGGACCAGCTCCCCATATACCATAACATGCAGGTATTTTTCTGCCTGCACTTTTATGGCTTCCACCACTTTGGGATGGCTGTGGCCTATGTTGCAGACGCTGATTCCACCAATGAGGTCGAGGTATTTTTTTCCGGTATTATCTATGAGATAATTGCCGGATGCTGCCACGATCTCAATACCTACCGGTGATGGGGAGGTTTGGGCTACATGCCGGAGGAATTGCTGGCGGAGGTTCATTTTTAAAGTCGTAAGTATTTAGTCGTAAGTCTTAAGTTGTTATTAGTTGAATGATTTTTTATTGGTTAAGGGTTTATAAGAGTTTTGTAAATTTTGTAGTTTTCCGTGTCGGAGCAGACGAAAATAACTTCTTCCAATTCGTGGTTTGCCAAACAAAATTCATTTACTTTTTTACATGCGATTTCGGCGGCTAGTTGTTTTGGGAAACTATAAATGCCGGTGCTAATATTGGGGAAGGCTATGGTTTTTAAATTGTTTTGAACAGCGAGTTGCAGGCTGCTTTGATAGGCATCCCCCAGAAGCGATTGTTCGTTTTTATTACCACCAAGCCAAACCGGGCCTACAGCATGAATTATGTACCTGGAGGGCAGATTGTACCCATTGGTAATTTTAGCTTCACCCGTTTTGCATCCTTTCAATTGCTGACATTCTTCGTTAAGCCCCGGACCAGCTGCCTGAAAAATTGCGCCGCACACACCCCCACCACTTGCCAGGGAAGTATTGGCAGCGTTGACGATGGCATCAACTTTCAGTTTTGTAATATCTCCCTGAAGGAGTTTAATGATTGTGGCCATAAAAAAGCGGGTACCCTGGTGCAAATTTAAGGCAGTTAGTTGGGTAAATGTGTTTTAGTGAAGATTTCAAGATAATACGTGCAATCTTCACTAATTTTATTGGGTCATGCCGGAAACACAGAAGCTGTCGGAGATTGTAAATGAAATAGAAGGTACCATACGCAACCGGTTTGCGGGGCGCACCTTCTGGATAAAGGCTGAAATAGCTGATGTGAAGAAGTATACCGATAAGCGGTGGTGCTTCCTGAAGTTTATTGAGAAGATGGGTAACCAGGTGAGCGCCGAAATAAAGGGGGTGTTCTGGTCGAACAGCTACCGGCAGATAGAATTGTTTGAAGGCGCCACCCAGCAGGCTTTTACCAGCGGACTGGAGATAACCTGTAATGTGGCAGTGAAGTTTCATAAACGATACGGGCTGACGCTTGAAGTAGTGGAGATAGACTTTGCATATGCTGTAGGCAAGCTGGAACTGGAACGCAAACTGATCATAGACCGGCTGCTGCAGGAACAGGTCATGGTACAGGATGGTACAAGCGGCCTCTATTACAGTAGGAACAACAGGATTGGACTGCCACTGGTGATACAGCGGATAGCCCTGATTACAGGTCCTGATTCGGACGGGCAACGGGATTTTAAGAAAGTGATCGGGAACAATAAATATGGATATGCTTTCAGGATTACCGAATTCCTGACGCGGATACAGGGCGATGAAGCCAGCGGCCTTGTGGCTGAAAAACTGAGGCTGATAGAAGCTGAACAGAATAAGTATGATGTGGTGGTGATAGTGAGAGGCGGCGGATCGGATACGGATTTTAAGTCGTTTAATAACTATGAACTGGCACGACAGGTAGCGCTGTTTCCGGTGCCGGTATTAACAGGCATAGGTCATGACCGGAACACCAGTATTACCGACCTTGTGGCCCGGCAGAACAGAACACCTACAGAAACAGCTACCTTTATTATAGACTACAATATGGATGTGGATAATGAGCTGGAATCGCTGAAAGAACGGTTTTTCAGCGCGGTGGATAACCGACTGCTACGAACCAGCAATGACCTGGAAAATTACCGGCAGCGGATCAGAAACCTGAGCCCCGAAACAATACTAAAAAAGGGTTTTGCCCTGATAATGATGGACAATAAGATAGTTTGCGACCCGGCACATATACCTGAGAATGCCTACACTCAAACCCTGCTTAAAAACGAAATTATTCACAGCAAAGTAATAGAAAAGACCTCCAATGGAACAGCAAATGACATTTGATAAAGCCTTTGCAGAATTGCAAAAACTGGTGCGGCAGATAGAAACTGAAGACATACAGGTAGACACCCTTGCTGCCAAGGTGCATGACGCCAATGAACTGGTGAAATATTGTGAAACGAGGCTGAGAGTGATAGAGGAGGATGTGGTTAAAGAGCGGGAGTAATAACCCTATAATTAGGTGTGCCCTACCTGCAAATTGTGGCGGACCTATTTATATGGCAACACAGTTTTCCGGGGCATTGAACGGCATTTTTTTATAAATAACCAATAAGTCATATGACCATAATTGCTGTATCCATTATTACAGCTATTAAGTAAGCTCTGCAAAATGATCTCAGGTTGTACCTGAAAGTAGTATATACATCTTTGTTATGTACTATCTTTGAAATGAACTTAGTGACGATGATTAAATAATCTACCTGACTTAACCGATAAGTTGATGGAAATTTATATTGAAACTGAACGGCTTTATATCAGGCCGCTTTCGTTAACGGACTTAGATGGTATGTATGCAATGGATTGCGACCCAATTGTTCATAAATTCCTGGGCAATAAGCCCTATACATCTATAGAACAGAGCAGGGAAACAATAGAATATGTGATGAGCCAGTACCGGGATTATGGAATTGGCCGCTGGGCTGTGCTCGAAAAAGGGACCGATGATTTTGTGGGCTGGACGGGACATAAATATATTGAAGGGCCTTTGAACAAGCATACCAATTATTATGATTATGGCTACCGGTTGACCCGCAAACACTGGGGGAAAGGTTATGCTACAGAATCGGGTAAGGCATCGCTGCACTATGGTATTGAACAACTTGGATTCAAAGATATTTATGCCATGACGGATATCAACAACGGGGCATCAAGGCATATTCTGGAAAAACTCGGATTCCGGTATATTGAGGATTTCGCGTATGATGCGCGGCCTGACTGGCGGGAAACCGGACAGATGACCACATGGTATCAATATATGTCAGAGGAAAATCCATGAGTATAAAATCAGGGAAAGGGTACTTATAAAAAGCCAAGGGAATTTTTTATTCGTGCCGGTAAATCAAAAAAGAGCATGGGCAAGCCCAGCCTCTATGATATACAATTAATATATTATCATTAATTTTACTGTTTTCATATCGGGTATTTTTATTAAATTTGAACTTTATATTTGATCAGGTCATTGCAACAACGCCTGTTTGCAAAACAGGTAGGGTGTGCAAGCCAATGTGATTACCGGAAATCTATGAAGCAATTTGTTACGCCTGTTTTAGTAGTATTTTTTTTTCTTTCTATATTGATGAGTGGTGGCCTATATGGCCAGCAGCAGACGGTACATGCCATAAACGGGATGAATGCCACGCCACGGAATTATACATCTTTCGTAATACCCGCTCAGCATATAACTGCTGAGGCTAAACAAAATAATCCAGGATATGAGCAGTACGCTGAACTTGGTATGCTGTTTGCAGAAACCCCTTGCGATAATTGCTATGAACTGATAGGCAAGCGCACCGAAATATCCAAAACGTTTATTAAAGAAGGAACAAACGGCAGGGACATAATGCAGCAGACGGGCTCTAAAGCTATGCATTATAAAGACGCTGATGGCAACTGGAAGACTATTAAAACGCGGCTGGAGCCGGGAAATAAAACAGGCACTTTTACTGCTGCCGAACAAGAAACACCGGTATTAATAAGCCCACAGGAAAAGTTGGCATCCTTGGGTAATGGCGATCTGTTGCTGCAATTTAATAACAACCTGGAACTGGTTTATGAAAAGCCTGATGGCACGCAGCAATTAATTGGCGCTGCCGATTACAGCCATTATACCGCAGGCGATGATGGCTTATACATCACCAATGCCTGGCCCGGTATTGATATTGAAATGTATGTGGCGAGGGGGGCAGTAAAAACCAACTATATCATTAACAATGCGCTGCCAGCATATGCTGATGGCAAGTTGCTGGTGCGCGACTATATCAACTGGAACAAAGGCTGGTCTGTATACGTACCTGGAGATAATGGGCACAAGTATACAGGTAAACTGGAAATAAGGGATGAGAATGGCAAAACCGAATACAATATCTCTGCAGCCACAGCATATGAGCAAAAGGAATCAAGGAGCACTTTACAGTATCTGGAATATGCCATCAATGGAAATGTGCTGGATATAGAACTGCCAGGGAATTTCCTGAACAGGCCAGCAGCAT
>Ga0214164_1001250_pt1 | contig 14837 bp, 17 predicted proteins | sample TroBogepilimnion_13_FD_153003 | JGI IMG/M metagenome (GOLD analysis project Ga0214164, IMG submission 153003) | Freshwater microbial communities from Trout Bog Lake, WI - Practice 03JUN2009 epilimnion v4 | ecosystem: Environmental > Aquatic > Freshwater > Lake > Epilimnion/Euphotic zone ...
CGAGTATAGGGCATTACAACCTTGTTCGAAAACGATGGTAGAAAGTCGGGAAGACCACTTGTGCGAGGAATGTATTGATACAAATGGGTAATCACTTTTTGACTTCCATTTGAACCAATTCCACGTTCATTAACAGCATTCAGTTTTGATTGACGGGTAAATGCAGACGCATCAGGAGTCGGCATTTTACTTACTCATGAGATTAAAGCCACGTCCGTAGCATATTACGAACTCCATTGGGCCCAGAATATGGAACTGTCTGAGCAGGAATTGCACTTAGCTGCTTAAACCTACAAATTTGACAATTACCGACCTTTGTATTGAGTGTTGTAGTCGCACAAGAGCACAACTTTGTAACTGATAGAGTTGTCGAGTTATTTGCATTCTTACTAGACGTTACAAAATCAGCTGTCTGAGACGCAATATAGTCTGTATAATTTGAAGCAGTTCTGCGAATACGGCTTGTTCCAACCACTTTGGATGTTAGCAGTGGCGGACTGTATGGTAGCTGATTCATAGGAACAGTGATAACATCTGAACCAGGCTGCAGTGTATAGTTACGCGATTGACGTAATTTTTGTAACCGAGTCCAATCCCCAGCACTGAGTCCACGCGTTTGCTGTCCCGCATTGGAAAATGAAGAACCAATTCCATACTGTTGTGTTGTTGTCGGTCCTGCTACTGACATTTATGAAACTACTGAGGTAAAAAACCGGATCTCACCTGGTTTGGTCAGACTTCCTAATCGAAGAAGTCTCTGCGTATCCTGAAAGGCAGATGCGTCAAATACCTCATTTGTATCGGGATCCAACACAAGAACAATACCCTTCACGCGAACCAATTGTAACTTTCGTGCTCTACGAATGATATTTCTCTTGTAAAGTGTATCTGTTTCTTCTGTCTTGTAATTTGGTTTGAATGCCAAGTCTTCTGGACCAGATGTAGTATCAAAACGCAAACATTGAACAACGGGCTGTTCCCGAGTGTGTAGCTTGCGATGAAGTTCACAGTCAACTGAGGATTGTTTCAGTAAGTGCGTCACATTTTTGATAATACGACCTTTTTCATAGGATACTTCATATAAGAACTCATCGGATGACATAAACGATGGGTGCGGTTCTGTTCCTTCATATCGTTTCAGAACCATGTCATTGCGTCGAATACTAACGATATTTGGACCTTCATTCGTCGTAGATTGCTCTGTTGAAAATACTGTTAAATACATTCTTACCCGCACAGTTCGTTCTTCAGGTGGAAGCGTCGAGTGCGACCCAATACGAATCGCACGACCGATTACCTGATCTATACGAGATGGATTCCAGTGCGGCTCCATGACATACACATCACGCACATTTGCAGTTGTAATGCCTTCAGCACCTGCTGATGAAATCATAAATACGCATAGACGATGTTCTGTAATGGAGTCTTTCAATGATTGAGGAAATGCATCGCCATATTTCTCATTGAAAATTTGAAGATATAATGCACGTTCTTCCTCACTCTCATCACCTGTATACTTTGCATAGGCCGGAACACCCTTCTTCATAGAGGGATCCTCTTCCCAAATTCCTTGCTTTTTGGTAAGTTTATAGGGCTGAAATCCATTCGCATCCAATACTGCAGAGAAAACACCAAGACCTTCCAGCGTCTTGTGCTGCGAATACAAAAGCTGGTTTCGAAACTTTCCAGGTTCTCCAATACTTTCTTTCATATCTAGCAACATTTGACGCATCTTTGGCGAATATTTGGTAAGAGCCTCTTCAGATAAATATTTTTGAGGATTTGCTTTTAACTTGTTGAGAATTTCTGGTTTTTCTACAACTGTCTCCTCATTCGCACCTTCATCGATTGTAACCTTCAACTCAGCAGGAACTGCATAATCACAAAGCAATCGCGTAGCAATGCGAAATGACCCTAAATTCTCATTCAAATCTGTCTTCATTCGAGACTTGCGCGATTCCTTTCGAATCTCTTCATGACGTTCCTCCAAATATCGCAGAAACTGAACATCTGACATTGGAATCTTCTTCAACGTTTGGTCTTCTTCTAACCGCTTGGGAAGTAAGGATTCATCAGCACCTTTAAAGAATGATACGAGTCCCTGTATACGACGCTGAAATAACATTGCATTCTTAATGCTCAGTCCATCTACAAAAGTGTTCATAAACTGGTCATAATCTGTTGGAAGACATTCTAGTTGTTCCACAAATAACTGTTCAGGAGTATTTGGAAGTTCAATCCCTGCAAATTGACTTTCAAATCGTGTTCTCCACGATTCAGTCCAAATCTTGATATCCTTTTCTTGCTTGAATTCCTTGTTATATTTTACTGCAATACGCTCTCCTTTTTCATTGTATACACTCTCAAAAAATGGAGGATTTCGTGTCAACATAACAGTTCTCTTCACAGAATTGTATTCAATAGTATCTACATCCTTCAACGCACGAAAGAAGGTTGTCATGAGTCCCTCATCCCACGATAAAGCAGATTTTGTAGGAATTGAAACTCGTTCAATAGGGCCCCGAAGAAGATTCATAAGGAATGCAATTTCCTGTGGACGATTGATGATAGGAGTTCCAGACAAACATACAATTTTGGTATTTTTTGCATGATATAGCATGTCATATAACTTTCGTTTAATCTGCCTATCGTTCACAACACTTCCGATTAGGTTATGGGCTTCCTCAATAATAATCACTGAATTATCAAACATATCAGGCTGATCCGGAGGGAGAACTTTGTCTACATTTTGGCTTGAAACACCGTTGTAGTTAATGAAGTTGAAACGCTGGTGAATAACATCATCAATTTGAGTATCAATTCCCTGCTGTTGTTCCCGAGGCAGTGACCGAAAGTTGGCTTCGCGACCTGGGACTGTTACAAAGTATCGTAGATGCCTGTCTAGATATGCTTCAGAAATTCCCATACCAAGTGCTTGTGTTTTGTCCTCATCAGTGCGAACTGGACGCATTTCCCAGTGCTGATCAATTGCGTATACTGGATCTCCACAACGGCGAATCTCTTGAAGATAGTTTTCTCGAAGGGATGCAGGAGTTAGAACATACACCTTGTTGGTAGACATAAGGGACTCGGCTACTGCAATGGATGAACAAGTCTTTCCTGAACCAAGACCGTGATAGAATAGTAGACCGCGATAGGGTGTTTCAATTAAAAGGTAATCACGAACAAGTTTTTGATAGGTGAATAGTTCGAATCCAGTTCTTGTAAGATCGGCATTTTTGTCACGATATTTCAAGAATGTTCTGGTAATCGCATCGGAGAACTCCTTGCGATTGGGTAGCACATAAGTCATTCTCCCTACTTATTTTGGCTAACGAAAACAAATGTCTCCTCCAAAACACCTAATTGAATATTGGAAAAACAATCCATCGTGGCCCAAGCGATATATACAAACATCCGCAGAACTCAATTGGATGCTATGCGGAATTCCTCACAATAAAGAAGATTCTTTATGGACACCAGAAGCAGTCTCTGAATTCAACATATTTATGAAAAAGCATAGTAAAGCCCTTAAGAAATCAACCATAATCTATCGTGGAACATCTGTTCCATCGCCAACCATGAGTCCATTAGAAGATGTAATCGTAAATTGCCAGTATATGTCTACCACAAAATCAAAAGCAATTGCAGAAGAATTTAATTGGAAAAAGAAAGGCTATGTCCACATCCTTCATTGCCAACGCGGAGTACGAGTCTACGATTTTGAAAATGATTATGGAGATGATCCAGTAAAACGAGAACAAGAGGTTTTAATTTTACCAGGTCATGTTTTAACGATGGTTGATATGAAGGATCATACAATTGTTTGGAAAGTTTCAAAACACAAATAAAAACTTATAACAATGGAGGCAGTTCTTCGCAAGAATCCAAAGTTATGGATGTTGGCTATCTACCTGTTCCTTGTTGCGGCATTCTTATATGTACGCCCTGGGGTGGCATTTGGAAAGGATGGCCGAATCCGCCCATTTGGGACTGGAAAAAAGGATGCGACGGTATTCCCGGTATGGTGGTGGATGTTTGCATTTGCGGCGGTCTCATACCTTGGGGTGGTGTATGTCCTGGATTATTCGCTATAGCAAGATGTTGAGCACATAGTGTCGTATAGACTGCCATACCCCACTGTTCATCAATACATCCACATGGCCGCGGCATAACCTGCTTGGGGGGCATTATTCTTTGTATTTGTAATACCATTTCCCTGTAACCTTCTCTGCGTGCTGAAGTAAGAAATCTTTTAAACCATCTCCTTTTCTAGAAATCGTAGCAATCGGGATATAATTGAAAAGCTCTTTATTCTCTGGAGCTGTAATATCCGTAAGATAGCGTTTCTGCAATGGGTAAATTGCGAGTTCCGGAGGACCTGTAATTTTACGGTCGTCGGACACAAAGTGAACATATGGAAGCCGATCACCTAATAGTCCTTTCTTGACAGAATCCTTGAATTGCTTGACATCCTTTCGTCCCAATGCAGTCCATCCCATGATTGTTGGGTTCTTTTCTAAGAATGAATCGCGAAAGCACGGATCATATTCTCGTCCTACAAGGCATGATTTACGGGTCTTGTGGCATGATACCATGAACTGCTTCTTCTTCGTGCGAGTCGTTCGCGTATACTTTGAAGGAGAAATAAGTGATACAATCTTCAAGTCCTGTGCGGTAACATATACTTCCATATCTTGGATATGAGCATACCATTCGGGTATTCCATCTACCACAAATGGGCTATAATAGAAAAATACATTGTATTGTGGGGGAATACAATTTTGAACACCCTTGAAATCACCAGTGTCTCCTGTTTCGAGGACTCGAAAAAGGAGAGTTCCTTTCGGAATTATAATAATTGGTATGTTTGAATTTCCATAGGATACCATTGTCTTAGACGCCAAAGAAATGTTTTATACGAGTGTCTAATCCGCGTAATGAATCCATAGTAGCAGCTGTTTCCAATTGCAGTCCTGTTTCCTTTTGTATCTTTTTCAGTATTTTTGTAAGTATATATTCATCTAGAGAACCATATGCTTTCATATGCTTCCACATGGCTTGTAGCAGTATATGAAGTTTCATGTAAGACATAAGCTGTTCATGAAATTCACGATCTTTTCGGGCTTTTGCGTATGCTTTGTCTAGCTCTATATCAAATTGACTCTTTAGCTGTGATTCTTTCTCCTTTGTTGTAGTTGGAAAAATGAATGCATAGTCATATAATTTCAAATTTTTATCAATGTAGTGAAGAACAATAAGTCCTTTATAGGCGGGATTGTATGGTATATCACCTTTTTGATATAAAAAAACAAATCCTTTTGAAAGAATAGTCTCATGAACATGTTCAATCTCATCGATTGACTCTACGAATACCTTATAGTCAATATCGAGTCCTTTTGGATTCCCGTGGCGAACAATTCTCATTTCGCCTCCTTATTCTTCTCCTTTTCTTCTTCTTTTGACTGTAATTTTGAAAGCATATCCTGCTTAAACTTCGACATCTCATCAGCAGAGGAAACACATACATTCTTCTCAGTATAGTGAATGTTCCACACTGTAGATATCCACATGGATAACATGATAAGATAACCAACCCCCACAATTTCAGATGTATCTGCAGGAATTCCAAATGAAGTGAGAGTATGACTAAATGGACTGCGAACAAACTCAAAATACACTGCAATCGCGTAGACTACGGATGGAAGTAACGCAGAAAAGGATCCTTGTCGGATGCTTTCAAGGAATCCAATCTTAGAGCACTGTAGTTGACTGGATACTAATGATACAATACTTCCAGAAACAAAAAGGGTTCCATAGACTGCAAGAGCCGAAAGTCCAAAGGATTTCCAGTCCATTCTTATTTCTTCACATCAGAAGATGATATGTATAGTTCCACCTCATCAATTACTTTTTTGCGTTCGATATAGTGTGGTCTCGTGATTGATTTGGATTCTAGAAGTGTCTTCCAGTCAACCGCAGAAACCTCTCGTCTTTGTGCAATTGTCAATTTCTGTTTCAAATTCATAGACTTTGAATTTTCAAGAAGAGCAGCAAAGTATACATGTTTGTATAGGACATCGTTGGTCCCTCTGAACACTTCAGTGAATGATACATTCGGCAAGATACGATATGCATCATTTGGAATGTTTGTTTCTTCATAGAACTCGCGAACTGCACAATCCAAATCGGTTTCTCCACGCATGCGTCTGCCTTTTGGAAATCCCCATTCGGGATCACGATATTTTGATGGAAAGTTGGTGACTAACGATTTGCGATCGAGTGAGTTAAATCGATCACTTGCCAAGTCAAATTCTAACCCATGCGAGTCTCGACCGTTTCCCCAGAGACGATTCCAAAGCATTTCAAATGTTTCCTCTACAATCCACTTCTGCTCTAATTGGGTCATATTGGATATCAATTTCTCAACAAAGGGAATGTTGTCAAGATCATACTTCCCACGAATAAATTCAACATATGCCATACTATCTTTTCGCTTGACCATGAGAACACTCACAGTTCGTGGATCGGCTGGAAGTTTCATAGGTTCATACATTCCTCTCAATAGAAGAACCCCACACGAAATAATTGGATCTTTGCATGTTCTGAATACATGCCCTTGATGTCCACAGTTGTTACAATACATTGGCATTCCTGACATCTCTGTGTCTTTGTCCGTTTTTTACTTCGCCATTTCATACAAATGGGTGGGTCTTCTACAAAACCAGTTGCACCAAGACCAGCTGCACCAACCATTGATTTTTCAGCTGCCAAATTTGATGCCTCCTATGTCCAGCAACTCCAACAGCAGTCAGCAGCGGCTGTAGCTGCTGCGAATAAACAAGCTGCTGAGTTAGCAGCTTCGACGGGGTTATTCAGTAAGGCATGGGTTAAAATCGGAGGATCTGTATTTTTACTAATTACTCTTGTGATTGTAGGTCTTCTTCTTCACGATGTCTGGGCTAGAGCATTTGGTGGGGCAACTTATATATTACCAGGGGTTCCTACAACACCGCAATCAACTGAAATTTTATATATAGATAGTGCGACATATGGTGTTAATGATAGAAATCCTGCTGATTTAGTAGATGTAACCCAAGCAATGCGTGGTATGATTCAGAACAATGTATACATTCCTTCCTTTTTAGTAGGATACTCAACATTAGGTCTTTCTAGCCAACCAGTGCCAAATATTATCAATACATTAACAGTGAATTGGTATACTGGATACAACAATATTGTCACGACAACGGCACAACAAGGTGACATGTTTCCCGCATTGCCCACTGCCAACCAGTCCAAGGCACCACAGGCTCCTATGCAATCCCCCACACCCCCAATGCTTTCAAAACTATGGGGCTATATGACAGGTGGTTCTGGAAGCGGAAATCTGGTATCGGGTATTCATGATGCTTCAGGGTCTGCCGTCATCAAGGGAAACAATGCTCCATTGTCTGGAGAAAGTGAGGGTGCCTACGGAATCCAGTGGTGGATGTATATCCAAGACTGGAATTACGGGTATGGAAAGAAAAAGACGATTGTAAAGCGTCCTGATGCAACCAATCCAGGTGTTACCAACCCCAGTATATCTCTGCATCCTACCGATAACTCATTGCAGGTCACGGTGTCGCTCTTCCCGGATAAGGAAGGAAGTTCTGGAAAATCTACGCCGGCTCCTGCCGGACACTCGTCATCTACAGATGATGTATTCACATGCGAGGTCCCTAATGTTCCGCTACAAACCTGGTTCTCCGTAAGTGCTACCGTCTTTGGTCGTAACTTGGATGTCTATATCGATGGAAAGCTAGTGAAGTCCTGCTTCCTACCAGGAGTTCCCAAACCAGCAGCCGGAGATATCCAGCTCACTCCGGATGGCGGATTTTCAGGAAAAATATGTGACTTCTACCACTATTCACGCATGCTAACTCCTGGAGATGCCATGAATTTCTGGAGTGCTGGAACGAGCTGTAAGAGCTCTACAGGACCTACAGCAGCATCAACAGCGACTGGATATTCCGTAAAGTTTGGAATGTATGACGCAACGGGAAAACAGGTTCAACAGTATACATTTTAGTTAATTAATATAATGCTATCCCTACTGCATGTATACCAATTTGACAAGAAAGTTCGTTATGGTGCAATGATGGATGGTGGTTATGTAGTAGGTGATATTGGTGGAGGATACGACTGTTATATATCAGCAGGTGTTGGTAATGAAGAAAGCTTTTCTCGTGATTTTATTCGTGAACAGAACATGACAAAGGACAATAGTTTTGCGTTTGACGGAACTATTCTATCATACCCATATGAGTATACTGAACAAATCACATTTTTTCGTAAAAATATTGGAAATCATGAAACAAATAAAACTACAAATCTATCCAACTACACAAATACATACAACAACATTTTTCTTAAAATGGACATTGAAGGGGGAGAATATGAATGGTTATCTGGAATTACTCTAGAACAATTATCTAAGTTCAAGCAAATTGTGATCGAATTTCATTATATGAATACGGCTGATAAATCTTGGGGACTTTACCAAAATCATAAAAAGGATTGTCTTCAAAAATTAGCAACTACACATTACCTAATTCACGCACATGGTAACAATTGTGGCGGACCCGTAATAAATGGAGTTCCAAATGTAATTGAACTGACATACATTCGTAAAAATACAGTTGCAAATGTGCCCCAACGGAATACAACTAGGTTTCCAATACCCGGACTTGACTTTCCAAATGATTTGAATACTCCTGATATAAATTTGAGTTATCCTCCATTTCAACAATAAAGGCAGGTTGATCACGCTTTGTATACTTTACAATACCACGCTGCTTCAATTTGGATTCTATATAATACGTTTGATATGCCTTTACAGTATCTGTATGTTTGTATTCGTCGGGCATAGCTTGTGCAAATGAGGTAAGGGATGTGTCGGGTAATGCAGGTGGATTGTTCAATAACCACACAATATGGGTTTCCGTCTTGTGTATTTTATGAGTCCCATACCGATACTGATATTCCTTGCAAAGCCACCAACCCAGTGAACAAAGCCAAAGGTAATTGGCTAGACTCTGGCGAACCCAAATTGAGCACGGATGATTCTTATGTGCCAACTTGTAGGCTGTTTCCGTAAGTTTGTCTGGCTGTAGAACCCAATGAGCAGAGTATAACATTTGGGCTGTTTCTAAAATCATTTTTACAACATGTTTGTCGCAATGCATTTCTGCGGATCGCTTTGGAGACCGGTGGAGAACAAATATATTCATGCTTCTCATTCAAAATTCACAATTGAATCCGTTTTAAGTATAATGGAGGCATCTATCTCATTTGCAGTCGCACTTATTGTTGTTGCTGCAGCCTTTTGGTATTTTTCACGAGGAGCGTCAATGCCATCCTCGTCTGTAGCGGTTCAAACCCCAATTACGGATGGAAAACATTCCGTGAGTAGCCCGTATAGTCTTCCTCGGTCACTAAATCAAGATAAGGGAATTGAGTTCTCTTATACTTGTTGGATTAAGATTGACGATTTTGCGTATCGATATGGTCAGAAGAAGGTTATTTTCAGCAAAGGACCTGAAGATTTGTCATCGGAATGTCCAGCTCTGCTTGTGGATAGCCTTACGAACTCTCTGCTAGTTGAACTGGACACATTTGGGGCTCGTGAGGTAATTCCAATCTCGAATATTCCTGCGAAGAAGTGGATTCATGTTGGTATTGTGGTTGGTCAGGATGCAGTGGATGTCTATATCAATGGTGAACTGAAAACTCACCATTCGCTAAGTCAAATGCCCAAGCAGAACAATGGAACTGTTCATATGGGAGTTGGTGGTGGGTTTGAAGGAAAGATGGCAGGTTTACAATACTATACATACCTGCTAACCCCTGATACAATCCGCTCTGTCATGGGATCGCCTCCAAAATCAGATCCAACGGATGCGAATGCTCCTACTCCTCCCTATTTTGCCCCATCATGATGGACTACTTAATGAATTGCAGCTAACTGTGCTTTTGCAGCAGCTGCATCAGCCGCCTGTGCTTGGGCTTGGGTCTTCATAGTCTGAAATTCCTTGTTCAATGTATCCAACTTTTTCTTTGTCTTCTCCAAGTCTTTATTGACCGACATAAGGGTAGGAGGGGTATTTGTTAGGTGTTCACGAACAATACGATCCTTGTTTGCGAAGACATATGCGAATAATATGACGAGGACTATCAATATACCCACTAGTTTCAACATCTTTGCTTTCTTAGATACAAATGAGTTCATCACAAGGTGCAGCAGCTGGAACGACAACTTCCACAGATAAGCAGACTCCATCTGGACAAAATAATCCCGGCTACACATACTATCCGGTTACTTTGCGTGATTCCTCCGATTGGACACGATCGCTGAAGGAAAAATTAGTATACAACGGCTATTCAGGGACACCTCCTGCCACAAGCAATCCTCCTTGGCTAAGTCGTGGAAATGGGTTTCGACTCACATACCTATTCGGTCAGTTTAAGTGTAATGCGAACACTATTTCAAATTGCACAGGCTATGCATTTGGTGGCTCGGCAGCTGCTGTTCCAGGTCCTCTCATTACTTAAGGCATTATATGATGATCTTCTAAGTATTTCTTTGCATAATGAGTGAGTAAGGAATAGAGCTTCTCTTTTAAGTCTTTAATTTTTTTGAGAACAATCTCCTTGCTTCCACTGTCCATTAGATGATCAATGGATTGTAAGATGGAATCCTCCTTTTCCAAATATTTTGGCAATCCAATATTGGAAAGACGAGATCGAAATTGGTCCAATTCAAAATCAACACGATCTTGTGGGATGCGAATGGATGTTTCAAACATGCTTTCGAGTGTCCCCAGATCGCCATACACAATATACAAGCGTCCGAGATCACCGTTGAACAATGCACTCAAAAGATATAACATACGAGTATATTTCTTGTAACGGGCCAATGCAAACATACGCTTGGCCATTTTAAAGTAGTTTCCATCATGATTCAATACATAAATATTCTCACGGATTGATTGCTCGATATCTCCCATACCGGGATTCAAAAGCTTGCCATTCTTTTTAAAGTTATAAATAATTGAGAAATCTGTAAAGCGATTATTTTGAACCCATGATACAACATCAAGTTTTGTAATCGTGGGAGTTTGTATCGCGTCTTCAATCGTAAATTTTCGACCATCAACTAACCGTTTATATCCTTGTAGAATTTCTGCAGGTGTCCACCGAATGATATGAAACCGCAATGCATGACGAACTTCGAGAAGTTCTAATTTTGTCAAGCGTGGTTTAATAAGTTTTATACCTTCAGAATATTCCTGCGGAGTAATTATCTTGTGCTCTTTGAGTTCATCGAGTTTGTGTTTAGATGCAGAGTAACTATAGTTATCATCAATCACTTTCCATTCTTCAATACTGCCACTCTTGATATCACCGATATAAGTGAGTGGCGTATGTTGAAGATCACGAATGATCTTCTTAAAATGTAGGGCAATATCATGCAGTGATTTTACTTGAACAGTCTCTGTAGCATCGTAATCACCTGCATAAATTTGGGAACGCAGAGCCATACTTCCGACAACTTGAACATCTTGGCCATTGCTGAATGACATTTTGGACAATATTTCTAGAGCATCTAGCGGATATCCATCTGGATAGGACTTACGAGCTACGATACTCGCCATTATTTATAGACCATGTAAATCTGTTTTAATTTTTCTTTCTTGTTTCAAGCAAGGATGACGAAGCGGGCATCTCGTGAGAGTGCTCGTGAACGTAAAGCGTCTGGTGATATGACGGATGGTGGGAAAAAACCTCCTAAAAAAAAGTCCCGATACAACCTTCGTGGACGTAAGAAGGATCCAATTGATGACACCGAATGGATTGATGATGATACATTGATCTCCTCTGATGAGGAAGAGGAACCGCCAAAGTTTACAATCACCATTGATTTAGGAAATATGTCAGAGAGCGATTCGGAGGATGAGTATTTACCAGAGAACCACCGAAGTGAAATACCTATCCTATCTAGTATTTTTGGATCACAAAAACATAGTATCCGCGGGAAGGATAAAAAAATAGACAAAAACAAATTTCCTTTGAAACTCACATCTGATGAAAAGGCATTCTTGTTAAAGCAAACTGTTGAAAAGCAGAATGAGTTAGTAGAACTTATGAATCGTGTATCAAGTGTCTATATTGACAATCCAGATATTCCAAATAAATTTAAGATACTTCAACTGCCTATTTCCGACTATATGAAGTCCAACATTATCAAAAAGTTGAATGTATTGTCCGAAATGGGAAATGATGTAAATGAGTCTTATAAACTTCGTAGTTGGGTCGATGCATTTATGCGAATTCCATTTGGAAAAACAGTGCCACTGCCTGTTCAAATACAAGATGGCCAACGAAAGTGCACAGACTTTATGGTGAATGCTCGTCAAAGTATGGATTCTGAAATTTATGGAATGATTCCTGCAAAGACCCAAATTCTTCAAATTATTGCACAATGGATTGTAAACCCAAGTTCTGTAGGAAATGTCATTGCCTTACAGGGCCCTATGGGTGTTGGAAAGACGTCCTTTGCCCGCAATGCAATCGCTCATGTCCTCAAACGCCCATTTGAGTTCTTTTCTCTAGGCGGATCTTCTGACATTGCAAACTTTATTGGGCATTCGTATACGTATGAAGGTTCTATGTGGGGCCGTATTGTAGACTGTTTGATGCATGCGGGAACTATGAATCCAGTTCTTTATTTCGATGAGCTTGATAAGGTATCTACCACATCGCAGGGTGAAGAAATTATCAGTATGCTTATTCACTTAACAGATCGGTCTCAAAATTCTCAATTCCACGATCGCTATTTTTCAGGAGTCGATTTTGATATGTCCCAATGCCTATTCGTGTTCTCATTTAATGATATTGAAAAGGTTCACCCAATTCTTCGTGATCGCATGACAGTAATTCACTGCGGAGGATATAATGAAAAGGACAAACCTATTATTTTGAAACAGCATATCTGGCCACAAATATGCAAGCAGTTATGTTTTTCATCAAATGATATTCAGATCACCGAAGATGCTATTCAGTATCTAATTACAGACTTTTCAACACATGAGAAAGGTGTTCGCTCACTTATACGAACCGTAGAAACCATGATGACACGACTGAATATGCTTCGTGTCACACAGGATGATACAATGAAAGACTTTGAATTTTACATGGATGTTCAATTTCCACTTTTGATCACAAAGCATGTGGCGGAAACCCTATTGTCCAACTACGAAAAGAAAGAATCCGAATCTTGGAAATCTATGTATACATAAAGTAATGGTCAAGAAGTCCAAAGATTTTATTGATACATGGATTCAATCCGTGAACTGGAAAGTAGGAAAATTTTCAATGCTTCCTATCTTCTTTGGGACCCTCATGGCATTTCTTGATATCTTCATGATGAGCACTGTCAAGATGGTGAGCAGCGGTTCCATGTCATCTGCTATAGGAATCCCTTTATCGGTTGGATTGTATGCATTAGAACCTCTTATTTTCCTGAAGGCCATGAACTATGAAGGTATGGTGGTTACAAATTTGGTTTGGAATATGATGAGTGATATCGTAGTCACTTTACAAGGAATTCTCATGTTTGGAGAAACAATCAAGGGACTGCGTTGGCTCGGTATTTGCATGAGCTTGATTGCTCTTGCCTTGCTAGCCTATACGGACGATTGAAAATGGATTGTGGATTGAATAAGAATACAGCGGTATATACCAAAATGCCGTGCATTGCAATCGTCATCAAAAGCGGTCTTGTTTGTGGAAAGGTAACACGGTCTATGGGTGATCCCCGCTGCAAAGTTCATACCAATTCGATAAATCTACATGGACCTCATACGACTGACCGTAAGGAGATCATTGCGGTTATGCGCCGATTAATGCGTGAGCATGAACAGAACAGGGGCAGAATGGAACCAGAAGCATTCCTTGCCCGTATGAATGAAATTTATGATCAGTATAGGGCGCAACTGTATGATATGCATAGGCGTCATAATGAATATATCAGACTGCATGGAGATCCGGATGCTCCAGCCCGTCGAGCACGTGCACGGCGGCGTCATCAAGATGCTATCCGGAATGCGCAAGTGGCCAGATTGTTCGTGGCTGGTGCGGTTGATCCATTTCTTGCTGGAATGGATGCCGAGCGAGGAGAAAGGGTTGCAGATATCAACAATAATATTCGTGACTTTGCAGCGGATCGTCAGAATGTTCATACAGAGATTGCTGTGAAGCAGACGCAGGAAATTATCAAGAAGCTGTTGGAAATTCCGGTTCCCGAGGAATACCGATGGAATATGACAGAATACTCAAAGACTCCGGGCGAGATTATTGCATCCTGTAAGTTGCCGATTCAGAGTGCAAATCAGATGATGAGTCGGTATTCGATGGACGAAAAAATTTATGAAATCTGCGAGGGTGTGTATGGAAAGGTATTGGATGCGGTATGGCAGTTCATTCTTAAGTCTAATGACAAGGAATGTCTGATGAAGATTCTCAAGACTGAGCTGACAGACAATATTGGGATGTGTGCCGGAGGAAATCTAACCCGTCTCGCAAATGTATTGGCAGGTTATGTAGACTACATTCAGGTATCCGAGTCACCCGTTGAGGTGCTAGGGCGTCTGATGCCTGCAATCATGAACATTGGGGATGAGAATGAGCGTGCTCGTGAACTTACAAAGGCACTCGTGGACTCGAAGCTTCCTGCTGAGAAGTGGATGGAATGGGCTGAGATGGTATTCGAGATTCCTGTTTCAATTCGGAAT
>Ga0214164_1001252_pt1 | contig 14823 bp, 10 predicted proteins | sample TroBogepilimnion_13_FD_153003 | JGI IMG/M metagenome (GOLD analysis project Ga0214164, IMG submission 153003) | Freshwater microbial communities from Trout Bog Lake, WI - Practice 03JUN2009 epilimnion v4 | ecosystem: Environmental > Aquatic > Freshwater > Lake > Epilimnion/Euphotic zone ...
TTTAATTGAGTTAATTCAGGTAATTAAAAATGCGGATGCGGATATGACCTTAGAATATCCAGTGGTGTCAAGAGTAGAGGGCGTGGGTCCCATGCAATATGGTTCAAAAGGATTATTAGGAAAGAATTTTGCGGACATCGAAGAAAAATATGATTTATCTGAAGCTAAGGATGGTTTTGGTGAAGAAGGTGAAGATGCTCATGATAGGGATGATGATGACGACGAATCCAACGAGGATGAAGACGCTGATGAGGATAGCAATGATGATAGCGGGGGTGGCTTTTTAGATGATTCATTTGAAGCCTACTAAATTTAAATACTTGTCTAATAATAAAACTGTTTATATCATTGTTGGTCCAACTGCTGTTGGAAAAACATCCTTCGCCATTGAATTAGCAAAGCATTTAAATACGGAAATTATTTCAGCAGATGCACGTCAGTGTTATCAAGAAATGAACATTGGTGTAGCGCGTCCAACTACCCAAGAATTAGCCCAAGTTCCACATCATTTTATTGCCTCTCATTCCATACAAGAAACCATTAATGCCTCTGTTTTTGAACAGTATGCATTAGATAAAGTTGCAGAATTGTTTGCAACAAAAGATGCGGTGGTCATGGTGGGTGGAACAGGATTGTACATTAAAGCTTTTTGTGAAGGCTTGGATATAATACCCGCAATTGATCCTGCCATTCGAGAAGGGATTATTCAACAATTTGAAAAGTTAGGGTTGAGGTGGTTGCAGAAAGAAGTTGCTGTAAAAGACCCAATTTATTGGGAAAAAGGAGAGCAGCAAAATCCTCAAAGATTAATGCGCGCCTTAGAAGTGATTTTAGGAACAGGTAATTCCATAGTAAGCTATCAACATAAAAATAAAATAACCCGTCCTTTTAATATTGTGAAAATTGGTATCGAAATGCCTAGGGATGTTTTATATGATCGCATTAATCAACGTGTTGTTAATATGGTGGAGGAAGGATTGGAGCAAGAAGTGAAAAGTTTGAGTTCTTTTGCCTCCCTCAATGCTTTACAAACGGTTGGCTATAGCGAATGGCTACCTTATTTTAATAATGAAATTTCAAAAGAGCGCGTTGTTGAACTCATTCAACAAAATACTAGGCATTATGCTAAACGACAAATGACCTGGTTTAAGAAAGACCCTGAAATCAAATGGTATCCTTCATCCACGATTAATGCCGCTCAAATAATTCAGTAGAAATACGTCCTTTTTCTTAAATTTTTTTTAATTGAATTTTAGGCAATTAGCCGTAGTTTTATATTCAATCTTAATTATAAATTTATTTTATGCTGAAAAAAACATTGTTGTTTTTTGTATGCAGTTTTGTGGTTGCTCAATTATTTGCGCAAGGGCAAACCATACAGTTTGAAAAATACACCCTGCCTAATGGGCTTAAAGTTATTTTACATGAGGACCATAGCGCCCCTGTTGTAGCTGTAACTGCATTGTATCATGTAGGTTCAAAAAACGAGGATACAGCGCGTACCGGTTTTGCTCACTTTTTTGAACATTTATTATTTGAAGGTTCTGAAAATATCAAGCGTGGTGAGTTTGATAAATATGTAACCAATGCTGGTGGAGAATTAAATGCAAACACTTCCCAGGATCGTACATTTTATTATGAACTATTGCCTTCGAATCAATTGGATTTAGGGTTGTGGTTAGAGAGTGAAAGAATGATGCATGCTAAAATTGAGCAAGTAGGAGTGAATACGCAAAGAGAAGTGGTAAAGGAAGAAAAAAGAATGCGCATGGATAATCGTCCTTATGGTAGCTTTTTAACCGAGATGTTAAAGCGTGCATTTAAAGTACATCCCTACCGATGGGCGCCTATCGGAAGCATGGATCATTTAAATGCTGCAAAGTTGGAGGAGTTTATTCAATTCTATAAAACTTATTATGTACCTAATAATTGTGTTTTATCCATTGCAGGAGATTTTAATAAGGCAGATTTAAAAAATAAAATCCAATCTTATTTTGCAACAATTCCAAAAGGAACCAATCCAATCAATAAGCCTAATATCAAAGAGCCGGCATTAGGCGGTGAAGTAAGGGATGTCATTTATGATAATGTACAGTTAGAAGGCGTTTTTCAAGCATACCGTGCACCAAAGCAAACTGCTGATGAGTTTTATGCTTTTAAAGTATTGGCAACCATTTTAGCAGGAGGAGAATCTTCTCGTATGAATAAGGTATTGGTGGATAGCAAACAACTTGCTGCTGCTGCACAAGCGGTTCCTTTTTTCAATGAAGACGAAGGCCTATTTATTACATTGGCCATTGCCAATGCAGGCGTAAAAGCAAAAGTGTTAGAGCAAAATATGGATAGTGTGGTTAATGAACTTAAAGTAAATCTAGTTGGTGAGCGCGAGTTTCAAAAAGTAAAAAATCAAATTACTACTGAATTAGTAAAGGGTAAGAGTACCATGGCGGGTATTGCTGAAGATCTTGCAAACAATGAAGTTTATTTTGGTGACGCCAATTTGGTAAATACTGAATTAGAAAAATACAATAAAGTAACAAGAGAAGATGTATTGAAAGTTGCGAAAAAGTATTTGAATAATGATAATCGTGTGGTATTGTATTATGTACCAAAATCACAAGCACCCACTAAATAAATTATTGTAAAAAATTATTGTATGAAAAATATAAAATTGTTAATCGTTCTTTTGATGCCAATGACTATTTTGGCACAATCAATTGATAGAACAAAAGCACCATTGCCAGGAAAGGCACCCATTATTCAAGTAGGCAATCCTGTAAAATATACATTAGCCAATGGGTTGCAGGTATTTGTAGTAAAAAACACTAAACTACCTTCTGTCACTGCGACCTTAGCTTTAGATATTGACGGCTTTGCCGAAGGCGATAAGGCTGGATTGGCTGATATGGCAGGTCAATTATTAAAAAGAGGAACTGCCACTAAATCAAAAGCAGTATTGGATGAATCTGTTGAATATTTAGGAGGAACCTTAAATACTTCAAGTCAATCTGCTTCGGTGAGCTCTTTAAAAAATAACTTTCCTCAATTAATGAGTTTATTGGCCGAAGTAGTATTGCATCCTGCATTAAATAGCGATGAATTGGAAAAAGTAAGAAAGCAAACTATTTCTGGCATTGAGTCCAATAAGGATGAGCCTAATGCAATTTCTAAAAATGTAATGAAGAAATTGGTTTATGGTGCCAATCATCCATTTGGTGAAATCACAACCTCTAAGACGGTTAATAATGTAAAAATCGAAGACGTTAAAAAATTCTTTGCTACATATTGGAAACCAAATATTGCTTATTTAGTTTTTGTAGGTGATATTGATCCTTTAACAGCTAAGCAAATTGCGGAAAAGAATTTTGGAGCTTGGGCAAAGGGTAATGTTCCTAATACCGTTTTTCCTAAAGTAACAAAACCTGCAAAATCATACGTTGCCATTGTGGATCGTCCAGCTTCTGTTCAAAGTGTTGTATCGGTGGCTACTACAGTTGATTTAGTACAAGGAACATCAAGTGTTATTCCAAGTAGTGTTATGAATAATATTCTTGGTGGAGGATTCTCTGGTCGTTTGTTTGCTAATTTAAGAGAGCAGCATGGCTTTACTTATGGTGCTTACTCTTCACTTGCACCCAATAGACAAGTAGGTATGTTTGAAGCTGAGTCATCCGTAAGAAATGAGAAAACCGATAGTGCTATTCAAGAAATTTTAGCGGAGATAAATAAAATTAGAAATGATAAAGTAGGAGAGAACGAACTTGCAAGAATGAAAAATTATTTATCTGGAGGTTTTGCACGTTCATTAGAAAATCCCGCAACCATTGCTGGATTTGCATTTAATGTTGCACGTTATAAAATGCCGACAGATTATTACCAAAAGTATTTAACCAATTTGGCTGCAGTTGACGCACAAAATGTTCAGGATGCTGCTAAAAAATTATTGGATCCTAGTAGCATGCATATTGTAATTGTAGGAAACGCAAAACAAATTGCAAAAGGACTAGAAAAATATGGTCCTGTAAAATATTTTGATTTTGAAGGAAATGAAGTGGCAGCTCCTGTAGTAGCAAAAGCAGATGCATCTTTAACTCCTGAAATTTTATTACAAAAAGTAGTAAATGCAATAGGGGGCAAGGATGCTATTGCGGGTATTAAAGATTTGCAATTAAAAGGTACCGCTTCCGTAATGGGTCAGTCTTTAGACATGTCTCAAACTTATATATTACCTGGCAATACGGTTTCAACAATGTCAATGGGTGGTATGGCTATTATGAAGCAAGCTGTTGTTGATGGTAAATATTCAGTGAGCCAACAAGGTATGGAAGCGCCTATCACGGATGAAATAAAAGAAGGCTTAGATGAGGCAGCTGCAATTGCTCCTGAGGCATTGTACTTAACTAAAGGCTATCAATTAAAAATTGTAGGTGCTGAAAAAGTGGAAGGCAAGGATGCAATAGATGTGGAAGTGACTACGCCTTCAGGTAAAAAGTCTCACCGCTTTTATGATGCTAAATCTTATTTGTTAGTAAAGACAGCTAAGTCACAGGAAGTGCCAGGAAGAGGCACAGTAACACAACAGCAATTTTTCAATGCATATAAAACTGTGAATGGCATTCAATTGCCAACAGAAGAGATTGTTGATATGGGTCAAATGAAAATCAATATCAAGTATACCGATATTAAAGCGAATCAAGGATTAAAAATATCAGATTTGAAATAGGATGTAATTCGATTTTATCGATCACAATACTCAAAATAAAAAAGGCGCATCCAATTGGATGCGCCTTTTTTATGGAACACTTTTAATTAAAGAGTCTATTAAAATCTTATGCCGTAGCCAATATTAAACATTACTCTATTGCCTGTTAAGCTTGCATAGGTATTAGGCTTATCGTTTAAGCGATAAGGGAATATTGCATCTTTAACAGCGGTATTAACAATGGTAAAGTCAATAAAATGTCTGTTGGTTCTATATCCAATACCACCACTTACATTCCAATGAGAAGCTTTGATGGTTTCGTCTTGATAAGGTGAACCATAATAAGCAGTACCAGCTCTTAACATCCAGTTGCCATTTAATTTAAGTTCAGAGCCAATTTTTACATTCACATTGTTTTTGTAGATCGCTTTTACGGTTGCATTCACTGCTTGGTAATAGTCTGTACTTGCTTGATCATATGTGTTTGCATAAAAATGAGTGCCTGCATAATTAACAAACTCAATATCTGCACTTATAAATCCAAGTGGTTGAGTTGGTTTATTAGGTGCTGCAAAAAAGTAGCTAGTACTAATTGTTGCTTTTGTAGGCGTTGCAATAGTATACTCTCTAATGCCTGCATAGCCATCATTTAAATCACCAGAGCTTGCAGATTGAAGACCTGCATAAGACTCTGTGTTCGTTGTCATACTCGCACTAATCGCATCACGGAAAGTAATTAATTGAGGTGTGTGTAATGCAAATCCAAGTCTTAAATAAGAAACTGGTTTGTATATAATACCAAACTTAGCACCCAAACCCCAACCTCTTGAGCTAAAGTTTTCATTAATGCTAAATCCGCCAAATTGGTTATTAGGATTGTTTGTTAAATCAGTTTCAGAATAATAAAGATTGCGATTGTAATTAATCATTGGCATAATAATGCTTGCTCCTAAATACAATTTATCTTCTACATTTCCTCCCCAACCGAATGCTAGTTCATTGTAGCTGCCAGTTGTGGTGGCATCATAAATTTGGTTCACTCCTGTTGAAATAGGGACTAAGCTTTGATAGCCAGTTACCGCGCCGTTAGGACCAGCAGTGGTATCAATCAAATAAGTTCTAAAAGCCAATGAGCTTCCAAAAATATAATTGTTTAATGCGGCTAAAGTATCAGCATTGTCATGAATTAATTCTTCTAAATATTTTTCAGAATAACTGCTAAAATTATTCTTTCCAGAAAAACTTACATGATTATTGTAGTCTGCGATTTGATTAAAAGTAATTGAGAAAGCCGAGCTTGTCCAATTATTTTTCTTTTTCCCATCTGCAAATACAATTCCAATTGTTCCAAAATTTGATTTTGTATTTGTAGAAGTATTGTTTGTTCCTAAGTAGTTGAAATTATTTGTTTGAGAAGTAAAATTGGGTGCAAATAATAATTCACCAGACTTATAAAATCCAAGTCCTGCAGGGTTAATATGATTCGAAGAAAGATCGCCTCCTAAGGATCCCATCGCACCGCCCAATGCATTGCTTCTTGCTGTTCCCATTGGGGCAAACCAAGAAAGTCGCAATCCATCTTCAGGATCCTGTGCATACATGTTTAAGCTTGATCCCAATAAGATCAATAAAAAAATTCTTTTCATAATTGAAACATTTATAAATATTCTAAATCTAAACTGCTTGTAAAATCTTAATTATTTCTTGGAGTACGACCACTGCTACTTGATGAAGAACCAGTGCTGTTATATCCACCACTGCGACCTCCTGTGTTTGAATTTCCAGTAGACTGTGTATGTGTAGTGCTAGAATTATTGTTAGTACTAGCTACTTTATATTGATTGCCGTTGTTGTTGTTATTAAATGATCTTGTGGGTCTGTCCCAACTGTTTGCGTAGTTGGTATTTGTGTTAGCAGTAACCACTCTTTTTATTAAGGATCCAAAATTGTTATTCAAATTCGCATTACCGGTATAACGTGTAGGTCCATTAGTAGTATTGATAACATTATTAAAATTTCTTGAACTTGAAGCATTGCGATATGCAGCTAAACCTGTAGCACTAGTTTGTGTAGCTCTTGGGTCTTGATAATGTACTCTGCGTCCTGGGATGCCAGCGTAAAGTCCACCACCATAATAGGAGTAGTAACTAGCATATGGATTCCAATAGCTTGCGAAGTAAGGGTTCCATCCGCCATAACAAAAACCTCCCCATCCATATCCCATGCCGTATCCCATTCCGCCAAAAGCGAAGTCATCAAATCCCCAACCCATATTATAGTAAGAACCGATATAAGGAGAATAGCCACCCCAGCCAAAGCCCATTGAAATACCAAAAGGATTATACCATGAGCTTCCATAGATACCACTATACCAACTATTCCATCCATAATAAGAAGGGTAGTAAGCATAATTATAACGAGGGTCATTCCAATATCCAAAATCATCAATGGCATCCCAGCGATATCTGTTCGCGACTTTTAATCTTAAATAACGATCATCAGGATAAGATTGCTCTTCTTGGTATCCAGCCTCATCTTGGCTTTGCATTTCGGGCTGATTTCTGGAATCATTGTTAGCAATATTTTGCTGCACCGTCACTTTTGCATTAGGAGTATAGTATAAATCATCAGTAGCTGCAACTGTGGTTTGTTGTAAACTAGTGCAACTTGTGCTAAGACAACTTATTGTAATTAAACTCATTGCAATAAGTTTAAATTGATTAGGTAGTTTAAGCGTTTTCATGTTGAAATAGTTTAGGTTTTTATATGCCCTAATTTTAGCATACATTTGCTCATTCAAAGCTACGAAAAATTAGCATATAGGGCTTTTTTCGTAGATTGATTTTTGTATCAATAAAGTTAAGATTTAAGATAAAATGGCAAAAGAACTAACAACCCGTGCAGCCGACTATTCACAGTGGTATAATGATTTAATTTTAAAAGGCGAATTGGCCGATTATAGTGCCGTTAGGGGCTGTATGGTAATTAAGCCATATGGATACGCGCTTTGGGAAAATATGCAGGCAGCTTTAGACAAAATGTTTAAGGATACAGGGCATCAAAATGCTTATTTTCCATTGTTTGTTCCTAAGTCTTTATTTGAGGCAGAAGAAAAAAATGCAGAAGGTTTTGCCAAAGAATGTGCGATTGTAACTCATTATCGTTTAAAAACAGATCCTAATAATAAAGGAAAATTAATGGTGGATCCAGAGGCTAAATTGGAGGAAGAATTAATAGTTCGTCCTACCAGTGAAGCGATTATCTGGAACACGTATAAAACATGGATTCAATCATATCGTGATTTGCCGATTTTAGTAAATCAATGGGCGAATGTGGTAAGATGGGAAATGAGAACAAGATTATTTTTACGCACTGCCGAATTTTTGTGGCAGGAAGGACATACTGCACATGCAAGTAAGGAAGAAGCCATTGCAGAGACAGTACAAATGTTAAATGTATATGCTGACTTTGCTGAAAACTGGATGGCAGTTCCTGTAATTAAAGGTGTAAAATCGGCTAATGAAAGATTTGCTGGTGCCGAAGATACTTATTGTATTGAGGCTTTAATGCAGGATGGTAAAGCGTTACAGGCGGGTACCTCACACTTTTTAGGACAAAATTTTGCTAAAGCATTTGATGTAAAGTTTAGCGATAAGAATAATACTTTGGATTATGTATGGGCTACAAGTTGGGGTGTGAGTACAAGATTAATCGGAGGATTGGTAATGACACATAGTGATGATCAAGGTTTAGTATTGCCTCCAAGAATTGCACCAATTCAAGTGGTGATTGTTCCTATTTTTAAAGGAGAAGAACAAAAAGCTTTATTAGATGAAAAAGTGAATGCCATTGTTGCGTCTTTCAAAGCAGCGGGTATTCGTGTAAAATACGATGACTCAGATAATCAAAGACCAGGTTGGAAATTTGCAGAGTATGAGTTAAAAGGAGTACCCGTGCGTATTGCAGTAGGACCTAGAGATTTGGAAAACAATCAGGTTGAAATTGCACGTAGAGATACGAAAGAAAAAACTACTATTTCAATGGATGGTTTAACTGAAACAGTAAATAATTTATTATTAGAAATTCAATCCAATTTATTTAACCGTGCTAAGCAATATCGTGACGAACATATTACGAAAGCAGATACCTGGGATGAGTTTGTAAATATATTAGATACTAAGGCTGGTTTTGTATCTGCTCATTGGGATGGCACACCTGAGACCGAAGAAAAAATTAAAGAATTATCTAAGGCAACCATCCGTTGTATTCCTTTAGACAATACTTTGGAAGCAGGTAAATGTATTTTAACTGGCAACCCATCTACTCAACGTGTTTTATTTGCAAGAGCTTACTAAGTAAATAAGGATGAAGAAACAAGGACCTATTCCTGATGTGCTCGTTCCTTATTTAGAGGGAAAAGTATTGCTTTTAGATAAGCCACTTCGTTGGACTTCCTTTAAAATGATACGACGTGTTCGTGGACTTACATTTGTACAAAAAGTAGGCCATGCCGGAACCCTTGATCCTTTAGCGACAGGCTTATTAATTATTTGCACTGGAAAATGTACCAAGCAAATAAATGATTACATGGGCATGATTAAAGAATACACGGGTACTTTAGTATTAGGTGCTACGACTGCTACATTTGATTTAGAATCCGAGCCTGAAAATTTTAAGCCGATTGATCATATTACTATTGATCAAATTCAAAATACGACTCAACAATTTATTGGAGAAATCATGCAATTGCCTCCTCAACATTCTGCAATTAAAAAAGATGGAGTGAGGTTGTATGAAACAGCAAGACAGGGCATTGAAGTAAAAGTAGATCCAAGAAAAATTAATATTTATACTTTTGAAATCACAAAAATTGATTTACCTAATATTGATTTCAGGGTAGTATGTTCAACAGGTACTTATATTAGAAGTTTGGTAAATGATTTTGGTCAAGCACTTGGAGTAGGCGCCTATATGAGTGCATTAAGACGTACCAAGATTGGTGATTTTGATATTAAAGATGCAATCACTTGGGAAGACCTTCGTGACGAGGTAGAAGTTTTATTAAAAGGGTAGTCCAATACCAAACTGCCATGCATAGTTGTTAACCCTCGTGCCATTGGGTTTTACCTCAGTCCACTTCATATTGTTAACATCCAACCATCCATTGTTGTAGCTTCTCGAGGGGTCTTTTAATTTCATTGCATAGTCAATCCTGATTAAGAAATAATTAAAGTCAATTCTTAATCCTGTACCTACGCCAATCGCTAAATCTTTATATAATTTATTGAATTCAAAACCTGCATTTGGGTCAAGCTTTGTGTCTCTAGTGTTCCAAATATTACCCATATCGGTAAATAATGCAGAGCCAATTTTATAGCTACCTAGTTGTACAATATTGAATCGGTATTCAAAATTGGTTTCTAATTGCATATCTCCAAATCGATCAAAATTTTGACTCTTGCTACTCGTATCATAAAATTGAGAACTACCCAGTCCCAATTGTCTTAATCCCCATGCACGCATACTATAAGGGCCACCCGCTGTGAATTGTTTAAAGAAAGGCAATTGACCTCCAAGAGCACCATCATTGCTATAATTATTGCCCCAGCCTCCCATAAATCTCCATGCCAATTCGGAGTAATCATATTTAATTAATTTTCTAAACTCCAGTTCGGCCTTCACATATCTGTAAATATTTTTTTGCGCGCTACTAGAAAGTCCCACAAGGCCACCTGCTTCCTCAATACCAAATCTAAAATAATTATTTTGTCTTGGATTGTTTTGTGCAGGTCCCGAATGAATAAAACTAATGGTTTGACTCACTACATTTCCATTGTTAAAAGAGGACCTTAAAAAAGGATTTAAAATTAATAGGCTATCTAGTTTTGCAAATTTTTGCAAATTGTAAAATTCAATATTTAAAGGCTTATAGGATAAAATATTTTCCCCTCCATTTTTATTGTTTTTCCATTCGTATCCCCAATTAGTCGTAAAGGATTTTAATTGATAATAATTTAAACGATCAATATAAGATCCGTTTAATGAAAAGTTAGATTTATTATTACTCGTTAAAGATTTATGAATAGGTTTAAACGGAATTAATAGTTCAGGAAAGCTATAAGTTTGACCTACATTAAATAGTAGGGTTTGCGTCAGGTTACTATTATTTAAATCTAATTCGATGCCGGTTCTTAAATTACTAATGGACTGAATTGATTTTTTGCCCACATTTCGATCTCTATAAGTGAGGCTGGTTGAGAGTCCTAGCAGGTTACCAGCACCAATTTGTGCGGTGTTTCTACTGCCTTCCAAGTCTAAGTTTAAATTATGTCGAAGGTTGGGCACTAAAAAATAATTCAAATGAACACTGTCATTTATGATGTTTGATCTAGCATCAATTTGTTGCCAAGCACCAAGGCCACTGTAATTATTAAGTGTTTTGTAAAATAATTTTTCATTGTATAAGTCTCCTTTTTGAATCATGGATTGTTCCGCAAAAAGAGCCGATTTAAAAACGGGCTTATTATATGTATGCGTAATATCCTTGTATGCTTCATTAAACTTTCTACCATTTAATAAAATCGAATCAGGATTATCGGATAAGGCAAGGTCAGCATAAAAAGTTTGCTTACTAATTGGGTATATTTTGGTTGTAGTAGCATCAATATTTCTTAATTGAAAGCTTACTTTCCAACTTGGATTTTCTTTACTCTTTTTGTTTGCATCCTGCACTTGATTCACCTGCGCTAATGGGTCTAAATTCAATGTCATTAAAGATGCATTCAAACTATCTACTTCGGCAAATATTTTTTCTTTAGTGAAATTGTAAAATCCATTATTTCTAAATAAAGCAACAAGTCTGTCCAACTCATTGTCAATAGATTCATTGGCGTATACCATGCTTTTTTTGATATAGGCATTCTCTACATTTGCAATGGCTAAAGTTTGTAAGGATTTATTATTTAATTGGTAAGTAACAGTATCAATTATTGTTTTTTTATTCAAAAGAATATTCATGGTCAATGACACTCTATATTCATTGTGAATGGTGTCTACTTTCTCTGCCAGGCTTAAATTGGGGTGATTATAACCAACTGATGCAAGATAGTTTTGCATATAATGTACCGTTCGCTCAATTCTTTCAGGCTGATATATTACCGGCTGAACTAAAGTGTTGAAAAATCCAAATTGTCTAACTCTTTTCGCTTTCAAACTATCATCCCAATAGGTATCTAAATTGTAGGTAAGTTCGTGTAATGACTTTTTAGTTTCAGGATCTTTAATGACTATTTTATTGTCAAAAACAAAGGCTTTTTGTTTAGGATAGTCGTGAACGGCAGCCTTTTTAATATCTGTACATGCATTTAGCAAAAATAAAAGGCCCAGTAATGAGCTACTTGAGAAGAAACTAATATTTTTGAGCTTCCGTAATAACATGAAGATGATAAATAAGAATGAGCTCAAATATATTCAATCTTTTGCCCATAAAAAACATTGGGCGCAAGAATCTGTATTTATCATTGAGGGGCCCAAAATGTTACAAGAGGCGATTAAGGCAAATTGGGTAATTGAAAAGATATATGCGACCAAGGATTGGGAAGCACAATTGGGGAACAGTGGGGGTGATATTGAGGAAATTGATGATATAATGTTGTCAAGAATTAGTCACTTGCAAACCCCGAATCAAGTGGTGGCCTTGGTGCAAAAAAAGCAATACACAACCCCGGTTAATTATAAAGATCATTTCACTATTGTACTAGATGGCATTCAAGATCCGGGCAATTTAGGAACCATTATAAGAACTGCGGATTGGTTTGGGATTCAACAAATATTAGTGACCGAAGATACTGCCGGTTTATACAATCCTAAGGTAATTCAAAGTACCATGGGCAGCTGTTTTAGGGTACAAGTACAAACTGCAGATATTGAAAAAGTATTAACGGATTCAAAACTTCCGGTAGTGGGTACTTTGTTAAATGGAGCTTCGGTTTATGAAGCTAAAATGCCATCAAAAGGATTTTTAATTATTGGCAATGAATCAAAAGGTATTCGACCAAATTTAAAATCACTTATAACGCAGCCGGTTTCTATACCTAATTTTGGTGGAGCAGAATCATTGAATGCTGCAGTTGCTGCAGGAGTTGTGATGTCGCACTGGAAAATGGGAAACAGTAATAGCTAATCAAATTTAATGGCTCTTGCAGGGTTTATCTTTTTAATCCAAAGCGTTGGAATAAGGAAAGATAAATAACTCACCACAGCAGTACCAATGATTACAAGTATAATTTGTGACGGGTACATTTTAATAGGCATGATTTTAATAAAGTAGGCTGTCTCATCTAATTGAATCCATCCATATTGTTTTTGCAAGAAGGAAAAGCCAACACCAATAAAGGTTCCAATGCCAATGCCTATCCAGCAAATAAAACTAGCTTGGTATAAAAATATAGATCTAACAAAACCATTGCTAGCGCCTAATGCAGTCAAAGTACCAATCATATTGACTCTTTCAAGCATTAAAATAAATAGACAAGTCAATAAATTTACAATAGCAATGATGAGTAAAATGACAATAATTACATTTCGATTAACCGTTTGCACATTTATCCAATCAAATATTTGAGGATAATAATCGGTGATACTAGTAGCCACTAAATTTTTAGGTAACTCCGCTTGAATTTCATCTGTAGCGGCTGTCATAGTTTCATTGTCTTTTAATCTAATTGTATAGCCATCAATTTGATTGTTAGTTTGATTCAATTGTTGTAACAAATTTATATCTGTCATCACAAATTGTCGATCATATTCTTCAATGCCTGAATGATACCATCCAATCACTTTCATTTTTCTTTGTTGCACCGAACCATTATTCATAAAATACAAGCGAATACTACTATCTAATGGAATATTTAATTTAGTAGCAAGCGCATCTGATATGATAATGTTATTACTATTACTATTGCTTGAATCATTTGCTTGTGTTGGTTCAAATGATTTTCCTTTTATAATAAATGGGGTACTATTTAATGTTGGTATTCCTTTAACCACAACGCCTTCTATATCTTGTTTGTAAGACAGCACGGAGGATTGAATTGCAAAAGGAGTGATGGTTTCAATTTTCGAATTTTTTAATTGTAGTGCTGACTCATTATCAATGGGCAAGCCACTTACAGATCCTATTCTTATATGTCCCCAAAATTTAAATACTTTTTCGGAGATGCTTTCTTGAAAACCATTTACAATGGACAAGGTAATAATGATGGCTGCAACACTAATAGAAGTAGCTGCAATAGAAAGCCTTAAAATAAAGCGGGTATAGCTTTTTTGTTTTTGAAAACTAATTTTTTTGGCAATATCGAAAGGCGTAGACAAATCTTCGTTTTTAATATATACAAATCTAATTTTTTCTCTTTATATATTTAGATTTATCAGTTAGTTTCGTAGAAGTAACACAAAAACGAATGATTCGAACCAGTATTTTATTGTGCTTTCTCATCCTAGGACTTGGAAGATCATATGCTCAAGTAAACCCTGACAGGGTGTATGATTCTACTATTCATACGGTATTGATTGCGCCATTGGGGAGGCCTTTGGATGCGCCTGTTTTATTCTTGAATTCCAGGGAGCAGTTGCAAATTAGCTTTGATGATTTTAAAGCGCAGTATCAAGACTACTATTACACCATTGAATTAGTGGATAGTGCATGGAAGACTATTGAATTAAATGACTTTGATTATGTAAATGGGTTTAATCAAAACAAAATAACTTCTTACAGCATTTCCTCTATTTCTGCACAAAAATATTTTCATTATCAATTTAATTTTCCCAACAATTATTGCAGTCCAAAATTATCTGGCAATTATATTTTAAAAGTGTATACCGATAATAATAAAGATAAATTAATTTTTACAAAACGATTTTTTGTTGTTGAAAATTTAACTGAATTAAACGCAGTAGTACAAGCTCCATTTGACGGTGCCATAACAAGATCGCATCAGAAAATTAAATTAGCTATTGATGTAAAAAATGTACCCAATTTTCAAAATGATCAGTTGAGGGTAAAAGTGATTCAAAATAATAGGTATAATGATAGTAGAGAAGTAAACACGCCCAGCTTTATA
>Ga0214164_1001258_pt1 | contig 14778 bp, 15 predicted proteins | sample TroBogepilimnion_13_FD_153003 | JGI IMG/M metagenome (GOLD analysis project Ga0214164, IMG submission 153003) | Freshwater microbial communities from Trout Bog Lake, WI - Practice 03JUN2009 epilimnion v4 | ecosystem: Environmental > Aquatic > Freshwater > Lake > Epilimnion/Euphotic zone ...
CGCCATTTACCAATATGGTACACGCACCACAACTGCCTTGCGAACATCCCTGCTTAGTACCGGTAAGCCCCGTTTTGTTCCGGATCACATCCGAAAGCATATCATGTTCCCCGACAATAACCTGGTGTTTCTTACCATTAATATAAAAGGTAGCCTGTCTCATAAGCTGTAAAAAATAAAAAGACCAAGTACTCGGTTTTTGGACTTTTTATTTATGACAGAGGTCATAACTATTTATGACGGATGTCAGAGATAATCTGAATATGCTACCTGAAGCAAATAAGTTACGTTAATCCTGAAAATCATGTTTCAGAATCATTCTATCGTTTAAGATTATCACAAGCAAGGATGACAATGAATAGATTACATCCTTAAGATTCCTGTTGGAGTAATATCTTTTTGATGATCACAATCTGCCCCAGATGATAATTGGTGTGCTCAATAATACCCTGTAGGTTGCGATAGTAGTTGCCGTATTTTTCATCAGTAAAGGGTTCCCATAATTTAGCCTCTGGTATATGCTCTGTCAGGCCAGCAAAGGTTTCGGCTTCTGTAAAAGTCTTGCTGAGCAGGGCTTCCCAGTCGGCCTGAGATTGTATAGATGGCAGGCTGAAACTAAATTCGTCTTTGGCAAGGAGTGGTTCGCCTTGCAAAACCTTTGTAACCTCGCTGATATAATAGTTGATATGGTAAACCAATGCAGCAATGGTATTGAGCGAATAAACCTGAGTTGTAGCCTGCTGCCAGGTTACATCAGCCAGACTGTCTTTCAGGTTCACAGAAGTCCAGTTGCCGCCTTTATGCACATCTCGCAGGTGCTTGGCTAAGTGTTGAGGAAGATTCAATTTAATTAAAATTTTAAGCAGGAATGTTGTTTATCTGCGCCTTAACATACGAGCTGCACCAAAGCAGGAATAGCCCTGCGGAATAATAGCGTGTTTTAAACGCTGTAGTTTAGGCGAATTTACACAAAGTTTACCAACTATTATCGTTAGGTTTGTTGTAAAATATCAACAATGAAAATGTTCGACGATATATCACTTGTGAGTGAAGATTTAAAAGACAAGTTCCCTGATTTGACCAGCTATGAGGCATTGCAGATTGCTTGTCAGATGGAAAATATTCAGGCATTTAAAGACGCATTTATGGTAAATCCAGATGCTAAAACTCCGTATCCAGTCGCACTTGAAGCCATATCTATGGCATTAGGGTTTGAGTACCCAATGCTTGGAGGATCAAGTCTTGTTAATGCTATTAGTGCAATTAGCGAAAGAAAATAATGTAAGCATACTTATTTTGAGGCATATAACCACCAGTGAACTGAACAAGGTTCACTGTGTGGTTTTCCCTGCGGGTAGAGCTTTAAAATAATCTACACCGTTAAAAATGAGAAAGATATTGCAAAGATTATACCTTTGGGTTAAATCAAAAATCCACAAAATGACCGCTCAACAAATAAATAAATCATTAAATAATTTCGCATCAGGAATGCTTGAAGTTATTCATTCTAAAATGCAGGTTGAAGAAATTAAACCTGAAAATTCAAACTTTTTAGAGGTCAAATCTTTACCACCAGATTTATCCTTTAAAATTTCGCAGTATGAATTTGTTATCAAAACTGAGATAAGACCTTACGCAGGAACTATCTATATTAGAACGTATGAAATAGTAGATGACCTGAATGTATATCCAAACAAAAAGCTTAATCATATAGAGGAAATGGACATAGTAGGGTATCTGAATGGTTTCAGACGTTTTGTAAAAAGTAAACAAACGGAAGTTTTCCCTGGCAGATTTATTCCAGGAACTTCATTTCAAGATGGCAGTGATTATCTCTATCAAATCTCTGCTTTTTTAGCTAAAAGGGAAAATGCGGAATTTATTTCTAATGAGGCTAAACTGGAAAAAATGGATTAAAATACTCCATTTTTAGTATGTCAAATATTTGTTTTCATAATTGGCGCAAACCTGCAACAATAATTTTGCACAAATGTTTAACCATACCTCAAATTAAGTATGTAAACGTTTCTGTTTGTGCGTTACATTTTGTAAATTATAGAGATATTATTTACAAAATTCAGGGTTGCCAAACGCTAAAAATACATACTCAATAAAGGGATTCATAGCACGTTTCGATGATGATACGTGCAGGGAGTACCTTGCAAAAATACGCTGGCATGGCAAGCCACGCTGCCACCAGTGCGGGAACAATAAGAACAACTACAAATATGCTGCACGCCCTGTTTACAAGTGTTCAAACTGTGATACACAATTCAGAGCCACAACAGGTACGATATTCAATAACAGCAAAATACCGTTGTCTGATTGGTTCTTGGCAATCAAAATGATTGCTTGCACAAAGAAAAGTATTTCATCTTATCAATTGGCTAAGGAACTCGGCATAACGCAAAAGTCTGCATGGTACATGGAAACCAAAATCAGGATGATGCTGGCAAACAAAGAATACAAATCAATGCTCAATAGTATTGTGGAAATTGACGAGGTTTACATGGTGAGAGACGTAACAAAAGTTACCAAACATGGTCATGGAACGAACAAACAGAAAGTGTTTGGTTTGCGTGAACGTAACAGTGAGAAAAACGAATCAGGCGAAATAAGAATTACCATTGTCAATAAAGTAGATAGTAAAACACTGCACCCGATAATAATTGACAATGTAAAATTAGGCGCATGGTTAATGTCTGATGAATGGAGAGCCTATAACAATCTTGAAAAGAAGTATAAACGTGGTGTGGTCAATCACAGCAAGAGGCAATACGTGGATGGAGACTTTCACACTAACAGTATTGAGGGCGCATGGTCGCATTTGAGAAAATTAATCAGTGGTACGCACCACAGGCCAAGCCCTGAGCATTTACAGAAATACCTTGACGAATTTGAATTCAGATATAACCACAGAAAAAAGTCATTGCAATGTATTTTCAAGCAGGCGGTAAAGCAAGCCAACGTGTATAAAAGACATGTTGATATAAAACAGAATTTGCGACCGCTTGCAAACAATCCCAAACGTACCAAAAAGTAATTCGTATGTTTTACTTCATTAAAAGATACCTTGCCAAAAGACGTATGAAACGTGAGGCGAGAATGAAAATCATATTTTTAAGAGCCTACAGATTTATATCTCGGCATCCGGAGATTCATATAGTTTCTCGAAATCCTTCCGGTTTTTCACCAAGTATCCTTGAAAAGCTTTTTGGAGCGAAGGAATCTCCTCAATAGTTTCCTGCAACGATACTACTTTGATAAATATCTCTTTAAATTCGGGAAATTGCCTGAAAAGTTTTCGTTGTTCAATCGTCATACCTGTAAAGTTTAATCAAACATACCAAATATTAAGTATTGCAGTTGATATACTACCTTTGAAGTAGGCAATGCAATACCATTAATTAAAATGTTATGGCAAAGAAAAAACCGCTTTACGAAAAGGGTGAGAAACCTGTGTCATTCAGACAGGCAATGAGGCTGGCTGTAAATACACCCTATCTGACACACAAACAAATTGACGAACTTAGAAAAAAGGAAAAGATATTGAATAAACAAAAGCAGTAAGAGAGAATATTAATAACAGTTAGCGTTAGTTAATTCTGGTAAAAGAAAACTTGGCAGTTTGATATTACGACCCAGAGGAAAGACGAGACGCTCACGCATGGCGTGGGCTTTAGTCATTTGGGTCGTAGGTATGCCAAGTACCTCTTTACCGATTTCTACTGTTCCACGCTAATATTTTATACAGGTTACAGAGGAACTGTGTGGCACAACAAAACCACCAGTGAAAAGAATTGCAATTGTGCTGATGATTGCCATTAACATAACTTGCCATGCGCAAACAGCAAATTACAAACAACGATGTTATCAGGAAATTGAGGCTGGTAGAAAAACTTTCCTGACAGGATTACAATACTATCCGGCAGACGTTTCGACATTTGGCAGCTTTATGAGAAAAGCCGATGCATCTTTTTCTATAGCGCAGAATGATTTTGAAAAAATAAAGCAAGGTTTAAAAAGTGATGATTCTGAAACTATACAAATGTATCTTTCGCGTATGGTTACAATGTGTGAAGATATTACTTGGATGGATAACGAAAATGCTTTTGCCTCATATGCCGTTGTGGATGCTATTATGGCTAATAGGCTAAATGATATTTTCCACAGCAAGAGTAGCCACCACAGCGCAAAGAAGCAAGCGAGTAAACCTAAAGAAGTGATTGATTTGAGGACTAAAAAACCAGCCGAAAACTAAGTTAGCAGGCAATTGTGTTTGTTTTGCAACTTAGCCCCCATGAAAAATGACTTTATCAAGTTATACAATATGGTAGGCGCATTACTTACCTGTCTTATCTTGTTGGTGGGTAGCTGCCTGATTTTGCTTACTCGTATCTACCTTACACTTATCAAGGGCAATTGCAACTATAATTCCAACCGCTGTGAGTATAGCACCCCACTTAGTCCAGTTGATTCCAACAGGTGATTTTTCTTTATCTTGGTAACCGTCAGCAAGATCATGTATCTGGTCAATATGCACTCTATCGGGGTTATTAGCGATTTTATGTTCAATAGTTATTAAGTTCATTTTTAACTGTTCGGTTATGTATTCCCTACCCGATTGTTCAATTATTAAATAACCATTGCCCAAAACTGAAATCTCACCTGAATTTAAGCTATTGTTTATGATGGATTGGGTTACAACTGGGTTAATTCGGTGCTGCTGCAACATAGAATAAACTAACTGTTCCCGGTTGATTCTGGTAGCCCAATTATTTTTAATTGCAGTTAGTATTATCAATTTTTCGTTCATTAATCAAATATACTTACATTTAGGTATCTGAAAAATCTAAACGCAGAGAATATTATGAAAGACAGGGAAGTAAAAGTATTTGAAACATTTATTGATTACAACGTCTACACCCCTGTCAAAGTGATGAAGGAGCGCGTAGGTGACAAAATAATAATTCAAGCCAACTTTGAAATACCTGTTCAAGGCCCCGGCGTTTGTGTGACCTTAAAGGTAATTACGTTTGAATGGAAACCCCCAGAGCGTGTCGTTGAAATTTATGATGATGGTAACATGTATTCAAACACCTTTTTTATGCAACAGGCAAAAGCAAATATTGCGCAGGCTATTGCACAAAAAGTAACAACCTGAGAGCAGAAAACAAACGCAAACAGCAGACAAAAAATCAATTATTTCTCAAAGAATTTGTACACTATATTTAATCATTCATACCACTGCATTGGTGCGTGTGGTATGTTAAAGCGATCTGATATTAAAGGATACTTCAATCAAAGCTAATAAAAGAGGGAATATTATCCAGCGAAAATTCAGGAACGTTTTCGGAAATAATTACGCCTCGTTAATTGGTTCGATTGGCAAGATTGACCTACACCCAACAATACCTTATTTCCTTGCCGCAAATCGCAAATGAAAAATTACCACTTTAAATTTTTCTTTTGCAATCACATCCATCCTCAATATCTTTCCGGAAATTTTTCAACCCGGCCTGATCATGCAGTATATTTCGCCTTTATCTTTTTTACCAGCTGGTACACTTGCTTCATTCAACAGCAGGGATCTGAAGCTGGCAAAAAATAAAATGCTGGCAGAGTTTGAACTGACCGGTTCTATCAGCATTCAGATCGGGGGTAAGGAAATGACCCGCAACGATGTGCTTAAAATGTTCGATCAGTTGGGGCAGGCTGGCGACCTGGAATATCACGCCCTGGTAACAACCGACCCTATTCTTCTGCACTTCCTTGAAAACCAGGAAATCCAGCCAGGTGAAAAATTCAGTCTGTCAGAAGCACAGACAACCCCTGAATTTATTGAGTGGATCAGCCCTTTTTTCAGCTGGGCATTTAAAAAAGCTACCCTTCGTATTTTCCGCGATGTAAAACCCGAAGAGTTCGAAACCCTGGTCATCAACCCGGCATACATGACCGAAAAAGATGCATGGGAGTCATGGAGCGGCGTTGAAAACTACCTCCAGCTGGTGCTGTCCTCTTTCAGGGACATTAATAAATCTAAATACCAGTCTTCGCTCGATGTGGCAAAATATGCGGGCTATAATTTTATATGGCTGCTCTGCAACTTACCCGAAGATCGTTTTTTCCAGCTCATCAATGCTTATGCCTACGAAGTAATGCAGCTGGCTATTAAACAATTCAACAACAAAAAAAGAGATTCAGCCTTCGAATTGATGGGCTATGCCCAATCTTTGCATGTTTCGGAAGAAGTGATGAAAGACCTGCTGGATAAAGAGGAAGAAATGCAGAATATAATGAAGAAAAGCAGAAAATCTGAAACCAACAATAATTTCTGGTGGATAGTGCGCATAATATTATTGATTGCTTACGCACTCTCCAGGGTAGCCACTTGCGACCAGATACATCCTTATGAAATCCGTCATTAGCAGTGTCTACGAAAGCCCGGTTCCTTTTAGTGGTTCTTCTGTTTCCTTATTGATGAGCAGGTCATACATCTGGTATATGATTGCCAGCAGTTCTTCAGTGCTTTTCCGCTGCAAGGCAGCATCTCCCCTTTCTATAAGTAGCTTTAATCTATTCTGGTCTTTATAATCCTCCGGATCCCTGATCACATAAAGCATATACAGCCCGGCCAGGTAGTCAATATCTTTTTTCCTGATGTCCCAGCTCAGTTGCCGCATCTCCTCTATCCTTCTTTTAATGATTGCTTCACTACCGCTCAGGAATTCATTTTCATCCCTGGTTATCTGCCCGAATTTTCGCAGCAAGGCTTCATTATCCACCCTCGACAAATAATGAGCGGTAGATGCCTTCCATCCAAAATAATCCTCTCGCAATTCCCTGATCCTGTTGTCCTTCCCGGCCATATCTATCGAGAGCGCCATCCTCCGCTTCTGCTCTTCCAGCTTATATTTTTCATCAGTTACATCATCTTCCTTCAGTAGTCTCAGCCGCTTCAGTATCTGCTCCAGTTGTTTTATTGTTTCCCTTAGTTTAGCCCCGGCTTCAAAGTCTTCGGCATCTACCAGCTTACTCATGTTTTTATTAGCGATGCGCAGCAGGTAATCTGTTTCATCCTTCAGCCTGGATATATTAATGTTTCGCGATGTAGGGCTGAAAACCTCAGCATATTCCTTATCGGCAATACTCAGGTAAGCGTTTATTTTTATGTCCCTGCTTTCTGTTATTTCTATGGTCAGGTCCACATCGCTGCCCTTTATCAGGTCGCGGTCTATATCTTTTCCATTTATGCAAATAACACCTATCGGCAAATTGCTCTGTGCTGTAGCATACCTGCTGCCTTCCAGCACATTAATCAGTAGTTGATCGGTGCTTCCTTTTACTATGGTTCGGCTGATGGTTTTTGTAATGGTTTTCTTTACAGGCAGTATTTCATTTTTCTCAAACAACACCTCAAGGTGCGTTAAATGGTTCAGATTGTCGTCTACTTCCAGGCAGATATCATTGGGCAATGGCTGGCCGTACAGGCTATACTTGCCGTGCACAATACTTATTGTTGATATACTCACAGCAAGCGGCATCTGCTCTGCGTCAAAGAACTTCAGGTGGAACTGGTTCAATGCGTTAGGCAATAAAGTCAAAACTTCCTCTATCCTTTTGGCAAGCGGTTTCAGTCCGCTGTCAAAGCCTCCGTCATCCCTGGTTATCCGGTAAAACCGCCCGTCGGTATCTCCCGTTATCAGTGCCGAAAAGTATTCTTCCCGGTCATTGGTGTTTTTCTGGTAGGCCATTTTCACCTGCAGCTCTTCAGCCTTAGCATCAGTATTGGCTGCCAGCGTGCTCTGTATGGTGTAGCTGGCTGTTTTGGTTCCGGCGAAGTAAGCTGCCCCGATAGCCACCGCTGTAGTAGGGTCTACCGATGCATTTACCGGTATTCCCAGCCCTTCCTGCAACATGCTTCTCACCAGCGGAATGTAGGTGCTCCCCCCTATCAGTATCACTTCCTTCACCTTGCCACCATCTGCACTATGCCGGTCAATGATCATTTTTGCAAACTCAATCGTCTCCTCAATACGCTCCCGGATAATGTCATTAAATACTTCCCTGCTTATGGTCATGATCAACTCCTGTTCCTCCCCATTATCGTCCTCAGTTTCAAATTCTATTTCTGCTTTCTGCTGGTTGCTGAGCATTATCTTCGCCTCTTCAGCCTTATACACCAGTTCATAATACAGCGCATTCCGCTTGCCACTGGCGCTTTTCAGGCTGTTCATAAGGTCGGTATAATGGCCCTGAGATTGCATATAGGGCACTATCAGTTCCTCTACTATCAGGTTGTCGAAATCAAGCCCACCCAGGTAGTTATTGCCCTCGTGGTCCGTAATCCGCATCTCGCCATCTCTGAATTGTACCAGCGCCACATCAAAGGTACCACCACCCAGGTCATACACCAGCCAGCGGCCCTCTTTTTCCATATCATTGCCCTTGTTGGCAAAGGCAAGGCTGGCAGCAATGGGCTCCTGCAACAGCACTACTTCCTTAAATCCTGCATCATAACCCGCCTGCTTGGTAGCATTGCTCTGAACCGTATCAAACGAAGCCGGGATAGTAATTACCACACTCTGTGGCGACTCGGCAGTATAAATAAAATTGCGCAACTCCTTCAGCACCATAGCGCTCAGTTGCATGGGCGTGCGGAAGTCGCCAAGGTTTGGTACAAAAAAACTCTCCGATGTCCCCATCTTCCGCTTGAAGCACGAGAACACATTACCCGGATCTTTCTCAAGGTATTCCCGCGCCTTATCGCCCACCAGTATTCTTTCCTTTCTGAACCCAACCACGCTGGGTAATGTTTCTTTATGCCCCACAGGGTTTTTAAATACATCCACAACCCCGTTATCGCATTTCGCGATTAATGAATTAGTAGTACCCAGATCAATACCAAAATTTATTGTCGAACTCATAAAAATATCATTACTGTTCACCAAACATATCCCACAAAATTAAAGCAAAGGATTCATGTCCTTTATCCAAAATGCCAATTACAAGTTGTCAGCTGCCAACTGTTAACAGCCACTACCCTTCCCTTCCCACCACTACCACTCCCTTCTGCACCAGCTTACGTTTACCGTTTTCATCAATATACAAAACCGGCTTTATTACTTCTTTTATAATAAGATTAGTCAGCGAAGTACCCGAAATATTGGCTTCCACATCTGTGCGCGTCTCCGCATATTTCTCACCCACCGGATTATACAGGTATATCCCCGACTCCTCAATCACGCCCTTCATCTTATCACATATCCGCACTAAAGCAGGATTAGGCTCCTTGCCTGCCATTCTTTTATCCAGTTCAAAAACAAGATTAGCCATTTTAAGCCACTGCTGTTCCATGTTATCTATTTATACAGGCAAATCTAAAACATAACCATGGCTAAAAGAACGAAAACGCTGATGAAATACCAGAAATCATTTAGCCGAAAATCTGGAAAAGGAATGTGCGGCTTCTGATTTTAGTTAATAATACCAATATTTTATACTTATAAGTTAGCCATTGAAAAACATAAAAAGAGATTTCTTAAAATCCTGCTATTTAGAATTTTACTTTTAAGTAATTTTCCAAAAATTCCAGTTTCCCTTGATTGCAACATTGTGGGTCTGAAAGATTCCAAAGATTAACCAACACATCAGGAACCTGGTTATTTTTAATGATTTTTAATTATGCCGAAAAAAATAAAACTTTCCATTCAATTTAAGCTATCTATAATCCTCGCTATCAGTTCGGTATTAGTTTATGCGAATACAATTTCAAATGGATTTGTATTGGATGATTCTGTCGCAATTAGCAACAATTCATATGTTGTTAAGGGAATTCAGTCAATTCCTGCCCTCATGGCAACTCCGTATCACAAAGGTTGGTCACCAGGGTTTCATGACAATTTATACCGTCCGCTTTCCCTGGTAATGTTTGCCATCGAATACCAGATATCCGAACTTAATCCAGCCCCATACCACATAATAAATATTTTAGCATTTTCACTATGCGTTATTTTGTTGTTTCTGTTCTTTGATTCAATATTCAACAAAGAAAAGACAATTGTCGCCTTCCTGGCCTCATTGCTTTTTGCCTTACATCCGGTGCATACAGAGGTTGTGGCCAATATAAAAAGCAGGGATGAACTGCTGTGTTTTCTTTTTGCCTTTGCAAGCCTGAATTTGTGTTTAAAATATATGCAGAATGGTAAATTGCGTACACTGTTCTGGTGCTCATTTTGTTTTCTTTTATCCTTACTTTCGAAAGAAACAAGTATAACTTTCATTTTTATCATTCCATTTATAGCCTTTGCCTATAATAGCCAAAACAAAAAACAAAATATTTATATTTACTCGGCAATAGGCATAACTACAATACTCTATTTTATTGCCAGGTATGCCATTATGAATTATTCCTATTCTGGTGATTTTACAGCTATCAGTACCGCAGAAAATGTACTTGCCGACAAAAACCTTTCCTATGCATCCCATTTAGCAACAGTTTGTTTAGCCTGCGGCTATTATATCAAGCTGCTGTTTATTCCACATCCGCTAATATGTGATTATTCCTATAGCAGCATTCCATTGGTCCAGTTTAATGATCCCCGGGTTTGGTGCAGCATAGGTGCATACCTGTTCCTGGCAGGGTTCAGTGTATACAGGTTAATCAGAAACCTTAAGGACCCGATTGCATTCGGGATACTGTTTTACCTTGTTACTATAGCCTTGTTTTCCAATATCTTCTTTTTAACCGGGGCAATTTTTGCAGAACGATTTTTGTTTTTTGGATCCGCAGGTTTTTGCCTGGTAATTGCTGTACTAATAGTAAAGCTGGCTGGTAAAAAAGCAACAGATTTCCTGTTAGTTTTGAAAAATCCAAAAATCCTTGCCGTTGTCATCCCATTAATTATAGCCTGTTCGGTTCTTACGTATAACCGTAATAAAGACTGGACAGATAATTTTGTGCTTTATACAACCGACATCAGCAAAGTGCCTGATAACTGCAGGATGAATGATTGGGTAGCTGATCTGATTATACAGACACTACCTGAAGAAAAGGATACTGATTTACGCAATAATGCCTTTAATTCTGCCTTGTATTACCTGAATAAAGCAGTTGAGGTTTCGCCTGATTTTATAGCCGGACAATGTGATCTGGGCAATTTGTATTTTACTTTCCAGCATTTCGACTCGGCAGAAACCCACTTTATGCACGCCTATGAACTTAACCCGAAGGACATTTTATTGATTTCTAACCTTGCGCATGTTTATTATGTGACTAAAAAATACAGGGAAGCCATAAATTACAACCTGAAAGCAATTGACCTGAAACCTGACCATGCTATTAATTATGCCAATACTGCTTCCAGTTATCTGAATTCAGGTAATTTCGATTCAGCTATAATTTTCGCAAAAAAAGCATCAGCGCTGGATCGGTCATTTAAAGGCAACTATGCTGTTCTCACGGCTGCTTATAAAGCAAAAGGCAATATGGATTCTTCCAAGAAATATGAGGCTTATACTATAACCGATAGACCCTGAGCAATGAGCTCCCAAAAGTGTCTGTATAATCAGGATATAAAAAGCCGTTGATATACAACGGCTTTACTTAATATTATCGGCAAATAAGTATTACACCATCACCGCACCATACATCTCCAGCTTCTGGGCCTTAACCCTGTCGTTAGTCATATATTCATCAAAGCTCATTTCGCGGTCTATCAGTCCGTTTGGTGTCAGTTCCAGCACCCGGGTAGCAACGGTATTTGCCAGTTCATGATCTCGTGTGGTGAAGAGGATGGTACCACGGAAATCCTTCATGCCATTGTTGAGGGCAGTAATACTTTCCAGGTCCAGGTGATTCGTTGGTTCATCCATCAGCAGCACATTGCCCTTCAGCATCATCATGCGGCTCAGCATACAGCGCACCTTTTCTCCCCCGCTCAGCACCGTAGATTTCTTTAATGTTTCTTCGCCGGTAAACAGCATCCTGCCCAGGAAACCCCGTATAAAAGTCTCGTCTTTTTCTTCGCTATACTGCCTCAGCCAGTCAATGAGGTTATCATCGTTATTGGCAAAGTAAGTCGCATTATCGCTAGGCAGATAAGTTGTGGTGGTAGTTACACCCCATTTAAACATACCTTCAAAGTCCTTATCTTCTCCTGCAAGTATACTATAGAAAGCTCTTGTAGCCAGTGAATTAGCACTCATTACCGCTACCTTCTGCCCACGCTTGAGGTCGAAGCTGATATCCTTAAACAACACCTCGCCATGAAAGGTTTTGGCCAGACCTTTCACCTCTATTATCTGATCGCCGGCCTCACGCACCTGGTTGTTAAACAATATTGCCGGATACTTACGGTTTGATGGCCGCATCTCATCCAGCTTAATTTTATCCAAAGCCTTCTTACGGCTTGTTGCCTGTTTCGATTTCGATGCATTGGCCGAGAATCGGGCAATGAATTCCTTCAGTTCAGCGATTTTATCTTCGGCCTTCTTGTTCTGGTCGCCACGCTGCTTCAGCAGCAACTGGCTGCTCTCGTACCAAAAGGTATAGTTACCTGTGTAAATATTAATTTTCCCGAAATCTATATCCGCAACATGCGTACACACCGTATCGAGGAAGTGACGATCATGCGATACCACCAGTACTATCTTATCGTAATCAGCCAGGAAGTTCTCCAGCCAGATGATGGTTTCCAGGTCGAGGTCATTGGTAGGCTCATCGAGCAACAGTATGTCGGGATGCCCGAACAGCGCCTGCGCCAGCATAACCCTTACGCGCTGATTACCATCTATATTTTTAACCAGCTTGCTGTGAAACTCTTCTTTTATGCCCAGGTTGCTCAGCAGGGTTGCTGCATCACTTTCGGCATTCCAGCCATCCATTTCCGCAAACAGTCCTTCCAGTTCACCCGCCTTTATACCATCCTCTTCCGTAAAGTCTTCCTTGGCATAAAGGGTATCCTTTTCCTTCATGATGTCGTAGAGCACTGTATTGCCCCGTATCACGGTATCCAGCACTGTTACCTCATTATACTCATGATGGTGCTGTTTCAGCACGCTCATCCTTGAACCCTTAGAGATATCTACCCTGCCCGTTGTAGGATCAATCTCACCGGAAATAATCTTCAGAAACGTAGACTTTCCAGCTCCGTTGGCGCCGATAATACCATAACAGTTACCTTCAGTGAACTTTATGTTCACATCTTCAAACAGGATACGCTTGCCATAGCGAAGCGATAAATTATTAATTGAAATCATTGTCTTTCAGTCGTAAGTCGTTAGTCGAAAGTCGTTAGTCTGAGCGACTAATTCCAAATTCCAAATTACCAACTCCATTTTTAAGGGCTGCAAAGGTAGGAATAAGTAATGATAATAATCGCAATTTGAAAAACGAAAGCCTAATTAATTGTGTTAAGAAATTATCAACTAAAAATGTAAATGAAATTCTGTTGAGGTGCCTATCGGGAAATGAAATTCAGGGAACAAATGTCCTGCCATCATTACCGGAGACGGATTCAATCCGTCTCTACGGAGGCTGGGGAATGAAATTCCGGGAACAAATGTCCTGCCATCATTACCGGAGACGGATTCAATCCGTCTCTACGGGGGCCAGGGGAATGAAATTCAGGGAACAAATGTACTGCCATCATTACCGGAGACGGATTCAATCCGTCCTATGGAGACCGGGGAATGAAATTCAGGGAACAAATGTCCTGCCATCATTACCTGAGACGGATTCAATCCGTCCTCTACGGGGGCCAGGGGAATGAAATTCAGGGAACAAATGTCCTGCCATCATTACCGGAGACGGATTCAATCCGTCTCTACGGAGGCTGGGGAATGAAATTCAGGGAACAAATGTCCTGCCATCATTACCGGAGACGGATTCAATCCGTCTCTACCAATGTGATGATTTTTTGTGTTACCACCTGTTGTCCCTACCCGTTTTTCCAATCGTCACAATCCCTGTTTCCCTACCCAGCATTTCACCAATTTTCCATATTGCGCCCTCAACAGCATCGGGCCCGTCGTCGTGGCCACGGCTGCGCGGGGCGAAGAGCATAAACTGCTCGGCCAGCCGCTCCATGTGGGGGTTGTCCTTTTCGGCTTCATTCAGGTAGATCTGACCATTTCGGTTCAGCGGGTCGAGCAGGCTTTCTATGCGGGTGAATTTATCGGGCTTCCTGCGGTTATCGCCCCTTATGGGTATGATCCGGCCATTGCGCTTACCGGCATCGCTGATTTCTTTCATAATCACATCCTGCATAAAGACCTCCTCGATAAAGAAGTAGCAGTTGAGGCCCTTTACCAGGTCCATGACCTGGTAGTGCCAGTTGATGAGATCGGCAGTAGTGGTCTGGGCAAGGAAGCATTTTATGATGTGGTATTCCTCCTTCCACCGGCCTACCAGCACGGTGGCCTTGTAGTCGTTGGTGGCTTTATAGCTGGGGTCGGTATAGCATACCAGCTTTATGTATTCGTGCAGCGGCTTTACCTGCTTGTATGCCATTTCTTTAAACACCGACCCTTCGGTGAGCGGATTATTGAAATATTCCTTCTGCTGCGCCGCATAGCTTTTCTGGGCCAGCACACGGTCTATGGCCAGCTCGCTGTTCTTTTCGGGCCAAGTGCTGTGGCCCTGTTCATCGCGTATGTTCACCTGCACCACCTGGTCGGCCAGTTTAGCTGCCCGCTCTATGCAGCAATCGGTGGCAATGCGGTTGCCGCAAAATATGATGGTGGTGGGTTGGGATACCGACCGGGTGCCTATGGCGG
>Ga0214164_1001259_pt1 | contig 14769 bp, 10 predicted proteins | sample TroBogepilimnion_13_FD_153003 | JGI IMG/M metagenome (GOLD analysis project Ga0214164, IMG submission 153003) | Freshwater microbial communities from Trout Bog Lake, WI - Practice 03JUN2009 epilimnion v4 | ecosystem: Environmental > Aquatic > Freshwater > Lake > Epilimnion/Euphotic zone ...
CGATATGGTGCCGACCTTTCAGCGCGTACCACAGCAAGCCGGCGCCAAGGATCACGGCAATGTACACAAACGCGCCCCACGTGTTGTACCACGGCAATCCGTACACGGACTCACGCGGCCACGCCAAGTTGAGTGCCATACCCAAACCCCACACGACGGCAACGATATTGACGCAAAGGCCCCAACGCCCCATCGAGAAGTAGCCGTCTACCGCAAGATCGGCCGGTGGCCACTGCCCCTTGAGGCGTTTGAGCAACATCGGCGCCGTCACCATCAGGTAGGCGAGATAAATCATGATCACGGCGATCGAGGTCAGAACCGTGAATATCTTCGGCTGACCGACGTTGATCACCAAAATCAACGCGGCAATGGCACCGACAACCACGGCCGGCACGATCGGCGCCTGCGTCTTTTCATTGACTTGTGCCAGTCGCTCTCCGAACGGCAACGCATTGTCACGGGCCATCGCGAAGGCCAAACGAATCGCCGCCGTGTGAACGGCCAATGCACAGACAGAGACCGCGACCACGATGCAGATGAGGAAAATTTTCGCCAACGGACCCCACATGACCTGTTCGACGATGTACTGAAGGCCACCATCACCACTCGCGATTTTCGGATCGTGCAGATCCGGAACGGCCAGTACCGCGAACACGAGGATGGCGCCGCCAATCACAAACGACGCCAGAATCGCTCTGAGGATCGCCCGTGGCGCGGTGCGACGCGGCTCCAGCGTTTCCTCGCCCAGAGAACTGGCGGTATCGAATCCGTACATCACATAGCCGGATGCCAGCGAGGCAATCAGGAAGGCGCCTAAGAAGCCGCCCTCCGTGCCGGAGCCGTAGCCGTGCGTCGAGAAGAAGACCTCGGGTCCACGCGTCGTGTGGAGCGCCAGAATGATGGCGATCAGACAGGCGGCGATGAGTTCAATGAACACGCCCGCACTATTGATAATCGCCATCAACCGGACGCCCAATGCGTTGATCAGGGTCGTCAGCACTATCAAACCGGTGCCGAGCACGACAGCGTTCTCCGCGAAGTCGACCGTCCCGCTGCCGTCGCCAATGATCTGGAACCCGCTCCAAAGGCGCGGCAAATTCAACTGTAAGGCCAACACCACCGCGGCGAGACTGACGATGGACGCGGTGAGCATGAGCCACCCCGATGACCACCCCACGACGCGACTGCCGAGCAGCTTGGACCAGTTATAGACTGATCCCGCGATCGGATACTTGGCCGCTAACTCCATGAAGCACAACGCAACTGCCAACTGGCCGACCAATACGAGCGGCCACGACCAGAGGTAAGCCGGACCGGCCGTACCGAAGCCGAAGTAAAACAACTGAAACGTGCCGGTGAGGATCGAGATATAACTCACGCCGGCGGCGAAACTGCCGAACGCGCCAATACTGCGGTCCAGTGACTCCCGGTATCCGAAATGCTCCATACCGCTATCGGATTTCGTTGTCGCGGATTTCGTCATACGCACGGCCCCTAAGATTCGCTGACTTTTATTCGTATGCTCGGCGCCAAGCGCCGGTTTGCCGCGCGCCAGAGCCGGTCAGCAATATGCCACGAACAGGCACTCTACTGAGTGCTGATCGCCCATGAACGGACACATCCGTGGCGATCCGCGTGGCATCAATGCCGATCGGGCATCGCGAGCGGCGGTGGCGGTGCCGATTGACGCGCCGTCAGCCAATCCGAGAGTGCCGCGAGCACAGCGGGATCATCGGCGCCATACCGCACCTCCCCACCGGCTCGGACTTCAAAATAGCGCGCTCTGATAGCGCCGGCTGGCGCAGTTTGTAGGGTCGCCAGCCACGACGCGTCACGGCGCACGCCAACCGGCGTAGCAAATTGACGGTCAGCCAACGCGTCCACTTCCTTTTGCAGGGCCGCTCGCACCCGCCCAATTTGGGTCGCGTCAGCCGTATCGTTCGTCACGATGCGTTCAATCACACCGGATCCGCTCGATACGACGGTCATCGTCACCGCTTTTGGGTCGTACTGATCGGACTCGACCGTCTCTTTCTGCGACTTATCCGTGTTCGCGCCAGCATGATTCTGGGACTGCCGATTTCCGCCACCGTGGGGGCCAGATGCCCAAGCGGAAATCGTCACGCCGAAGAGACACACGAACAACACCCAGCGACCAATTGACCGTACCGTCATAGACCCTCCAAATACACACATCTTGACCGACGCAGCGAAGATCACGCGTCCAGACAACGAACGCTCCTCAGACAGCGACTGCACGTAGACGTTCGCATCAGTCACTGCGAATCGGTTCTAAAAACTCCGACTCTGCACTCGCTGTCGGCCTCGATCCCATCGACCACGTCGATCCTAATGCAACACGCAGTAGATTCCTGCGGGATTCTCACACACGGGTTGACGGCATACCGTCGAGCCGAGAAGATCGGTTCGCCCTGTGGTTCGACAACACGTTGGGATACGCATGACTACGCCCCGTTCACGACTCCTGAACATCACCGTATGGCTCGCACTCGCACTCGTCACGCCGCAGGTGGACGCTCAACCGTCGGCCGACTCGATCCCCAGTGCCGTACTGTTCACTAACGTGAACGTCTTTGACGGCACGTCGGCCACTCTGCACGAACATTATTTCGTGCTTATTCGCGGCAACGTGATCGCAAAGGTCTCCGCAACGAAGCCCGAGGTCGCGCCGAACACTGCGGTGACCGTGGTCGATGGCGGTGGCAGAGTCCTCATGCCGGGGCTCATCGACGACCATTGGCACACGATGTTCGTGGCGTCGTCCCCCGCCACGGTCATCAACGGCGACCCCAACTTCACCGCGATCGTCGCCGCCAAGGAGGCAGAAGCCACGCTCATGCGCGGTTTTACCAGCGTACGCGACATGGCCGGATCATCTTTTGGTCTGCAGGAAGCCATCGATCGAGGTGTCACCGCGGGGCCTCGGATATGGCCATCGGGAGCCATTATCAGCCAGACCGGAGGGCATGGTGACTTCCGTACCCCGACCGATCTGCCCGCATCCGACGGCGACAAATTGCCGGCGTTTATCGCCGGTGGACATTCTGCGATCGCCGATGGCGCCCCGGAGGTCTACAAACGGTCGCGTGAACAACTGATGCGGGGCGCCAGCCAACTCAAGCTAGGCGCCGGTGGCGGTATCGTCTCGAAGTACGACCCCATTGATGTCGCGCAATACAGTCTCGAGGAAATCACAGCCGCCGTGAATACGGCGGACGCGTGGAACACGTATGTCACGGTACACGCCTACACACCGAAGGCCATCCAAACGGCTATCCAGGCCGGCGTGAAGTGCATCGACCACGGCCATCTCATGGACGACAAAACCGCCAAATTGATGGCCAATAAGGGGATCTGGCTGAGCACACAGCCCTTTCTGGCATCCGAAGAGCCGAACCCGCTAAGCCCCGACGCCCAGGAAAAAGAAAAAATAGTGACTGAGGGCACCGACCGGGTCTACGCGCTAGCGAAGAAATACCATCTGAAGACGGCATTCGGCACCGACATTATGTTCGAGACCCAAAAAGGTGGCGCAGACCAGAGCAAGATGTTGGTTTCAATGACTCGTTGGTATAAGCCTTTCGAAGTTTTAAAGATGGCGACGGCGGACAATGCGGAATTGCTCGCACTGTCAGGGCCACGCAGCCCTTACCCGAAGAAGCTCGGCGTCATTGAAGAGGGCGCGTATGCCGATCTCTTGGTCGTGGACGGCAACCCACTCAAAAACCTTGAACTCCTCGCGAATCCAAAGGCCAACCTGTCCGTCATCATGAAAGACGGTAAGTTCTTTAAGAACACTCTCGAGCAGAGTCGCCTGACGCCATAGAGCGCATCGCGCCAACGTCTTAAACCGCACTCGCGGCTATCGCCGACCCTCTACCGGGTTCATGACGAAGAACCGACGGGATAATGACGCTACGGCAGCCACGGCGGGCACGTGCTGTTCAAACCGAACCCATGTGGTATCTCGGGAGATAACCCACTCAAAATGCTTTGATAAATGGCGCGCCCGGAAGGATTCGAACCTCCGACCACCTGGTTCGTAGCCAGGTACTCTATCCAGCTGAGCTACGGGCGCGTGCTTGAGTAGCTGATGCCCCGCGGGCATCCCGTTGCAACGTGTGACGTTCAACGCGTGAGGGCGCGCATTCTACACAAATATTTCTGCCTGTTGGCAAATCATTGTATGCCCTGCCGTCGAACCGGCAGGGCTTGGGCGCACCAAATTAGTGCAAGAGCGCCGGCAAGAGAGCATTAACCCATTGAATGCATTACCGTACGGTGGGGTGGCATGAATCACGCATCCTATGACGTAGGCTATGGCAGGGAACCCGAAGTGGCGGCATACGACGAAATGTTGACCGCGGACAATGTCCGCCGAGATCACTACCGGCGCTACGGCGCCTGGCTCGATGCGCAGGATGCAGACGTGATCGCGCGCCGCCGCGCCGAAGCGGACTCGCTGTTCCACCGCGTCGGCATCACCTTTGCCGTCTACGGCGAGGATGAAGGGACCGAACGGCTGATCCCCTTCGATGTCGTGCCCCGCGTGATGGCTGCGGACGAGTGGCGCACGTTGGAAACGGGACTCAAACAGCGCGTTCGAGCGCTCAATGCCTTTCTGCACGACGTGTACCACGGTCAGGACATATTGCGGGCCGGCGTGATCCCGGCGGATGTCATCCTGTGCAACACCCAGTATCGGCCGGAGATGCAGGGCATCGACGTGCCCGGCGGCATTTATGCCCATATCGCGGGCGTGGACGTTATCCGCGATGAAACGGGGACCTTTCGGGTGCTTGAGGACAACCTGCGAGTTCCCTCGGGCGTCTCCTACATGCTCGAAAATCGCAAAGTCATGATGCGGCTATTCCCGGAGCTGTTCGTCAATCATCGCGTGGCCCCCGTTGAACACTATCCTGACGTCCTCCTCGAAAACCTTCGCAGCGTTGCCCCGATTGGCGTCAAAGAACCCATTGTTGCGCTCTTGACGCCCGGTGCGCACAACAGCGCGTACTTCGAGCACGCCTTTCTGGCCCAGCAGATGGGAATCGAACTGGTCGAGGGCCAAGATCTCTTTGTACGCGACGACTCGGTCTACATGCGCACGACCATGGGCCCTAAACGCGTCGATGTGATCTACCGACGGATCGACGACGACTTTCTGGATCCACTCGCCTTTCGCCCGGACTCGCTCCTCGGTGTACCGGGACTCCTCGCGGCATACCGGGCCGGGCGGGTCACCATCGCCAATGCCATTGGTACCGGGATCGCCGATGACAAATCCATCTACCCGTATGTCCCGGATATGGTGCGCTTCTATCTCGGCGAATTGCCGACGCTACAAAACGTCGACACCTTCATCCTGCGAAACCCGGACGATCTCGCGTACACCCTAGCCCACCTACCTGAACTCGTTGTGAAGGAAGTACACGGGGCTGGTGGCTACGGCATGTTGATTGGCCCCACCTCGACGTCGGCTGAAATCGAGGAGTTTCGGCTGCGTATCCTCGCAAATCCCTCGAATTACATCGCACAACCGACCCTCGCACTATCGACATGTCCTACCTTCGTGGAGAAGGGCCTCGCGCCTCGGCATATCGATTTGCGCCCCTATGTGCTGTCGGGCCGTGATATCACCATCGTACCGGGCGGCCTGACACGAGTCGCCCTTCGCGAGGGCTCGTTGGTCGTCAATTCGAGCCAGGGCGGCGGCACCAAAGACACCTGGGTATTGGAGTAACGATGCTGTCACGGACTGCAGATCATCTGTACTGGATGTCGCGTCAGACGGAGCGGGCGGAAAATCTTGCCCGCATGCTCGACGTGCACCATCGCCACTCCTTGCTACCCCACACGACCGACGAGTTTGATCGACAATGGACGGCCACGTTATCGGGACTCGGCCAACTGCAATCGTTCCAAGAGCGGCACGGCGCACCGACCAATGAACGGGCCTTTGAGTACCTCGCGTTTGACCGCGACAACCCGGGCAGCATTGTGTCGTGCCTCGGGGCAGCGCGCGAGAATGCACGCGCCGTTCGCGGATCCATCACGTCCGAGATGTGGGAGACACTCAACACGACGTGGCTAGAAACGCGCAACAATGCAGCGCAGCAGACGGCGGATATCGGCGCATTTTTGGAATGGGTTCGCTATCGGGCCCATCTCTCCCGCGGCGTGACGCTCGGCACGATGCTGCGCGATGACGCGTTCCAATTCACGCGCCTCGGCACCTTTCTCGAGGGTGCCGACGGTACTGCTCGCATGCTGTTGGCACGCACCCAACCAGGCACTCGCCTCGTCGACGACCCGACGTTGCCGGACAGCTACGCATGGACCTTACTGCTTCGCTCGCTCTCGGCGTTTGAGGTCTACCGCAAAGTCTACCGCGACGCCGTCACACCTCGGCGCGTCGCGGAACTGCTGATCCTGCGTGACGACCTGCCTCGTTCCCTGCACCGGTGCCTACACGAACTGCACGCCAATTTGCTGCTGGTCGGCAATCAGGGCTCGGCGGAGACGGCGCGCCGCGCCGGTGCGCTGTATTCGAGCTTACGCTATGGCCGTGTCGACGACCTCTGCGCCCGGGGTTTGGACGATTACTTGAACGAATTCCTTGGGACGATCGCAGACCTGTCGTGGCGCATCGCCCGTGACTTCCTGTTGCCGGCGACGGCGTCCTGAGGGGCCCATGCAACTGTACATCCGACACGAGACCACGTACCGGTATGACCTGCCGGTTAAGTACTCCATACAAACGTTGCGGTTGACGCCGCGCCGGGATGCCGGTCAACGCGCGCTCTCCTGGCGGATTAGTTCGCCAGGCCGGCGGATGGAGCAGACCGACGCCTACGGCAACATCACGCATCTGCTGACGCTGGAGGAACCTCACCGCGAAATATCGGTGGTGGTTCAAGGCATCGTTGACACGGGCAGTGCCGAACCCTTCGCCGATGAGGGCCCGCTCTCGCCACTGGCCTACCTTGCACCGACGCCACTGACCCGTCCGGATGCGGAACTGCGGACATTTGCAGAGCGGCATCTCCGAACGGATGCACCACTGCGCGACCGGGTCGAACGCCTCGCCGACGCGCTGCACGAAGCCATCCGCTATCGCCGCGGCGTCACCGCCGTAACCGATGATGCGGCGACCGTACTGGCCCGCGGAGAGGGGGTCTGCCAGGACCACGCCCATGCGTTCGTCGCGTGCTGCCGAAGCGCCGGCATTCCCGCCCGTTATGTCAGCGGCTACCTGTACGAACCGGACGCCCCGGAAGTGGCCAGTCACGCATGGGCGGATGTTTGGTTAGGCGACACCGTCGGTTGGCTCGCAATTGACACCACCCATCGGCAGATTGCCGGCGACCGGCATTGCCGACTCGCGGTCGGACGAGACTACCTGGACGCTGCACCCTTGCGCGGTGTACGTCAAGGCGGGGGCGACGAGTCCATGCATGTTGCCGTATTCGTCGCAACATCGGCGCACCAACAGCAGCAGCAACAGCAATAATAGGCACAGCCGCGCAGGGTTCGACCTGCCGGTGAGTTCAAGCGAGATGAGGACTATAGCGTGACGTATTGCGTGGCGACGCTGCTCGAGGAAGGCATCGTCTTTTTAGCGGATTCGCGAACGAATGCCGGCATCGATAACATCAGCACGTTCCGCAAGATGACCGTGTTCGAGCGCAAGGGGGATCGCGTCCTCGTCTTGATGTCTGCCGGAAATCTCGCCATTTCTCAGTCGGTGGTGAGCTTATTGTGGGCTGATCGTGCGGCGGGGGACGATGAAGGCCCGTTTATCATGGATGCGGCGAACCTCTACGAGGCCGCTCAATGCGTCGGCCGCGCCATTCGCACGGTCCATGCTCGTGATGCGGCGGCATTGAAGGAACATGGGATCGATTTCTCGGTCAGCTTCGTGCTCGGTGGGCAGATCCGCGGGGACCGCCCGCGGCTCTTTCAATTGTATTCCGCGGGCAATTTTATCGAAGCCACAGCAGAGACCTGCTACTTCCAGATCGGCGAGTCCAAATACGGCAAGCCAATCATTGACCGAATGGTTCGACCCGAAACCACGCTTCGGGAAGCCACCAAGTGCGCGCTGATTTCGATGGATTCGACGATCCGCTCCAATCTATCGGTCGGCTTACCGCTCGACCTTGCGATTTATCGTCGCGATACACTTGCCCTGCCAGAGCGGCGTACGATCGGTGCAGAGGACGAATACTTCCAAATGGTTCGCAGCCGTTGGGGTTCAGCGTTAAAGGCTGCATTCAACGAGATGCCGGAATCGCCGTGGGGTTGAGCAGCACCATCAGGAGAGGTTGCCTTCGTATGTTTCGACACTCCGCTTTCTGCCTCGGCGTACTCGCGAGCGCACTGATCGGTTCGGCGGCTCTGGCCGACAAGCCATCGTCGCCTACCCGTCTGACGGATGAGCAGCTCTCCTCCCTGGTTCAGTACTACAAAGCACTGCACGCTGACCCCGAGTTATCCCACCTTGAAGTCCATACGTCCGCGGACCTTGCCAAGGAACTGCGTAGCGACGGCTTTGAGGTCACGGAGCGCGTAGGCCAATACTCGGTCGCCGGAATGCCCAGCTACGGCGTGGTCGGCGTGCTGCGTAATGGGCCTGGGCCGACCGTACTGATACGCGCCGATATGGATGCGCTCCCGGTCGAAGAGCAAACCGGGCTGCCGTATGCGAGCCACAAACACATGGTCAACGTCGCCGGTGCGACGGTGCCGGTCATGCATGCCTGCGGTCATGACATTCACGTGACCTCCATGGTGGGCGTCGCGCGGGTGTTGTCGGCCCTGCGGGATCGCTGGCACGGGACGCTGATGCTCGTCGGACAACCGTCAGAGGAGACCATCGACGGGGCCGATGCGTTGGTCCGTGGGGGTTTGTACGAGCGATTCCCGAAACCCGATTACGCGCTCGCACTACACACCACGTCGACGATTCCGGCGGGCACCGTGGGTCTCGTCAGTGGCTTTGCCTTGGCCACGTCGACGTCGATGGACGTCATCGTCCGTGGCGTCGGTGGGCACGGATCCCGCCCTGAAGATGCGCGCGATCCGGTCGTACTGGCCGCGAACATCGTGATGCAATTGCAGACCGTCGTCAGCCGTGAAATCTCGCCGTTCGATCCCTCTGTCTTGACGGTGGGATCTATCCACGGCGGAACGAAGCGCAACATCATCCCGGACGAGGTGAAGCTCGAGCTCACGATGCGCACCTACACGGAAAGTACCCGTCAACACATGATCCAAGCCGTCGCGCGTATCGCGCGTGCGGCAGCATTAGGTGCCGACGTGCCGGAGGATCGTTTGCCGCTTGTTCGCGTCATTGAAACGGAACAAGCGCCGGCGCTCTATAATGACCCTGCGTTGGTTGCGAAGATTCGGCCAGCGCTGGAAGCGGCCCTCGGCGAAGCGGGTGTGCGCGATTACCCCCGCATCATGGGTAGCGAAGACTTTGGCAACCTCGGTCTTGCCGGGACCATTCCGGTGACGTTGTTCTGGCTAGGCGTGAGCGACCCGGCACAAGCCGCCGAGGCAGCACGCACCCACGAGCCCTTGCCGAACATCCACTCGCCGCTGTACGCCCCCGTTCCCGCACCCTCGCTACGGACGGGTGTGATTGCCATGAGCGCGGCCGCCCTCGAACTGCTCGGACACTAACAACACCTATGAACGCCATACGCCGCGCCATTGGGGCACTCGTGGTGGCCACCCTCTGTGGCTGCTCCCATCCCCAGACGCCGACCGAGACCTGGCATACGCTCGTCAATGACTACGTGGAGTCCTACCTGCACGCGCACCCGGCGTTTGCGGCAGCTCAAGGCCGTCACGAATACGACGGCCGCTTACCCGACTGGTCAGAAGTCGGGCTGCTGGCGGAAGCCGCCCGCATTGAGCGCTTTCGGCAGCGCGTGGAACGATTCCCGGTCGCACAACTGACCCCCTCGGAGCAATTTGAACGGGAGTATTTGCTGACGCGGATTGACCGAGAGCTCTTTTGGACTCGGGTCGCGCAGGCTCCCTTCCACAATCCGGCGTTCTACCTCGGCATGAGCGATGGCGGCGATTCACTGGATCCGGCCACCTACGTGGTGAAGCCCTATGCGTCCGTGGATGCCCGGGCCCGCGCATTTATCGCCTACGCGCACGAGGTCGTTCGTGTCGCACCCGACATCCGCCGCAACTTAGCGCACCCGATGCCAGCAACGTACGTGAAATTGGGCGTTGCCGGATTTCGCGGCCTCGCGTCCTTTTATCGCAAAGATGCGCCACAGGCGTTTGCCGCGGTTCACGATCGCGCATTGCTGCCGGCACTAATGGCGGCGGCGGAACCGGCCGCGCGCGCCTTGGATGGCATTGCCGATGAACTCAACGGACGTGCACAGACGACCGGATTCACCGACGCACTCGGCGCTGATCGGTTCGCCCAACTGCTCCATATGACCGAGCGTGTGGATCTGCCGCTATCGGACGTTGAAGCGGCGCTGCGCGTTGATTTGGATCGGAACCTCGTGGCGCTCGACGCGGCCTGCCACACCTACGCGCCGACGCTGACCACCCGCGACTGTGTGGCCCGCATGAACGCCAATAAACCGACCGAAGGCCCGGTCGCGGCAGCGCGCGCGCAATTGCCCGCTCTGAAGCAGTTCATTCAGGATCACGATCTGGTCTCGATTCCCGGCACGGAAGACGCCCTTGTCGAAGAATCGCCCCCGTACAACCAGCAGAACGGCGCGTACATCGATCCACCAGGCTATTTCGACCGGGGAGTGCCTGCGGTGTACTACCTGTCGCCGCCTGATCCCACGTGGACGCCAGAGGAACAGGCGTCGTACGTGGAATCGCGCGCCAATTTACTCTTTGTCTCCACGCATGAAGTCTGGCCCGGCCATTTTCTCCAGTTTCAGTGGTCCAACCGTACGGCATCTACCGTCGGAGGACTCTGGGTCGGTTACGCCTTTGCAGAAGGCTGGGGCCATTACGCGGAGGAAATGATGTGGGAAGCCGGTCTCGGTCAGGGCGATCCGGAAATCCACATCGGCCAATTGGTGAATGCGCTAGAACGGAATGTCCGGGCGATCGTTGCGATCGGTCTGCACACTCACGGGATGACCGTAGAGGCCGCCGAGCACCTTTTCGCGGACAAAGCGTACGCAGACCCGGGCGAAGCGCGCCAACAAGCGGCGCGGGGCACGTACGACCCGGGGTACCTCAACTACACGCTCGGCAAGCTGATGATCCGCAAGATGCGCAATGACTACTGCGAGAGCCGCGGAGGCCGCGCCTGTTGGAAGGAGTTCCACGACAAATTGCTCGCCTGGGGTGGCCCGCCCTTGCCCCTGCTGCGGCACGTGTTATTGCCGGGAGACACACGCCCCGTGCTGTGACGACCTGCGGTAATTCCGTAGCCACTGCTACGTATACCGGGAGCGGCAAACGCCGCTCAGACTGCAGCTCGGACGCCACGGTCCGGCTGCACACAGGAATACGTCCGCATGAGCGCTCACTCGTATACCGCCTCACCGGACTCCCCGTTAGCGCCGGTAGCGATTCCAGAATATCTTTCTAAAACATATACATGGGCGTATCTCTCCAAGCGCACCATGCCTTGGCTGGATCGCCCAGCGGTCGTCTCCGCCATCTTATGGGGCAATGCCGATCGTCTGATGCGGGAGTCGATCGCCCAATTTGAACCCGGTGAGCGTGTACTTCAGGCGGCCTGCGTTTACGGTCATTACTCGCCCCGACTCGCCGATCGACTCGGTCGCCAGGGGCACCTGACCGTGACCGATGTCGCCGCGGTTCAATTGGACAACGTGGCCCCCAAAGTCGCAGCGTCGCCCAACGTCCGCTTACACCGTGGCGACCTCTCTCAAGGCCAAACCGGCGTGCCGCCCGAGTCCCAAGATGCGGTGGCGTGTTTCTTCCTGCTCCACGAAGTACCGCCGCTCGAGCGGCGCCGGATCGCCGACGCCTTGCTGGGTGCCGTGCGCATCGGAGGCCGGGTCGTCTTCACGGATTACCACCGAATGGCCGCTTGGCACCCCCTCCGGCCCATTATGGGCCTGGTATTCGCTCTCCTAGAGCCCTACGCGAATTCTTTGTTAGATCAAGATGTTGCATCGATTTCGCCGGCCTGCGGGCGGTTCCGCTTTGCCAAAACAGTGTCGTTTGGCGGCCTCTACCAACAGGTCGTCGCTACCCGAATCGCGTGAGTCGCCGAATCAGCCGTTTGTTGAAAAACTCGGCACCAGTCAGCACTTTGTCACGCGTTTCTGGCAGAATTCGCGCCCATTGAACCGTGGCCGGAGGCTCGGTTCGACCGGAAACGGTCGGATCCAGAGGCTCCCGGCCTCGGTTTTCTATTGACCGCATCAACCTAAACTGCACGGAACCAGCCATGCCCCGTACTACTCCGCTTTCCGATATCCGCAATATCGGAATTATCGCCCACGTCGACGCCGGCAAAACGACGACGACCGAGCGCATCCTGTATTACACGGGGCGCAAGCACACCATCGTCGACATTCATGACACGAAGGACTTGAAGTCCTCGACGACGACGGACTACCTCGAGCAGGAGCAGAAGCGCGGCATCACGATTCAGTCCGCCGCCGTTTCCGCGTTCTGGCGCAAGAAGAAGATCAACGTCATCGACACCCCGGGGCACGTGGACTTCACCATCGAAGTGAACCGCTCCCTCCGCGTCCTTGACGGCGCGGTCGTTGTGTTCGACGGCGTTGCCGGCGTTGAGCCGCAGTCGGAAACCAACTGGCGCCTCGCCGACAACTACGACGTGCCGCGCATGTGCTACGTCAATAAGATGGACCGCAGCGGCGCGAACTACCTGCGCTGCGTCGACATGATCAAGAAGCGCCTCGGCGCGCGTCCGCTGCCCGTGCATTTGCCGATCGGCTCGGAAGACAACTTCAAGGGCATGATCGACCTCGTCGAAATGAAGGCCCTCGTGTGGGAGTCGGATGACAAGGACGCCGAGTGGAAGGTCCTCGACATCTCGCCGACCATTGCGGATGACCTCGAGATCACCGTGCCGAGCGATCGCGCCATCCTCGCGGACATCGCCAAGTACCGTACCGAGCTGGTCGACACCTGCCTCGAGATGGACGATGTGGCTATGGAAGCGTACCTGGAAGGCACGGAGCCTTCAGTCGAAACCCTGCGCGCCTGCCTTCGCAAGGGCACGATCACCTCGACGTTCACCCCGGTTCTGTGCGGTTCGTCGTACAAGAACAAGGGTGTGCAGCAGGTTCTCGACGCCGTCGTCGACTACCTCCCGGCCCCGACCGACGTTGCCGCGATCAAGACCGTCGACGCCGACGGTAACCCGATTGGCGAACGTATTTGCTCGGACGACGAGCCGTTCTCGGCGCTGGCGTTCAAGGTCATCAACGACGCCTACGGCGCGCTGACCTTCATTCGCGTGTACTCGGGCGTGCTCACCAAGGGCATGTCGATCACCAACACGACGCGTGGCAAGCGCGAAAAAATCGGCCGCATGGTCGAAATGTTCGCGAAGGAAGCGAACGCGATTGAAGAAGCCCGCGCGGGCGACATCGTGGCACTCGTCTCGCTGGCCGAAACCGACACCGGTGACACGCTGTGCGAGTCGACCGCTCCGGTCGTCCTTGAGCGTATGCGCTTCCCTGAGCCCGTGATCAGCGTTTCGGTCAAGCCGAAGAATAAGGCCGAGCTCGAGAAGTTCAACGCGGCCATCGGCAAGATGGTTCGCGCCGATCCTTCGCTGCGTCTCGAAACGGACCGCGAAACGAGCGAAACGATTTTGCGCGGCATGGGCGAGTTGCACCTCGAAGTGACGCTCGATCGTATGCGTACGGAGTTCAACGTCGAAGGCATCATGGGTCAGCCGCAGGTGGCCTACCGTGAAGCCTTCACGAAGACGATCGAAGAGCACTACGTCCACAAGAAGCAGACGGGCGGTTCGGGTCAGTTCGCCGACGTGTGGATCAAGTTCGAGCCGCTCGAGCGTGGTTCGGGCTTCGTGTTCGTCGACGAAACCGTCGGTGGCTCGGTGCCGCGTGAATACGTGCCGTCCGTCGAAAAGGGTCTGCGCATGCAGCTCGAGGATGGCGTGCTTGCGCGCTTCCCGACCGTGGACTTCAAGGCGACGCTGTTCGACGGTAGCTACCACGACGTCGACTCGAACGCACTAACGTTCGAAATCGCCGCCAAGGCGTGCTTCCGTGAGGGCATTCGCAAGGCAGGTCCGGTGCTGCTCGAGCCCGTGATGAAGGTTGAGACCGTGACCCCGGGTGACTACCTCGGTGACGTCATTGGCGACATCAACCGTCGTCGTGGCTCGATCCAGGACCAGCTGGAGCGCGGCACGAACATCGCCGTCGTGGCCCATGTGCCGCTCTCGGAAATGTTCGGCTACATCGGCCATCTGCGTGGCATGACCTCGGGCCGTGCGTCGTACACGATGGAGTTCTCGCACTACGATCAAGTGCCGCGCAACGTCGCGGACGCCGTGATCGAAGCCGTGAACAAGCCGGCGACGGCGAGCTGATACAACGGGCGGGTCCCCCGCCCGGTTGATCGGCAAAAAAGGGCGCCTCCGGGCGCCCTTTTTTCATGGCGCGTCGGCGCCTAGGCCGTCAAGGCGCCCCTGCGGACGCAGCCCCGCACCTCGGGTTCCGAGGCGCGATATCATCACCGCTCGAGCCCGCGGAGGCCCCC
>Ga0214164_1001260_pt1 | contig 14750 bp, 10 predicted proteins | sample TroBogepilimnion_13_FD_153003 | JGI IMG/M metagenome (GOLD analysis project Ga0214164, IMG submission 153003) | Freshwater microbial communities from Trout Bog Lake, WI - Practice 03JUN2009 epilimnion v4 | ecosystem: Environmental > Aquatic > Freshwater > Lake > Epilimnion/Euphotic zone ...
GCCCGCCTCGACGACGGGCGGCGACATGCGTTTAATCATCGTCAGCGGACTTTCTGGATCGGGCAAGAGCATCGCGCTCAACATGCTCGAAGATCTGGGCTGGTTCTGTACTGACAACATTCCGGTCGGCCTGCTCAACGCGTTCATCAGTCACGCCGTACAGCGTCCGGGCGACCTGTATGACAAAGTCGCCGTGGGCCTCGATGCCCGTAACGATCCTCGAGAAATTGCAGAGGTGCCCCGCATGCTGCTCGGCTTGCGGCGCAGCGGTATCCAATGCGAGCTGATCTATCTCGCGGCGGATGAAGACACCTTACTTCGCCGATTCGGGGAAACACGGCGCCGCCATCCGTTGGTTCGAGACGGCTTGGATTTACGGGGAGCAATCACCGAAGAACTCCGCTTATTAGACCCACTCACCGACGGCGCGGACTTGGTGATCGATACAACCCGCAGCAGCGTGCATCAGCTTCGCGAGCAGATTCGCGTCCGAGTGGAACCTCGCTCGCGGGGTCGCTTGTCGATCATGTTTGAATCCTTCGGCTACAAGCACGGTATTCCCGGCGGCGCCGACTTCGTCTTCGATGCCCGTACACTCCCGAATCCCTATTGGGTCCCGACCTTGCAAACGCTCACGGGACGCGACCCTGCAGTGATCGAATTCCTGGAAAGTGAACCGGCCGTTCGATCACTGCTCGAGGACATCGTGTCCTTCATCGAACGACGGGTGCCGCTTTACGAGAGCAATAATCGGGCCTACCTGACGGTCGCGGTGGGTTGTACGGGTGGCCAGCACCGATCGGTGTATCTCGTCGAGCGGCTAGCCGCCCACTTCACTCACCGATACCCCGGCGTTGTCGCGCGTCACTCATCACTCGAAAGGAACGACTGAAGCGCCTCTTTATTGCGCACGGCATCGGCGTAGCCCAAGGCGATGAGGTCACGGGCGTAGGCGCCGTCGAAGAGCAAGTAGCTCAACAGCAATTGGCCGCCGCGGTTCGCCGCTCCCAGGGTTCGCATCAGCAGCCGAACCGCGAAGGGCATGCGCTGCGCATGCCGCGCAGCGACGTCACCCGGATCCTGGCTGGGCTCGATCAACAACGCGCGTACCGGTCGCAACCCACCGGCCGCCGAGCCGGCGGCCTCGATCAGGCGATTATCGCGCTCAAGGCGCTCAATATCGGCGTGCAGATTGCTGGTGAACAGCGTGTCCAGCATAAATCCAAAAATATGTCCGAAACTGGGCTCCATCATCGTGGGCCCCGTCGAAGCACCCGGTGCCGCACGCACGCCAATCACCAACACCCGGTCAGCGCCCAAATTGATCGCCGGCGCGAGTGGCTCACGTTGTCGCATCGCCCCATCGCCGTAATAGCCATCCGGTAACCGGACGGCCGGAAACAGAAACGGGACGGCAGCGCTGGCCATCAAATGATCCAACGTTAAGTCCGCGGGTTCACCCCCCGACCAGCCGGATCCAACCACCCCAGCGGCATGGGACATGTAATAGGTACGACTCGGAGCGCCCTTGTACGGCGCGGCAGTAATTGCCAACGCATCAAGGTCGCCCCGATCCAGCGACTGCAGAACTCGCGCAAAGTTGACGTGGGATTCGAGAGTCTGGCGCAGAGGATGATTGTCAAAGAGCGAATGCGGTGGACGCGCCATCAGCCCGCCGGTCAGGAACGCCAACACCCAGCGCATCGCGGCTCCGACGACCGCCAAGGGATCGTTACGCCACACCTGACCGACCCGGAAGTGACTCCAGAAACGCTCGATCGTGGCGACGCCCGCCGGAAAATGACGGGCGTTGGCAGCCAGTATCGAACCGATGATCGCGCCGGCAGACGTTCCGCAGACGATGCGAAAAGGCATCGGCGCATCCGGTTCCACCCATTCGGCCAACGCTTTGAGCACCCCGACTTGATAGGCCCCACGCGCGCCACCACCCGTCAGCACTAACGCGCGACGCGGCTGTCCAGTACGACTCGTTGGCCCCTCGATCATGCTGACATTATGCGCTCGAACACCGTAGGATCGAATCCTCTCACCGGCACAAAGGCCACTTTCATGCGCACCGCTCTTATTGCCGTATCGCTCAGCGCTATCCTCGCTGTCACCGCGTTGTTGTCGTCGCCGCGAGCGTTAGCCGACGCGCCGGCCGTCGGGTCGTTAGCACCCGCCTTCGCATTGCAGGACCAAAACGGCGAGACACATAAGCTATCCGACTACAAAGGCAGCTGGGTCGTGCTGTACTTTTATCCCAAGGACGACACGCCGGGGTGCACGACGGAAGCATGCTCACTGCGCGACAACATTTTTGCGTACCGTCGCGCGGGTGCCACCATCCTCGGCATCAGCGTCGATGATGTCGAATCGCACAAAGCATTTGCGTCGAAGCATTCCCTGCCGTTCACTTTGTTGGCCGACCCGACCAAGCAAACGGCACGCGACTACGGCGTGTTGGTGAAAATGCTGGGCGTTTTTGAAGTCGCCCAGCGCGACACGTATCTGATCGACCCCCAAGGACGCATTGTGCGCCACTGGCCGAAGGTCGACCCCAAGGACCATTCGGACATGGTCCTTAAGGAATTGCTCGCTTTGCAGGGCGGAAAGTCCGCGCCGTGATCATTTTGCCGGCGCTTCAGCCTTACGCTCACAGTTGCAGGCCGCGATAATTTTCCGCACCTGCTCGGTGTAATGCTGAATCGCCGGCTGCAAGTGCGGCTGCAGATCGGCCTGCATTTTCTCCATCACCTTGGGCATGGCCGCGCGCGACGCGGCCACAGTCTTCTGACCGAGTGGCGATTGGTAGAACGCCAGTAGCTGTTGCAGCTCTTCGTCCGAGAAATTGGCACCGTACGCCTCGCCCCACACGGCGGCCATTTCGTCACGGTGCATAGCGCCGGCCGTGACTTCGTCGATGAATTCGTTGTACGCCTTGCGTAACTGACCCATCACTTCGGCATTCGCATCAATCCGCGTGAGCAAGGTGGCCATGCCCTTGTCGGCATCGCTGCGCGCCTGCTGGCGGACCATGTCACGAGCGGCGTCAAACGCTTGGCCCACGCCTTCGGCGTCCATCAAGGCAGTGATTTGCTGAGCACGCGTCTCCGCTTGAGACGGCGCAGCGACAGCGGCGAGGACGAGGCAAAGGGCAGCAGCGAAACGCATGATGACTCCCAAAAGTCATAGAGGAATAGCAAAAGCCTAGCAGTTATCGATGAACGCCGCTTTATCGGGCATTCAGAACGCGCGCCGCTCGATCCAAACCGGCCGGCGACAACGGATACATTCGATCGCTCAAGAGCTCGCGGGCGACGCGGATGGACGGAACGTACTCCCATTGTGCCTCTGGCTGCGGATTCAGCCAGGCGAATCGAGGAAACGACTGCAGCAAGCGACCTAGCCACACCGCCCCCGCCTCTTCGTTCCAATGTTCCACGCTGCCGCCCGGCCGCAGAATCTCGTACGGACCCATCGTCGCGTCGCCGACGAAGATGAGACGATAGTCTGGACCGTACGTCCGTAGCACATCCTGTAACGGAATCCGCTGCTGGTAACGCCGGCGATTGTCCCGCCAGACCGACTCGTAGACGAAATTGTGAAAGTAATAGTGTTCTAAATGACGAAATTCGGTACGGGCTGCGCTGAACAACTCTTCGGTCAGTTTGACGTGATCATCCATGGACCCACCGACGTCCAGGAACAACAGTACTTTCACCGCATTGTGACGTTCCGGCCGCAACTTCAGGTCCAGCCACCCCGCATTGCGCGCCGTGGCCGTGATCGTGCCTTCCAGATCCAACTCATCCGGCGCGCCTTCTCGCGCGAAGCGCCGTAAGCGACGCAAGGCAACTTGCAGGTTTCGCGTTCCGAGCTCGACGGAATCGTCGAAGTTACGAAACTCCCGTCGATCCCATACCTTGACCGCACTGCGCTGGCGCGATCCTTCTTGCCCCATGCGCACACCTTCCGGGTTGTAACCGTAGGCACCAAACGGTGAACGGCCCGCGGTACCGATCCACTTGTTACCGCCCTCGTGCCGCCCTTTTTGCTCCTGCAAGCGTTCCCGCAACGCATCCATCACGTGCTCGAGGCCACCCAGCGCCTCTATTTTTGCTTTTTCTTCCGCCGTTAGTTTCAGTTCGGCGAGTCGACGCAGCCAATCTTCAGGGATTTCCGCGCCCATCAATGTATTAAGGCTCGATTCAATTCCCGCGAAATGAGCAGAGAAGACACGATCGTAGCGATCGTAGTAACGCTCATCCTTGATCAGAACAGCCCGTGCGAGCACATAGAAGTCATCCACCGAATAGTCGGCGATTCCACTCTTGAGCGCCGCCATCAGCGACAGATACTCGGTGATGGACACCGGGATTCCGGCTTCCCGCAGCAGCGCAATGAACCGAATCAGCATCGCAGGTCTCGCCCTAGCGTACTGTTCGTCGATTCATAAACACCAATTGCTCGAACAAATGAACGTCCTGCTCGTTTTTCAAGAGCGCACCGTACAACGGCGGGATGGTGCCCTTGCCGTCAGTAGCCCGGAGGTCTGCCGGATCAATATCCTCGGCCAACAGCAATTTGAGCCAATCCAATAACTCCGACGTCGACGGCTTTTTCTTAAGGCCCGGTACGTCGCGGATCCGATAGAACGCCTCCAGCGCGTCGGCGAGCAATGCTTGTTTGATCCCCGGAAAGTGCACTTCAACAATGCGCTGCATTGTTTCGGCGTCAGGGAAGCGAATGTAGTGAAAGAAACAGCGACGCAAGAATGCGTCCGGCAATTCCTTTTCGTTATTGCTGGTAATGATAATGATCGGCCGATGACGAGCTCGGATCGTTTCGCGCGTCTCGTAAACGTAGAACTCCATCCGATCGATTTCACGCAACAAGTCGTTGGGAAATTCGATATCCGCTTTGTCGATTTCATCAATCAGCAGGACGGGCTGTACGTCACTCGTGAACGCCTCCCACAGACGGCCTTTGACGATGTAATTGCCGATATCGTGTACGCGAGCATCGCCTAACTGGGAGTCCCGCAGGCGAGAGACCGCGTCGTACTCGTAAAGACCCTGCTGCGCCTTCGTCGTCGATTTCACGTGCCAATCAAAAAGAGGGCGGTCCAAAAACTGCGCGATCTCCTCGGCCAGCTGTGTCTTGCCAGTGCCCGGCTCGCCTTTGATCAGCAACGGGCGACCCAACGTCACCGCGGCGGCGACCGCCATCGAGAGATCATCGGTCGTCACATACCGTTGGGTGCCCGAAAATCGACGCGTCAGCATAGGGGGTCCTCTAGGGGGCCAAGACCAATTTGTGTTCCGGAGGTCCAGGCAGAAATGGGGCCGCCAGACCCTGCGACCAGTTTTCATGTCCGGCTCGATAATACGGCGACATGGGGTGACCGCTTTGACCGCCCGGCATCATGAAATACGCTTCGGACTCATGGCCCGGCGAAACGGCGAATCGTTCCGAGGCACCGAAGTGTTGCCCTTGCACACGCGGCATATCTTCATCGCCCGGCAACAACTCCGGCGCCATATCCGCGAGCTCTGCCAAGGCCGGCACGGCCACCGACAGTGGATGGCGAATGTGGACTCGGTTCGCCTTACCCCACGTACAGTCGGCGAGTTTTGGGCATTCGGTCGACAGATCATTCAAGACCGCGTCGGCCGTATTGAGCAGGAATTCACGCCAATTGGCATGACCTGGCGGGAGCAAATGGGCAGGCCGGCTCGTCACCACCGCCCACAACGGCCCTTCAAACGTGGGCGATGCCCGGAATGCAAAGCCGGGGCTGGCTGCTCGGGCGGGCGCCGTTAGCGCCGAGTAAACCCGGCGTTCCACCTCTTCACGCCACCGTTTGACGAGCCGATAGGCGGCATCGTTCACGCCGGCGGCACCACTCCACGTCTTTAAGACCTGCGCCAACTCCGCCCGGCGCGGCTGCGACTCCACGGCCGCATCATCCAGCACCCCGGCGAGCAGGTCTTTCCAACGCGTCAGAAAAACCGCGCGGTCGTCCAGCTGGACGGCCAACATGTCCGCGGGCTGCAAGCGGTCACCTTTGGCGGCCAAATCGTCGAGGATCTGGCGCGCACGCGCGCCGCGGTCATAGCCTCCGTCGCCGATTTTGGCGAGCGCATCGCCCCCAACCACACGGGCATTCGCGGTGGCCAATACCCCGTCCGCGGGATCCAGGATGCGGGGGTGATCCGCCGGGTCCAACCACCCGTCAAAGCCGGCGGCGGGATCCGTGGAAAGACGAACATCAACGACACTGCCACGGCGGCGGGGAATTTGGCCCGCCACCGTCCAGGCGATGTGTCCTTGGGCATCGCCGACGACGAAGTTTTGCGCAGGTATCCCGGCTCGTGTGGCCACGCCCAACGCCGTATCGAGCGTCGCGGCGCGTTCCAAACCCACCAGCTCGAAGTTGACGGCAGCCGGATCGTGCGCCACCCACTGTAGTGCGAGGGCCCTGCCCTGCGCGTCGCGCCCAATGACAGGGCCCCAACGCGTGGTCTGGATATCGAGGTCTTCGGTGGTGCCACCCCGAACCACGATCCTTTCCTTGGCATGCCCGTAGGGCTCGGAGCCGTTGGCGGTGAGATAGTGCTTCGAATCCTCCGGATCCGGCACCAGGGTCACGAGCTCCTGATAATCGCCGTAACTGTTGGTAAAGCCCCAGGCGATTCGTCCATTGCTCCCGGCGACGATCGCTGGGGTCCCGGGCAACGAGACACCCGTGATGTCCACCGCTGTCGTATCGGGCTCGCTCCACCGCAATCGCACCCGGTACCAGGTATTTGGCATCCGTAACCCCAGGTGCATGTCGTTCGCGACCAGCGCCGCACCGGTCGCCGTCCGCCGTCCCGAGACCGCCCAATTGTTGCTGCCGGTAATGGGAGGTCTGCCACGCGAGCGTGCGGCGTCGTCGGGGTCGGTCGCCGTGGCGCGCTTGACGTCGAATTGTTCCGCGGTGGGCAACTGCGGTGCCGCCGGCGTCGAGTGATCCAATGAACCATCCCATTCCGGCGCTTCCGACCGAAGGAGTTTCGTCACGACATCCGGCAAGGCACCCGCCAGCAGTGCTCGCTCCACTTTCGTGTGGGCGTCGGACTCCTGCAATTGCAGGAACATTGCGAGCACACAAAGCACCGAATCCTCCGCCCGCCACGGCTCCGGATAAGCGCCGAGCAGGAGATACTCGAATGGGCGGGTTTTCAGCGAGCCGATGCCCCCGTTCACGCCGGCAGCATAGGCATCCATGAGCAGTCGCTGGTCCGGCGTCGCTCGTGCGACCACGGCTCGGGCGACCGTGCGCAGTCGGTGCAGTCGAATCTGACGGTCGGTCGGCAGCGTGCCGGCACCCAGCAACGCCGACAACTCACCGGCTGCGGCGCGTCGCAACAAGTCCATTTGAAAAAAGCGATCCTGGCCGTGTGCATAGCCAAGCCCGTAGGCGACGTCCGTCTGCGAGGACCCCGTGACCGTCGCGACGCCTAACGCATCACGCTCCAGCGTCGTTGTGGAGAGTATGCCCCGGGTGTGCACTCGCCCATCGAGCACGGGCAAGCTCCCGCGCAGCAGCAGGGTACCGGCCACTGAACTGGCCAAAAGCACCCCTAAAAATACGAGCACAATCCGAGTGATGATCTTCTGCATGGACGCTTGGCCGAGAACGGGGACGCCCATCGTCGCCGCTCCTGCCGCTGCGGGCAAGTCGCCGGGGTTCCCGAACCCCGGCGGAGCCTCCGCCTTAGAGACGAACCTGCAAGATTTTCATGGAGTTAGTCCCGCCCGCGACACCGGACAGTTCACCCTTGGTGAGGATGATTCGGTCGCCTTCATTGGCCAAACCCAACTCGACGACCTGACGGAAAATAGCGCCATAGAGACGCTGCGGCTCGGTATGGGTAATGTCAAACGCAACGGAGTAAACGCCGCGGAACAGACACACGCGGCGACGTGTCGCTTCGGATCGCGTGAATGCGTAAATGGGGATATCGGTGCGCACACGCGACATCCACAGCGGCGTCGAACCCGACTCCGTCAAGGCAACGATCGCTTTCACATCCATGTGATTCGCGGTGTACATCACCGCCATCGCGATCGCCTCGTCGGTACCACGGAATACGCGATCGGCCATGTCCTGAGCCAAAAGACCGCCTTCCACACGGTACTTTTCAGCGCCCACGATCACTTCAGCCATCGATTCCACGGCCTTCACCGGATATTTTCCGACCGCACTCTCCGCGGACAGCATGACAGCATCGGTGTCATCCAAAACCGCATTGGCGACGTCCGACACCTCTGCGCGGGTCGGAACCGGGTTCTGGATCATCGACTCCATCATCTGGGTCGCGGTTATAACGACCCGGAAGTGTTTACGCGCGGTCGCGATAATTCGCTTCTGCAGACCCGTCAACTCGGCGTAGCCCACTTCGATACCGAGATCACCTCGCGCCACCATCACCGCATCACTCGCTTCGACGATCTCGTCCAAACAAGCGATGGCTTCGGCGCGCTCGATTTTGGCCACGACCAGACCGCTGCCACCGGCATCGCGGAGCAATCGACGGGCCTCGTTCATATCCTCCGCGGAGCGTGGAAAGGACACAGCGAGATAGTCGACACCCAATTTCGCCGCTGTCTTGATATCGGTCCGGTCTTTATCCGTCAGCGCGCCGGCCGACAAGCCGCCGCCCTTGCGGTTCAGACCTTTGTTATTCGATAACTCGCCGCCGACAACGACTCGCGTGACGACCCGTGGGCCGTTCACGGCGGTCACTTCCAATACAATCAGCCCGTCATTGAGCAAAAGGATGTCGCCCGGCCCCACGTCGCCCGGTAGGTCTTTATAGGCGCATCCGACGGCCTCGACCGTACCGGCTTTCGGGTCCAACGACACGTCGAGGGTGAATTCAGCACCTTCAACGAGATCGACTTTGCCGTCGATAAAACGGTCCACCCGAATTTTCGGTCCGGACAGGTCACCCAGAATCGCGACATAGCGGCCGACACGGTGGGACGCAAGGCGAACCCGCTCAACGCGGCGGGCGTGGTCTTCGAAACTGCCGTGCGAAAAATTGACGCGCACCACGTCGCAGCCGGCTCGAATCAACTCGGCCAACGTATCCACATCATCCGTTGCAGGACCGAGTGTCGCAACGATTTTGGCGCGTCGGTTATTGTGAAGAACGGCAGTCATCGGGATCCCTCCGCAGCTCGAGCCTCAAGCATTGCTACCGCCGGCAGTACTTTGCCCTCGACGAATTCGAGGAAGGCACCACCGCCGGTCGAAATATAAGAAATACCCGCTTCCACGCCGTATTTCTCGATTGCAGCCAATGTGTCACCACCGCCTGCCAGAGAGAATGCCGACGATCCCGCAATGGCATTGGCAATCGTGCGCGTGCCCTCTCCGAATTGATCAAACTCAAAAACACCCACTGGGCCGTTCCACAGAATGGTGCCCGCCGATGCAAGCAGCTGGGACAGCCGTTCCGCAGAGTCCGGCCCGATATCAAGAATCAACTCATCCTCACCGACGGCATCGACCGATTTCACATCGGCCTCCGCTTGTGCCGAAAACGCCTTGGCGACGACGACATCCGTGGGGAGCGGCAATTGAACGCCCTTCTCTGCGGACCGAGCCAACAATCGACGAGCGATGTCGACCATGTCCGGCTCGGCGAGACTCTTTCCGATGGGCTTTCCTTGTGCGAGCAAGAACGTATTGGCGATGCCGCCACCGACAATCAAAAGATCGACTTTCTCAAGCAGCGATTCCAGCACCGTGAGTTTGGTCGACACTTTTGAACCGGCAACGATCGCCACAAGCGGACGCTTCGGCGCATGCAGAGCGGAGTCTAGGGCAACCAACTCATTCACCAGCAACGGTCCGGCGCACGCGATCGGAGCATATTTGCCGACACCGTGTGTGCTGGCCTCCGCACGATGGGAGGTGCCGAAGGCATCCATCACATAGACGTCGCATAACGCCGCCATGCGACGCGCAAGCTCCGCGTTGTCTTTCTTCTCGCCTTTGTTAAAGCGAACGTTTTCGACCAGCACGAGGTTACCGGGCTCGACCGTGACGCCGTTTAGCCAGTCACTGACGAGCGGCACATCGCGACCCAGCAGTTCTCCGAGTCGCTTGGCCACCGGGGCCATCGAGAACTCCGCACTGGGCTGCCCTTCCTCCGGGCGTCCCAGGTGCGACATGACGATGACGCGACCACCTGCCGCCAACGCAGCCTGAATAGTCGGTAGTGCAGCCCGGATACGGGCATCGCTCGTGACCACGCCGTCTTTAACCGGCACGTTCAGATCTTCGCGAATCAGGACACGACGCCCGTTGAGGTCGACGTCCTGCATCCTAATGACGCGGGTCGAAACGCCACCCACGGGCGTCGCAACACTCACTGAGCGCGGCTCCACGCCAACGTCGTATCGAGCATGCGATTCGAGAAGCCCCACTCGTTGTCGTACCACGAGCACACCTTCACGAGCGTACCGTCAATCACCTTCGTCAATGTGGCGTCATAGGTGGACGAGGCGGGGTCGTGATTAAAGTCGACCGAAACGAGCGGACCGTCGTTATAGGCCAAGACGCCTTTCAACGGCCCTTCTGACGCAGCCTTGAGAATCTGATTGATCTCTTCGGCTGACGTGGCGCGCTTCGCCACGAACGTCAAATCGACCATCGAGACGTTGATCGTCGGTACGCGAACCGCGAAGCCGTCCAATTTGCCCTTCAGTTCGGGCAATACGAGGCCGACCGCAGCGGCAGCGCCCGTTTTGGTGGGAATCATCGACATCGTGGCCGAGCGGGCACGACGCAAGTCTTCGTGATAGACGTCCGTAAGGACTTGATCGTTGGTATAGGCGTGAATCGTCGTCATGATGCCGTGCTCGAGGCCGATGGCGTCGTGCAGCGGCTTGACCAAGGGCGCCAGACAGTTGGTCGTGCAAGACGCATTGGAAATGACCGTCATGGCACTGGTCAGTACATTGTGATTTACGCCGTACACGACGGTGGCATCCACCGGGCCACTGGCGGGCGCAGATACGATGACTTTCTTGGCGCCACCGGCGAGATGCTTCGATGCCTTCTCGTGGCTCGTGAACAGACCGGTGCACTCGAGCACGATATCGACACCCAATTCACCCCACGGCAACTTGGACGGGTCGCGTTCGGCGAGGACCTTGATACGGTCACCGTTCACCACAATCGAATCGCCTTCGACCGTCACAGTGCCTGGAAAGCGGCCATGCGCAGTGTCAAACCGCGTCAGATGGGCGTTGGTCTGCGGGTTCCCGAGATCGTTGATCGCGACAACCTGAATTTCCTGATTGCGATTGCTCTCATACAGTGCGCGGAGAATGTTGCGACCGATGCGACCGTATCCGTTGATGCCGATGCGGATTGCCATGATGGAATCTCCTGAAGTTCAAAAAAAATTTCGACTAATACAGAGTCAGTCAATTAACCGCCGATGGCTGCCAAGGCAGTTTCAGCAACACGTTCGGCCGTGATGCCGAAGTGCTTGAATAGATCCTTGGCAGGCGCCGATGCGCCGAAGGTATCGATCCCCACCACGTTGCCAATGCAACCGGTGTAGCGACACCAACCGTCGCGCACGCCGGCTTCAACGGCCACGCGCGGTACGCCCGGCGGCAACACCGACGCCTGATACGCGGCGTCTTGACGATCAAACACGGACGTCGAAGGCATCGACACGACGCGAACACGTCGACCTGCGGCGCGCAATGTCGCCGCCGCCTCCACCGCCAATTGCACTTCCGAACCGGTCCCAATCAGGACGACTTCCGGAGCCCCGTCACTGTCACTCAATACGTAGCCGCCACAACGCACCGCTGCGACCTGCTCCGCGCTACGGGACTGATGGGCCAGTGCCTGACGCGTCAAGATAAGCGCCGTCGGGCCGCTACGACGCTCAATCGCGTCCACCCAAGCCACGTGCGCCTCCAAAGCATCGCAGGGCCGCCAGACCGTGAAATTCGGAATAATGCGTAGCGAAGCAATGTGCTCGATCGGTTGGTGGGTAGGACCATCCTCACCCAATCCGATCGAATCGTGCGTCCAGACGTACGTCACGGGGATTTGCATCAACGCCGACATACGTGCCGCGTTGCGGGCGTAGTCCGAAAAGACGAGGAACGTCCCGCCGTAAGGCAAGAAGCCCCCGTGCAACGCCAAGCCATTCATCACGGCTGACATGCCAAATTCACGAACGCCGTACCAAACGTAATTGCCAGAGGCGTCGTCGCGGGTGATGCCCTTTGAATTCTTCGCCCACGTGTTGTTGGACCCGGTCAGATCGGCGGATCCACCGAGCATCTCGGGCAAGCGTGGAGCAAAAGCATTAAGCGCCGATTGCGACGACTGACGCGTGGCAGTGGTCGATGCCGCAGCCTGAACCGTCGCCAAGGTTTGGGCGACATAATCGGACCAGTCGGCCGGCAAGTCGCCGCGGACGCGGCGGTCCAACTCCGCTGCCGCTTCCGGATAGACCTTCCGGTATTCTTTCATCAGGCGCTGCCATTTACCCTCGACCCGCTTGCCGCGGCCACGGGCGTCCCAGGCCTCCCGAACGTCGTCCGGAATTTCAAACGGCGCGTACGGCCAGTTGAGCGCCTCGCGAGCGGCGGCGATTTCGCCAGCCCCCAGCGGGGCGCCGTGGCAGTGCTCGGTGCCCTGCTTGTTCGGAGCCCCGAAGCCAATGATGGTCTTGCAGCAGATGAGCGTCGGCTTCGACGTTTCTTTCTTGGCCTTACGGATGGCCTTGGAAATAGCTTCGGAGTCGTGACCGTCAACGCCCCGGATGACGTGCCAGCCGTAGGCTTCGAAGCGCTTCGGCGTGTCATCGGTGAACCAGCCCTGGACGTGCCCATCGATCGAGATGCCGTTGTCATCCCAGAAGGCAATGAGCTTGCCCAACCCCAAGGTTCCGGCGAGCGCGCACGCCTCGTGGGACACGCCTTCCATCAGACAGCCATCGCCGAGGAACACGTACGTGTGGTGGTCAATCAGATCAAAGCCCGGCTGGTTGTAGGTTGCAGCCAAGACTTTTTCGGCCAGAGCCATGCCGACCGCATTGGTAATGCCCTGCCCCAGCGGTCCAGTGGTGGTTTCAATACCGATATGCAGGTCGCGCTCCGGATGACCGGCCGTGTGCGAACCGAGTTGCCGAAAACGGCGCAAATCGTCCGTCGACACGGGATAACCGGTCAGATGCAACAGGGAATACAGCAACATGGATCCGTGGCCGTTGGACAGAACGAAACGGTCGCGGTCCAACCAAGCTGGATTGCCGGGGCTGTGCTTCAAATGATCGCGCCACAGCACTTCGGCAATATCCGCCATGCCCATCGGGGCGCCGGGGTGCCCGGAATTGGCCTGTTGCACGGCATCCATGCTGAGCGCACGAATGGCATTGGCGAGATGACGACGGTTCTGCATTTCCATTTCCCGGTAAGACTGTCAATCAAGCATTGTCCCGTATGGGAGATGCAGGGGCAACGTCCAACAAGGATATGTATACTCCTGCGCCGTTACGGCAAAGAGTCGCCTTAGCGAGCAGGGAGCCCCATGTCCACGAACAGTTACCTTTTCACGTCCGAATCGGTCTCCGAAGGCCATCCGGACAAGGTTGCCGACCAGATTTCGGACGCAGTTCTGGACGCCATTCTTGCACTGGACAAGAAGGCTCGGGTGGCCTGCGAAACGCTGGTGAAGACCGGTTGCGCGATTGTGGCCGGCGAAATTACGACGACCGCCTCGGTGGATTTTGAGGCGATCGTGCGTCGGACGATCCTGCGCATTGGCTACAACAGCAGCGAAATGGGCTTCGACGGCTCGAGCTGCGCGGTCATCAACATTATCGGCAAGCAGTCTCCGGACATCGCTCAGGGCGTCGACCGGAAGGACCCGCGCAAGCAGGGTGCGGGCGATCAGGGCCTCATGTTTGGTTACGCGACCAACGAGACCGACGTCTTGATGCCAGCGCCGATCACCTACTCTCACCGACTCGTGCAGCGTCAGGCGCAGGTCCGTAAGTCGAAGAAATTGCCCTGGCTCCGCCCCGACGCGAAGAGCCAAGTCACGTTCCGGTACGAACACGATCGCCCGGTCGGCATCGAGGCGGTCGTGCTGTCGACCCAGCACTCGCCGGAAATCACCCAGCGCAAGCTGCGCGAGGCCGTGATGGAGGAGATTATTCTCCCCGTGCTGCCCTCCCGTTGGATCGATAAGCGGACCAAATTCCACATCAATCCCACCGGCAAGTTCGTCGTCGGCGGCCCCGTCGGCGACTGCGGCCTGACGGGCCGGAAGATCATTGTGGACACCTACGGCGGGTTTGCTCGCCACGGCGGCGGTGCCTTCTCGGGTAAGGACCCGTCCAAGGTTGACCGTTCGGCGGCCTACGCCGCGCGCTACGTCGCCAAGAATATTGTGGCCGCCGGCCTCGCCGAACGCTGCGAGGTCCAGGTCTCCTACGCCATCGGCGTCGCTGAACCCACCTCGGTCATGGTGGAAACCTTCGGAACGAGCAAGTTGTCGCGCGACGCGCTGACCAAGCTCGTGCGCAAGCATTTCGACTTGACCCCCTACGGATTGCGCCAAATGCTTGATTTGGCTCGACCGATTTACGAGGCGACCGCCTCCTACGGCCATTTCGGCCGCACGGAGTCGGAATTTACCTGGGAACGCACCG
>Ga0214164_1001265_pt1 | contig 14701 bp, 20 predicted proteins | sample TroBogepilimnion_13_FD_153003 | JGI IMG/M metagenome (GOLD analysis project Ga0214164, IMG submission 153003) | Freshwater microbial communities from Trout Bog Lake, WI - Practice 03JUN2009 epilimnion v4 | ecosystem: Environmental > Aquatic > Freshwater > Lake > Epilimnion/Euphotic zone ...
GTGGATGGGGTGTCAGTTCCGACAAATACGCTTGTATCGGGTGCATTTACTTTTGAAATAGCTTAATGAGCGCAATTGATTGATGGCGCGTATTGAGTAGATATTAATTGATTAGGTCGTATGGTATATCTTACGGTCATAAATGTTGAAAATCCGTTGTTTGAATATGGGAAAGCTATACGTCCGTTATTGCACGTTTGCAATGTTACACCGTACATATTTGATGAAATGTAAATGGCTGAATCATCAATAATGATTTGGTCTTTCTTGCAAGATGCAAACAAACAAACAACGATTGCGCAAATGATTAATTTTTTCATGTTTTTAGTTTTATAGGTCAAATATAGAAAAATAAATGAGTAGAAGTTCATCAATTGATAGAAGAGTACAGGCTTATCTTAAACCGACTACTCATATAAAATTCAATGAGTACAAGGAAAAGCATGGAATGACCGAAAGTGAACTGGCATCAACTGCCATTCAAGAATACCTATCCAACCAATCTAAGCGTGACTTTACACACAATACAAGGCGCAACCATTACCCCGAATAGTCCTCACTTACATTAGTAACTTACTTTGTAGTATAGCCCAATACTGATAGGTAAATTTGCATTAATGAATTATTGCATTGACCCATCAGCTAACGAGCCTATTATGCTTATTGATAGGCATATTGGTTTTGACGATGACGAAGGTCAAGGCATAGACGGCTCTTTATTTGCACAGGAACTATTACAACTCGATACGCTCGGTAAATCTAAAATCCATATTTGGATCAATTCGCCAGGCGGAGTAGTGATGGATGGGTATAGCATTTACAATGCAATCCTAAAAACCAAAACTAAAGTAGATACTTGTGTGCATGGCATAGCGGCTAGTATAGCGGCGGTTATCTTTCAAGCGGGGCGATACAGAACAATGAGTGACTATTCACTGCTCATGTATCACAATCCATACGGAGGTGACGGAGGCGATGAACTGGCTAAGATGAAGGAATCTATCGCAATAATGATAGCAGAGCGCACAGGCAAAACAGTAGAAGAAGTCCATAAGATAATGGACAAAACTACTTGGATGACAGCATCAGAGGCATTTGAAAACGGTTTTTGCGACATGATAGAAGTATCATCAAACCAAAACAAGAAACGCGCTACAAATGACGCTAAAGCACTTTGGAAACAAGGCGCAACAGTTCTAAACAGTATTCTTAAAAACAATAATAAAATGACTAAAGTAGCAAATAAGCTGAATCTCAATGAATCAGCATCGGAGGACGCAATCATCTCGGCTATCAATGAAATTCAGAATAAAAAAGCTGAATCTGATAAGAAAGCCGAAGACCTCAAAAAGCAAATGGATGATCTTGATGATGATTACAAGGCTAAGATGGAAGACCTCAAAAAACAACTGGATGAGTGTAAGAACGAAATGGAGGACTACAAAGCTAAAGCTAAGAAAGCCGAAGATGAAGCCGAAGATGACAAAATCAAGAATATGCTTGAAGGTTTTGTCGCTCAGGGTCGTATTAAAGGCGATGCTAAAGATAAATGGCACTCAACCGCAAAAGCTGTCGGTATTGATACCGTAAAAGATATGATAGCGAGTTTGCCTATCAGCAAAACAGCAGTAACAATAGATGTTCAAAATAACGCTACGGGCGATGCAGTGCTTACAAACGTAGTAGCGTCAACAATGCGCGACATCAGAATCAAAAACGGTCTTTAATCATTAAAAAATAAAATAGAAATATGTCAGAGGCATTAAACATTCAAGACACGAGCTGGTCAGGTCCCGCCGCTTCGTACATGATTACCCGTGCGGTAGTTGGGGCTGATACTATCGAGAAAGGATGTATCTATGTGGAGGATGGTATCCGTAAAAAGAAGACTATCCCACGTATTGAGGTTACAAACTTCATCCAAAGACGTTCTGCTACTCCTACCTCACAAGGTACAGTTAATGTAGATGGTCGTGTTCTTACTCCACAAGATTTGATGCTCTACTATGAGTTTAACCCGCGTGATTATGAGCAACACTTCTACGCTGAGCAACTTCAACCTAAATTGCTTGGTCGTGAATTGCCAGTAACCGCAGAGAACTTTATGATGATTCAGACAATGAAACGTCTTAATGAGTTTTTTGAAAACGCTATCCACCGTAGCCGTATTCAGTATGATTCAGCAGGTAGCGCAGTTGACCCTACAACTAAAGGCGAAACAGCAGATGCTTCAGCTTACTTTTATTTTGATGGTCTGATTAAGAAACTGCTTGACGCGGCTTCTGACCCTACATATCCGACTATCACAGTACCTAGCCCTGTTGCACTTACAGCAACAAACATACGTGATAAGTTTGCTCTGGCTTTGACACTTGTACCTAAAGCATTGCTCGGAAAATTTGGTAAAGGCGGTCTTAAATTCTGTGTTTCTTACGCAGATGAGCAGAAATATGCAGAGGCTCTCCGTACTGATGCTTACAAAAATACTCGTTCAGACGAAAAGGCTTATGATCAATTCAGAGGTTATGAGATAGAAATGCTTGCAGGTCTGCCTGAGAACACATTTTATCTTGCTATCCAAAAACCTGATATTGATTCTAACACATGGCTTGGTATCAACAGCACAGAGGATAATCAACTCCAATTGATGAGACTGCAAAACAACTCCGAGTTGTTCTTTGTAAAAGGTCTTTTCAAAATGGATACTCAGATAGGATTCCCTGACCAATTCGTATTGTACACCACGCTTACCGCGTAATTAAAAGCAAATAATAAAATGAGAAAATTTATAGCAATAATCGCAGTAATACTTATCACTGCATCGGCATATGCCCAGTCTGCTTTCCCACGCACAGGCGTATCAGCAGGTACGGATAACACATATCGTGTATTGACGTACAATTATTCATCTCCATCAACAGATAAAGCGGGTCTTGATACAATCGCTTTTGCTCCTTATTCGTTTCATACCGATGTTTTCATTGATTCGGTACTGGATAGCGTAGCGGTGAAAATAGCAAGCACCACAAATTCTTACTTTGGTGATGAGTTTGTAGTAGTAGTTCACAATTCACTTTCTACTGGCAAATGTATCAGATGGGCGGGTGCATATTTTGCAACGGCTACAACTACCACAGGGTCACAAAATGGAACGTTGTATTTGTCAAATGGTAAAGAAGCGGTAATAAGATTTGTATTTAACGGCTCTAAATGGGTCGAAGTGTCACGAATGGCGCAATAATGGCAAAGGACAACAAGCTATCTAAAGAGACAAAGACAACTGAGGTTATCACTCACGAAGCATTTGAAAGTCACCCACATGTTAATCGCGTGTGGGTGAATCAAAGCACAGGCGAATGGTATCTGCATGAAAAAAAAGGTTGTCTATTAATTGAAAGGGATAAACCCGCAAATAAATAACAATGGCATTAGGTGATGTAACATTCGTAAAGGGGCAAGGCGGGTTAGGTAGACCGCTTGCGGGTCAAGACTACGTGTCTGGGCTTATTTTCTACACTAGCAACGGTACTTTGCCAAGTGGTTTTAGTACGAGCAACAGAGTGCAAGCGGTATTCAGCGTTGCACAAGCGGAATCACTTGGTATTAAATCTGATTATAGTGATGCTACACCTGCACAAGCTACATATCTGATAAGCACAAAGGGTAATACAGCCGATACGGCTACACTTAAATACACTGGTATTAATGGAGTAGTTCTTAATCTCGGTACATACACGGTAGCATCTTCTGATAATACAATAGCTTTGCAAGGCGCGGCATGGGCGGCGGTTATAAATGCAGGGACATACAATCACGGTTGTACAGCTTCTTTTGCTACTGCAACGCTTACTATAACACTGCCAAAGTCACAAGGTATATTTCCGAATAGCGGAACGCCTGTATCGGTGATATTCAATAGCGGAGCTGGTTTTGCAGGAACACTTACTCAGGCAACTGTATCGGGTGTGGCATCTAAACAAGCTGTTTGGCACTATCACATTTCCGAATTTTTCAGATTGCAACCTAAAGGCAAACTGTATATAGGATTTTTTGCAGTGCCTAGCCCATACACATGGACAGAGATCACCACAGTTCAGAATAGTGCCAGTGGCAGTATCAGACAAATTGGTATTTTGAAAGGATATGAATCTACCTATTCAAGTTCAGACCTCACGGCGATACAGAATCAAGTAACAACTTACTGTGACGCAAATCATAAACCATTGTCGGTTATATACGCGGCTGATTTGAGTGGTACATCTGATTTTACAACACTTACCGATTTGAATACGCTTACCGCTAACAAGGTGAGTGTGGTAGTATCTCAGGATGGCGGTGCGCTTGGTGCATTTTTGTATGCGGGTACTGGCAAATCTATCACTACACTAGGGGCATGTCTTGGTGCAGTAGCATTTTCTGCGGTGAATGAATCTATCGAATGGATAGGGAAATTCAATATCAGCGATGGCACTGAATGCGATACACCTGCACTTGCAAACGGTACGCTTATAAGTTCACTCAGCCAAAATCAGATAGATGCGATTGATAACCTTAAATACATATTCCTGACAACAAGAGTAGGTATATCGGGTGCATATTTCAATCACAGCTACACGGCAATAGCGAACACATCAGACTATTCAAGAATAGAGAACAATAGAACAATAGATAAGGCGATACGCGGTATTTATAGTTCAATGCTCCCTGCGCTTGGTAGTCCTATAACGCTAAACTCTGATGGGACTATGAAAGCTACAACCGTAGCATATTTGGAATCATTGGCAGATGTAAACCTTACTCAAATGGTAAGAGATACTGAATTGTCTGCTTTTAAAACAAGCATAGACCCTACTCAGGATGTGTTGTCAACTGGCAAGGTAATAGTAGCCGTTCAACTACTCCCTATCGGAGTAGCAGAAGCTATACAAGTTAATATCGGATTCGTAACAGCAATAAGTTAAACACAATGGCATTAATAAACGGAGTAAATTATAGTTGGTCGAATGTATCTCTAGTGCTTTTCGGTGTGCCTGTTGTGGGTATCACGAAGATAGAGTACAAGGCTAAGCAAAAGAAAGATGATAACTACGGATTTGGTGTTGAGCCAATATCTAGGGGTTACGGAAATAAAGAGTATGACGCTAAGATAACACTTTATAAAGACGAGTGGAATAACATCATAGCGGCGGCTCCAAATCGTGACCCACTGGCGATACCTTTCTTTGACATACAAGTGTCTTTCGGAGGTTCGAGAGTAACAGCATCAACTGATGTATTACTATCTTGTGAGTTCCTTGAAGATCCATTTACAGTAGGTCAGGGAGACACAAAGATAATGATTGAATTGCCGTTGAAAATAGCGGGTATCAATCACAAAGACTAAGATTGAAAAATAAGAAGGGGAAAGCGGGATAAAACCCGCTTTTTTCTTTTAAATTTGTACCAAATAATAACAACATATGTCAGAAGAAGCAACAACAACAGTAGAACTTAGCAAAGAAGAAAAAGAAACGTTATTTAATCAGCAGATCAATGATAAAGCCGACCAGCTGACGGCTATTCATAAAGTCAAAGTACATCCTATTGTATTTCGTGAGGCAATAGATTCAGAGCCAATTGTTGGATATATGAAAGAGCCCTCAAGGCAAGCTAAATTAGCGGTAATGGATAAGTCAATGGTTAATCCATTTAGCGCATCTCAGGAAATAGTAGATTACTTTTTAATTAAAGAAGAAAGCGACAAACGCATTTGGGATGAGAATCCTGATAACGATAAATATTATATCGGTGCTTGTAAAGTAGCATTTGATATGGTCACTTTATCAATCAATCAGTTTAAAAAAAAATAGTTGACTATGCTATCCATGAGGAATGTGATGACATAACTCAATGGATGTGCCTAGTTCAATATCATTTTAAAGTTGATCCTGACACATTAAGCGATGATACGCTTGCTAAATATATAGGTCGTTTGAGATACGCATTGCAGAAGACTAATCAATGGGATAAATAATGGCAGAAAATGTAGAATATACGCTAACCTTGAAAGATATGCTTTCGGGGAAATTGAATGAAGCTAACCAATCGGCGGAGCGTCTTAATGGCACCATGGAGACAATCAAAGGTACATTGGCTACGCTCGGAGTAGGATTTGCGATATTTGAAGGGGTTGGATATATTAAAGAAGCCATAGAATCAGTACATAAGTTAGAACAGAACACCGCTAAAGTAGAAGCCAATTTAGAAAGCACGGGTGAGAAAGCTGGAATAAGCATGAAAATGATTGAGGATTGGGGTAAAAAATTACATCAAACAACGGGCATCAGTACCGCAGAAATCAGGGACGCTCAATCTCAATTGCTTACATTTCCATCAATTACTAAAGATACATTTGAAGTTTCAATGGGTAGGGTCGCTGATTTGGCAAAACAGACCAATCATGGTTTAGAAGAAACTGCTGTTGTATTTGGTAAGGCATTTGGTGGAGATACGGCTATGGAGGGTATGGGTAGATTGCAAAGATATGGCGTTGTGTTTACTAGCGTACAAGAAAAAATGATAACAAAATTATCTGAAAGTGGTAAAAATGTTGAAGCGCAACAATATATGCTTGATTCGTTATTTCATAGTGGATATGGTGGCGTAGCAGAAAGAATGTTTAATGCAGACCCATTAGGACAATTTAATCTTAAAATGGGAGATATTAAGAAATCAGTCGGTGAATTGGCAATGGAAACACTGATAGTGCTTAAACCCGCGTTAGAATGGTTTGCGGGTAGTCTTAAAGATGGAGTATCTCATTTAAAAGACCTTGCACACTGGATGAAGGAAAATAAAGACACGGTTAAGGATGTTGCAATCGGTGTCGGTGCGCTTGTTGCAGGATGGGCATTGTATAATATAGGCGTACAAGCAAGCATAGCATATAGCACTGCCATGAACGCATTGCTTTGGGCGCAAGATATAGCGGCAGTCGCGGCGGCTACTGGCACAAGTTTTTTATCTGTTGCAATGTGGGATTTAAATATAGCAATGGACGCTAACCCTATCGGGTTTGTTGTAGTAGCGGCAGGTGCGCTTATTGGTGCATTCTATTGGTTACATAAAGAAACCGACAATTTAACCGTAGCTGTTGCAGGTTTAGGTTTGCTACTCGGACCTGTGGGATGGTTTATGACTGCCATAGCATTCGCATCTACTAAAGTAAGGGTATTTAAACAGGGCATATATGCTTTGGCTCATGGATTTTTAGCTTTTGTGAATATTGTAAAAGGAACTGCGGGCGGTTTGCTTACGGTATTCAATGGCATATTCCACATGGATCGGTCTAAAATATCTGCGGGACTTGCAGAGATGGCAGATGCCACCAAAAGCGGATTCCAAAAGGTTGCGATGGCGGCGGTTGAAGGATGGGATGAAGGCGGTAAGAAATTTGACCAATCGGCATTTAAAGCGGGAGCAACCGCTAAAACAGGCGAAAAACCCAAAGTAGGCGCAGGGGCAACATTGGCTACAACAGATGATACAAGCGCAAAGAAAGCGACAGGCACAAAATCCATTGTTATCAATATCAGCATAAACAAGCTAATAGAGACGTTTAAAATAAATACGACCAATCTTACAGAGGGTAGCAATAAAGTGCGCGAGATAGTCGCTAATACGATATTACAGGCAGTGAATGATTCATCTATAACAGCAGATATATAATGTCGGAATTTATATTACCACAACAGACGGGCGATGAAGTTGATTTGCTAAGACAGTCGGCACTGTTTCAGAATGTGAAAATAGTGAATGCTAAAGCTATGGAGCAGGCAAGCAAAATTGCGGGCAAGCTAAATATTGATTTGCCCAAAGCCCCGTATGATATAAATAACCCATATTCGGGGAGAATACAACCAGAAACAAACGAACAGCAAGAGCGCAATCCATACGAAGGTCAATCGGGTATCATTAGAAACTATGCACCCGATGATCCTATTGGAATATCTCAATTAGGAACGGCGGTATATTCTGATTTATCATTTATGGGTTGTTCTTATACCGATAATCTTACGGGTAGGACTATAACTTTGCCCAATAATGCTACTCAGCAAACGGCAACAAATAGGGTATTGCTTGCGTTGAATACTGTTATAATAACAGTTGACCAACCTATCAGAATTGTACGTACAGAAATACAAGGTAGGGACGGTTCTGTAAAAGAATATATCGGAAAGGATGATATGAAAATCAACATTAATGGCATAATAACAGGAAAAAACGGAGTGCATCCAAAAGATACGGTTAAGCTATTAAAGCAATGGTTAGACGCTCCAGTGAGTAAGGGTGTAATATCTTGGTGGCTTAATAATATGGGCGTTACTAATCTAACGGTTGAGTCTTATTCATTCCCACAGATAGCGGGTGGATATTCATATCAGACATTTGTGATTAATGCCATATCGGATGCGCCAGTTGAATTGAGAATCATAACCCCTGCACAGTAATGAAATCATACATGGTCAGATGCGTTACGTATGTCTCTTTTCAGCAGATTGAAAAGAACGGGGACGGGCGCAATCTTGCTTTTACGTTTGACTTCGTGAATGAGTATGACGGTTCGGATACATGGGTAGATTTGACCAATCAGCTAAAATTGACATTCCCAAAGAATATTTATGTCAAAGATGCAAACGGTAATTTAATTCCCTTATCGGGAACTAACAACCAAATCAATACACTATTTCAGCGCGGGGATAAAGTCGCATTAAATTACGGGTATTACACCTACAATGAAGCGGGAATAGAGCATTTAGATATGCCTGATGCTCCAGTGTTTCAAGGGTACATATCAAAAGTGACATCTAAAAAGCCTATCATATTAGAGTGTGAAGATAATATGTGGCTATTAAAGCAAATACCATGCAAGCCTCAAGTATGGAGCAAGACTAAAACGGTTGAAGATTTACTTCGTTCATTATTGCAAGGGACTGAATTTACTGTTAATGCTCTTACATCTACAACAATTGGAGATTTCATAATTAATAATGAATCTGTATCTCAACTATTGGCTAGGTTACGCAAAGAATATCATTTAGAGGCTTATTTCAGGGGAGATGAATTGCGTATAGGATCAGTTGTATATATTGAATCCGAAGCGAATACACACAATTTTATTTTTCAGCAAAACATTATTAGTGATGAATTAGATTTTCAGCGTAGAGATGATGTTAAGTTGTCGGCGGTGTGCAATTCTATCAATACTGTTGACGGAGGCACAAATAAGCAAGGAGAAACAAAAACCAAACAAGAAAGGCTATCCGTATTAGTGTATTCAGATGCAATCAGTGGGAACTTTAAATACATAGTTAAAAAGAAAGGCGAGGATTTTCCTGCCAATGAAGAGGGCGAACGCAGAACACTTTTCTATCCTAATGTCAAAACAGCACAGGAACTAGCACAACTTGGAGCAGATGAGTTACAAAAATTCTTTTATACAGGTTTTAAAGGCTCATTTACCACATTTGGCATACCATACGTTAAGCAAGGGGATAATGTGCGCATAAAAGACCCTGTATTGCCTGATAGGAACGGATTGTATAAAGTCAAATCCGTTAATTATACTGGTGGCGTAAAAGGCACTAGGCAAAAGATAACAGTTCATTATAAAATGGTGGAGGTAAATGGTCAAGTGCAACCTATTTCACCTCCCGCAATAGTAACCCCCGCATGAGTGATAGAGCGATAGTAACAGCAATTCAAAAGCTGGCAGGAACATTTAAGCAGGATGAAGTTAGGCTTATTCAAGGCGTTGTAAAAAGCGTAGATGAAGGCGCTAGTACTTGCGTGGTGACAACCGTATCGGGCGATAATGAAATAGACATCCCTAACGTTTTATTACAATCGGCAGTATGTGACGGATTGCTTATAATTCCAGTTGTGGATTCCAATGTATTAGTAATTACATCCACATACAATAGCCCATTTGTCTGTTTATATTCTGACATAAAAAAGGTATATTTGCAGGTAGGGGATAGTTCTTTGACGCTTTTTGACAGTACACAATCTGATAATAGCATTATTCGTATAAATGATGGCAGTTATGGAGGTTTAATAAAGATTGATGATCTTGTGAGTAGATTGAATACAATCGAAAATGACATCAATACTTTAAAGACCGCGTTTAGTGGATGGACACCTGTGCCGAATGACGGAGGGGCGGCTTTAAAAGGTGCAACAGGCGCATGGTTTGGTCAACAATTAACAGATACGCAAAAGGCAGACATAGAAAACCCGCTTATCACACATGGCAAGATATGACATGAAATATACCAATGGCGCACTCGATATTAGTTCGGGCGATATTTCTATTGTGCCAAGTGATGAGCAACATATTGAAGATACTATAAATGCTTTTGCGGGATGGTGGAAGGAGTTTCCATTTGAAGGCGTGGGAATTTTGGCATGGCTCGGAGGCTCAATAAATACACAAGCCATCCAAAGAGCAATAAGAATCAATTTAGAAGCTGACAATTACACGGTGGGCAATCCTACGGTAACTGTCGCTAATGATGGTAAAGTAACAATTAACCCTGATGCAAATATTTAGTTGCGTTTCTAATAGTTCATTTAGTGATGTCTGTATCAATACATACGGATCAATGGATAATTATGTCAAACTATTAGTTGATAACGGGCTAGAGCCTAATGAAGTGCCATATTCGGGTCAGCAAGTGCAATGGGATAATTCGCTTGTATCAAATCAATCAATTCAAAGTTTAACAGCGTCAAATAATATTGTATATGCTACATTTTTTGGTGCTAACAATCAAAATAATATTCCTATGCCTCAACAATACTCAGACACGCGAAATGTAAGCTACACGGCATCTGCTGATGGAGAAACCAATATTACAATAACAGAGTTGCAAGGCAATCAGATTGTGCAGGTTGAAAGGGAGATAAAGCCATTGCTAAACACTGAGTTTAGTTTTAATTCCGCAACTGGGGTTATAACTCTAACAAATGGACTTGCTAACGGTGAGACGCTATTCGTGATTTATAAAGTACTTGTAAACTATTAAGATGAGATATTTATTTGCTATTCTTTTTTGCTTGCCCGTATTGCTTAACGCTCAAAGCACTACTAATATATACGGCAATTACAATTATAAAGGGTATGTCGGGATAGGCACAACAAACCCGAGTGCCAAATTGCATGTAAGAGGGACTACCTATTTTGAGGATTCAACAGACAATATATACTACGGGACATTACCTACTTTTTTTGGTAATCAAAATAATACTTACAATCAATATCAATTTGGTACAGGTTCTGCAAAAAATATATTGTTTGATCAGTCATTAATGACAAATGGGGAAAATGGTCCCAATGATTTTACCATGCTTAGTACTGTAATCGATATCAATAATTCACAAGGTGTTTTTGAAGAAATGGATTTTGATAGTACTTATTTAGGTAGATTTTCTAAGACAGTTGTTTATCTTTTTCCTAATCAAACGGAACATACTTTCACAACTGATATTTTAGGTTTTGGATTTTCTTTGGGTCATAACAATAGTTCTGTTTCTGTAGTAGATAGCACAAAAAAGATTGTTTTTAAAGTAACAAATAGTGATTCAATTTATATAAACGGTTCATTAATTATAAATGACGGCAATCAGGCACAAGCCCGTGTATTAACATCTGATGATAATGGTGTAGCGTCATGGCAAAATGCTACAATATCAGGTGCAACAGGATCAGAACCATCTACACCATATCTCGGGCAATTCTATTTCGATACAACCCTTACAAAAATGAAATTTTGGAACGGAACAGTGTGGGCTGTAATTACATCAACACCTTAAATTAAATATTATGGGAGAAGGAATAAAAGAAGTATATATGTACCTATTAGGTGCTTTTGTAGTGGGGTTCAGCGTATCGGCAGTTATTATGCTTATTACCCATCCAGTGCCATCGGACAATAGAGATATAGTTAACGTATCACTTGGAACATTGCTAGGAATGGCTGTAAGTGTTGTGGGCTATTTCTTTGGTAGTTCAAAATCTAGTGCTGATAAGACAAACATTATGAACAATCAAAATAAATCATAATGGCAAATGGATTTCCAAACTCAAAGATAGAGTTGCATCAATGGGCGAATAGTATCATGATGCTAATAATCGGATTTATAGCGGCGGCTACTTACAATGAGATACACGCCGATCATGAAAAGATTGCCGAGCATGAAACTAAATTGGCAGTACATGAAGTAAGGATAAATGACATAGAAAAGAAAGCTGACGGAGGTAAGAAAACAAGTGCTAATTATGTAGTACATCAACCCGCAGACCTGCCGAAGCAATTAGAGCCACAAGAAGATAACGACTGATTATGAAACTAAGTGAACATTTTGACTTAAGCGAGTTTATTAATAGCCCTACGGCTACGGCTCAAAACATATCGGAGCAATTTAACCCACCTGCGGAGGTTATAACTAATCTTACAAACCTTTGCAATAATCTATTAGAGCCTCTCAGAGCCAAAATAAGTGAGAAGCTAGGCAAAGACACCCCGATAAGAATAACAAGCGGTTACAGATGCCCTAGACTGAATAAAGCGGTGGGCGGTGTGCCTAATTCGCAACATCAGACGGGGGAGGCAGTTGATACACATGTAGACGGAATGAGCATTGAGGACTGGTATCAGTTTGTAAAGTCTTGTGGGGTAAAATTTGACCAGTGCATCCAAGAGTTTGATTCATGGGCGCACATAAGCTATACGACTGTGAATCGCGGGGAATGTTGGAGATATGTTCGCGGATTATCACCTAAAAAAGAGGCATGAGTTATTCAATATTTTTTATAAGTTTATTCTTTATATTTGCATCAATCATTGCGGTATTTTGGTATCATGATGACGATGAATATTTAGATAAACTATAACGACATGACATTTGGAAAATTATTAAGAGATAAAAAAGTAGGCGAACATTGCCGAATTAATAAGCTGGGTGGCGTGTGGAAAGTAATAGAGATAATTGAAGATAAGCACATTTGGAAAGTGCAAAACACACATGACACGGCAAGCAATATATTATCTCTGTCAGGATCAACACCATTAAAAAAATGAATAGAATAGAGGACTTGATAGTAGGTTTAGTTATTGGTGCATTATTGATGTTTTCGGTAATGTTTAAAGGTTGCTCATCCTGCAAAGGTGGCGAAACTCTAATAAAAGCCGATACGGTTACTCATTTCATTCATGCAACTGATACGCTATACAGGACAATAAATGTCGCTCAGAGCGTACCGTATAAGATATACGGGCATGATACGGTGTATGTACACCACACGGAGACAATCCATAACCATGATACTATCAATAATCTGCTATTTACTTTTTCAACCGATACGGCTATTTATTCAGATAGCATCAGGCAGGAAAATGAATTTAAGGCAATTCTCATTGATACGTTGTTTAACAATAGGATTACAGGCAGACAAATAAAATGGGCTAATCTTGCGCCTACCAAAGTAGAGAATATAACAAAGACGATTGAAAAAAAACAATCCCTTGTTAAAGTCTTTTTAGGGGCGGGTTTTACTTTCCCAGTAGCAAATATAGCGTCAAGTAGATTTGATGTATCTACGGGGCTAGGATTGCTTATATCGGACAAAATAATGGTTAATGCTGACTATGGTATAGTGGGACAGCAAATAAATTTAGGTGCTAAAGTTAAATTATCATTTAAAAAATAAGAACGCTTTTCATGTTGCGTTGTTTTGGGGAGGGGTGGAGCGATTCGCCCCTTTTTCATAAAAATCTCATATGGAATATAAAACCGAATGGAAAAGGCGGGCAGTTGTTTTATTAGGTCAAGGATTGACACCTCAGGAGGTCGCGGTCAATGAACAGATAACATCGCTGATAGGTCATTGGGGGATAGATGTAAGAAAAAACAAGATTTGGATATTGGCTAAAGAAATCCGCAATTCGCAAACTGAGAATAAACCCGCACAGCCAGTTAAATCATTCCACAAGTCGGCATCTGTTGAGGAAATATTCAAAACCCTCAATCCCGAATCATATAATCCATTCAATTTACCTACGCCCGAAGATGATAGCGTGAAAACCGTTCATTTGCCCGTAGGATGCGATAGTGTTCTTGTAATATCAGATATACATTTCCCTTTTCATAGTGTCTCAGCTTTGACCTCTGCGCTCAAATACGGGATAGATAGCAAGGTAAATACCATTATCATAAATGGGGATTTGATAGACTTCTATGCTCTAAGCAGATTTGAAAAGGATAAACGCCTCCGCAACCTTCAAAATGAAATCAATATGACCCGTGAGTTTCTTTTGAAGCTGCGGGAACTATTCACCGATGCGCATATCTATTACAAAATGGGCAATCACGATGTGAGATGGGAACGATATATCCGTGAACATGCGGGAGAGTTTGAAGGCATGGAGGAGTTTTTACTTGACAACATATTGCACCTGCCTAAACTACGCATCACCTCCATTGCAGACAAAAATCTTATCCAGTTAGGCAAGCTAATGATTATACACGGGCATGAATTGTACGGATCGGGCGGTGTCAATCCTGCAAGGGCTTTGTTTTTAAAAGCGGGTTGCAGTGCGATTATGTCGCATGTGCATAGAACGTCCGAGCATATTGACCGTAACCTCAAAGATGAAATAAT
>Ga0214164_1001270_pt1 | contig 14656 bp, 25 predicted proteins | sample TroBogepilimnion_13_FD_153003 | JGI IMG/M metagenome (GOLD analysis project Ga0214164, IMG submission 153003) | Freshwater microbial communities from Trout Bog Lake, WI - Practice 03JUN2009 epilimnion v4 | ecosystem: Environmental > Aquatic > Freshwater > Lake > Epilimnion/Euphotic zone ...
AACTCTTTATTATCCTTTATGGCATCTTGAAGTAGAAGATATTCTCGTATTAAAAAACAACAAAGGAACGGAAGATAATCGTGTCAGACATCTCGACTATGGAGTCCAATTCAATAAGGTTATGTATGAAAGACTGCTTACTGGCGGAAACATCACATTATTCTCGCCGAACGATGTTCCTGACATGTACGAAGCGTTTTTCACAGATAGCGACAAATTCAGAACGCTCTACGAAAAATACGAAAAGTCAAGCAAGATCCGCAAAAAGACGATATCCGCAATTGATCTATTCTCGGCTTTCATGCAAGAGCGAAAAGACACTGGTCGTATCTATTTACAAAATGTGGACCATGCTAATGACCATGGTTCGTTCATTAAAGAACTAGCACCTATCCGTATGAGCAATCTTTGCTCTGAAATTGATCTACCAACCAAACCACTTAATGATATTAATGATCCAGATGGTGAGATTTCACTTTGTACTCTCGCTGCTATTAACTGGGGAAAGATAAAGGATCCAAATGATTTTGAACGCCCTTGCACTCTCGTGGTGCGTGCTTTGGACGAGTTGCTTAGCTATCAGCACTATCCCGTCCTTGCAGCAAAAAACTCCACGATGGCTCGTCGCCCTCTTGGTGTTGGGATTATTAATCTCGCATATTGGCTTGCTCGTAATGACCTAACATATCAGGGCGTTACTAAAGAAGGATTGAACCTACTTCATAAGTATGCAGAAGCTTGGTCTTATTATTTGATTAAGGCTTCTGTTGATCTAGCAGCGGAGAAGGGTGCACCTAGTAAGTCAAATGAGACAAAATATTCTCAGGGACTTATGCCAATTGATACGTACAAGAAAGATGTTGACGAATTGGCAGATCCGATATATACTATGAACTGGGACAAACTCAGAGAAGATGCTAAAACAAATGGAATTAGAAACTCTACTCTTATGGCACTCATGCCGTCGGAAACATCTGCACAGATTAGCAATGCTACGAACGGTATTGAGCCTCCACGTTCTCTCGTCTCCATCAAACAAAGCAAAGACGGAGTTCTTAAACAGGTTGTACCTGAAATCCGTAAGCTTAAAAACAAATACGACTTACTCTGGGATCAAAAATCGCCAGAAGGGTATCTCAAAATTGTTGCAGTACTCCAGAAGTTTATCGACCAAGGAATTTCAGTCAACACTTCTTACAATCCGAAATTCTATGAAGATGAAAAAATTCCCATGAGTGAAATGATTGGTCACGTTCTTATGTTCTATAAGTATGGTGGTAAACAGCTTTATTATTTCAATACCAACGATGGTGCTGGAGAAATCGATTTGACTTCTCCATTAAAGTTTGGTGAAGTTGATGATGAAAATTGCGTAGCATGCACAATTTGATTAAATATATCAAGAACTCGTATGTATTAATAACAATCAATCTTAATCCATTTAGATGGTTTGATGAAATACATGGTCCGTTCTATATAAAATATGATACTAGCAGAGAAATGGATCCAGGTTTAATAATAGAACTTATAGTCAAAGTTTTATTTTTTAAACTGATAATCTTTATTGATGACGGTAGGTGGTAATAAAAAAATAATAATTAACCACAGGAGATGAAACATGCAAACACTAGAAGAAGCTAATAACGTAATTTTTAGAAAAATAGAAATTGGTGATTACTGCATTGTTCATATAAAAGATACAATGGAACCTAAGATATTTGACTTGGAAACTAAATTATTGTATACTCCTCCTACTGGATATATGGAATACGACAATGATAATTTTGCTAGAAGGAAAGCTATTGTATAATGACTGATAATATTAAAGGACTACTGCAATCATATCGAGAAGGTTTCCAAGATGGCTGGAATTTAGCCATGAAAGAAGCCAAGAAAGAAGTTGAAAAAGTTGATCCAAACATGGAGATATACAAAGCACTATTGAATAAAACTATCACAACAGTTTTACCCCCATCTTCCTCGTTGGGTACTTGTCCAGTATGTGGTAAAAGTGGTATTCGACATGAAGTGTGCTATAGTCTTAACTGCCCATCAAGAGTAACGTCATTGGAAATACGACCATGAGTGTATTTGATGCAACTAATCATAAAGACCCTACCAAAGTCAAAGCGTTCTTTGATGATCCTGTAACAATTGCTCGTTACGATAAGCAGAAGTATCCATTCCTTGAGAAGCTAACCCAGTCGCAGCTGGGTTTCTTCTGGAGACCTGAAGAGATCGACGTTTATCGCGATGCTAAAGACTTCAAAGGGCTAACTGTACATGAGCAGCACATCTTCACATCAAACCTCAAGCGACAGATCCTTCTTGACTCAGTACAGGGGAGGGCTCCAACAGCCGCCTTTGGTCCTATCTGCTCACTTCCTGAACTCGAGAACTGGATCCTTACATGGGCATTCAGTGAATCTATTCACTCACGCAGTTACACTCACATCATTCGGAACGTATACTCTGACCCCTCGATCATCTTTGATGGGATGATGGATATGAAAGAAATCGTAGACTGCGCTGGCGATATCAGCAAGTACTACGATGATCTTATTGATATGAATAATCGTTTGGCTCTTAACATTATCGATAAAGATATTTACCGCCATAAGAAATCTCTTTGGCTCGCTCTTATGTCAGTCAATATCCTCGAGGGTGTTCGTTTCTATGTCAGCTTTGCTTGCTCGTGGGCATTTGCTGAATTGAAAAAGATGGAAGGCAATGCTAAGATCATCAAGTTGATTGCACGCGATGAGAACCTTCATCTTGCTGGTACTCAACAGCTGTTAAAAACATTACCACAAGATGACCCTGACTTTATCAAAATTCGCGAAGAGACAAGAGACGAATGTGTAAAGATGTTCGTTGATGCAGTTAATCAAGAGAAAGCATGGGCTAAGTATTTGTTCCAAGATGGATCAATGATTGGTCTAAATGAAGTTCTTTTGAATGACTATATAGACTGGATTGCTAATAAAAGAATGACTGCTGTTGGATTACCTGCACCTTATAAGGGTGGATCCAACCCACTTCCTTGGACACAAAAATGGATAAGCGGTGCTGATGTTCAAGTAGCACCACAAGAAACTGAGATCACTAGCTATATTGGCGGTGGCGTAAAAAAGGACGTAAATAATGAAACATTTAAAGGGTTTTCTCTTTAGTTTATTGATTGCTACATCAGCATACGCTGCTGATCAGCAACCACCAAAACCAGTTGACACATGTAAAGTGCAAGTACCATATGGATTACCTTCTACTGTTGCAAATCACCCTGTTATCTGTCGTACTGCTTACATTCTTGAGCATGATGCTGTTGCAAAAATCCCAAATTGGGTCGCTTGGACTCTTACTCCTGATCACGCAATTGGTTGCGTCGCTCGCACTAATTCTTTCGCTGCAGACCAATCTCTTCCAGTAACGCAGCGTTCTGATCCTAAAGATTATGCGGCTTCTGGCTATGACCAAGGCCACCTAGCTAATGACGCTGACATGTCTTGGGATCCGCAGGTTGAACATGAGTCATTCCTTATGTCTAACATGAGCCCACAGCTTCCTGCTGTTAATCGTGGCACTTGGAAGAATTTAGAATCAGCTGCACGTGCATGGGTGTATTCAACTAAGCATCCATTTACTGAATATGCAGGTAATATCTATACATCAGCCTCTAAAACTATTGGTGCTGATAAGGTAGTTATTCCAGACGCTCTATTTAAAATTGTGATTGATGATACTTCTAAAAAGTCATATGCTTTCTTAATGAGTAATACATCGGGACTTGATTCAGATTTTACAAAGTATCAAGTAACGGTCGCTGATGTTGAAAAAGTAACAGGTTCAACTTTTCCTGTTCCTGATTCAAAAACAGTTAAGAACCCACTTCTTCCAGTTGATTTAAAAACACTGGCGGACGATAAGAAAAAACAGTGTAAGGAATAAAAATGGCTGACAACATAATCACTTGTTCGGAATGCGAAGCTGAATTTGAAATCATTCATGATACAGTGAATGACCCTGAGTATTGCCCATTCTGCGCTTCAAAACTTACTAAGACAGAGAAGTTTGAAGACGAAGATGAATGGGATGATCAAGATAGGGATCATTTCTAAAACTAAATATGGGGGAATAGGAGTTCCCCCATATGTCTGATTATGAAAATCCATGGCTTTACTATGGTATACCGATACAAGAAGAAATAATAGAAGATTATGTAGGTTTTATCTACATGATAACCAATCTTACAAATCAACGTATGTATATTGGTAAAAAACTTTTCAAATTCTCTAGGACCAAACAGGTCAAGGGTAAACGAAAAAAAGTTAAAATAGCCTCAGATTGGAAAACATATTACGGTTCTAATAAAGAACTACAAGAAGATGTTGAAAAAACAGGCGCTGATAAATTTCAAAGAGTTATATTAAGACTTTGTAAGACAAAGGGCGAATGTAATTACTGGGAAGCTAAACAGCAATTTGAACATAAAGTTTTAGAAAGTGATTTATATTATAATTCATGGATCTCTGTAAAAATTCATAAGGCGCATGTGAAAATTTAATTTGACTTTTTTCTTAAAATAAGGTATAATTGAATTCTCGCCCACGTGGAGAAATGGTAAACTCAGGAGACTTAAAATCTCCCGCTTCGGCTTGTCAGTTCGAGTCTGACCGTGGGCACCAAAACAAATAGGTGAAATATGAAGAAAATTGATCTAACAGAAGTTGCGACATTCATCAATGCTCAATCACCAGCAACAAAAATCTATATCGGTGGTGATTCAGAACGTTTCCTGATTAATAATGTATGGTATGCAGATTATACATTAGCCATTGTTGTACATTATGAGGGTAATCGTGGTTGTAAGATTTTTGGTGAAGTTGTTCGTGAACGTGATTATGATCAACAAAAAGATAAACCTCGTATGCGGTTGATGAATGAAGTGATGAAAATTGCTGAGTTATATTTGAAATTGGCAGAAGTGTTGGAGGATAGGCATGTTGAAGTGCATTTGGATATTAATCCTGATGAACATCATGGTTCTTCTTGTGTTATCAACGAAGCAACTGGTTACATTAGGGGTATGTGTAATGTTATTCCTCTTGTTAAACCAAATGCTTTTGCTGCATCTTATTGCGCTGACCGACTAAAAGAAATTTTATATAACCAACAAAAAATAGCATAAAACGCAGCTTCCTACGCCGCCGACCGTATGAAAGAAATTTTATACAATCAACAAAAAAAGGCATGGAGATAACTGTAAAAATAAAAAAATTGGGCGTGTCGTATAAGGGTTAGTACCTGCTCCTCATAAGAGCACCAGTGTCCGTTCGAGTCGGGCCATGCCTACCATCCATATACTATAAATAGTATATCACAAAGCGTTATCCTTTATCGCTTATTGTGTAAAGCATAGAGAGAGTATCTCTATGTAACCACTAAGGAGAGAAGATGAAGAGACTTATACTATACCCCCTTATGGGGATTAGTATGTTGACTTCAGCCTATGTAACCTCATGTGAAGCTCGTTCAGATGAGCAAGATCAGAAAGGAAATCTAACTATACAAGATCTAGTTACATATAAAGCTAATCAACATCAAATACTTCCATCTTTTGCGCATGCAATTATTACAGTAGAATCAAACTATAATATTAAAGCGCGAAACGGAAGTTCAGTTGGTCTCGGGCAAATCCAATGCGGTACTGCTCGAAACCTAGGATTGGAAGGAAAATGTAGTCAGTTATACGACCCTGATACCAATCTAGAATATGCCTTTCAATATTTAAAAATGGCCATCGACAAAGCAGATGGTAATTTGTGTCATGCAGCTACTCTATATAATAGAGGATTAGAATCAATAGCAAAAGATTCTTCTTATTGCAAAAAAGTAATGAAAAATATAAAATAAAGAGTGGGGAGAAATCCCCACTCCATTAGAACTGGAAACATTATGATCATAAAAGAAGATAAAACTAATATTCCAAATATCGCAGATCATCATTATTTACTTTTCAATAAAGCATTCGACCCTCACACAACAGGTGACGCGATCGAGTTTATTATTGCCCGTAACTTGATGAAAAAAGATTATCCTAAAATGATCAAGATGATTATCAATTCTCCTGGTGGAGAAGTGCCATCTGCATTTGCACTTATCGATACGATGAGGGGATCAAGTATTCCAGTTTATACCTATGGTCTTGGTGAAATTGCAAGTTGCGGGTTGCTTACCTTCATTGCAGGTAAAAAAGGGCATCGGTATATTACTAAGAATACCAGCATACTTTCTCACCAATTTTCATGGATGTCCTTTGGTAAGGAACATGAACTTATGGCTCGCGTTAAAGAATTTAATAACACCAATGATAGAATCATTGAGCATTATAAGAAATGCACTGGCTTAACAGAAGCTAAGATTAAGAAATATTTGTTGCCGCCCGAAGATGTTTGGTTAACTGCAGAAGAAGCAGTTCAGTTAGGCGTTGCAGATGAAATTGTTGACTTTTATTGAAATCTATAGTATAATAGATTATGGAGGATAATATGTTTGATTTTGTATCACGATATAGCGATCTTGAACTGCTCGTTAGATTAGATATGGTTGAATCTGGGTATGATCCAGATAATGGTTATGACATTGAAATGTACTGGGAGACTAAATTATCATGAATGTAGAAATCTATACAAAGCCCGATTGCCCTTATTGCTCGCGAGCAAAGAGCTTACTTCGGGATCAGCAAATTCCTTTTACCGAACAGAAATTGGATGAAGATTTTACTCGCGAAATTCTTTTAGAGAAATTTCCAGAAGCAAAATCATTTCCAGTAGTTGTTATTGATGGGTTTCGTATTGGTGGGTACACCGAACTTCGCCATAAGCTAATGGAAGAAACACAAGACACTCGTAAACTTTTGAATGAGGGCAATTGATATGGGATTATATAAGCGTGATGAAATTCTCAAAGATTTGAGAGTAAATGTGATTGAAGTTTCTTTCACAAAGGTCGATGGTAATAATCGAATTATGAAATGTACTCTAAAGCCTGAAATGCTACCAGCTAAATATATCAACGAAGAGATTGAAGCTGAAAAACAATATCATGCAGAGAATACAGATGTTATTCGCGCATGGGATATCGAACAAAACGGATGGCGTTCTTTCCGTATCGATAGCATTGTTTATATCCAATCATTGCCTGCATACTAATATGAAAAAGCTTGTTATGGTTGATGTTCTATCACAATTTCGTTTACGTTATTGTGTAGAAGTTGAAGATGATATTGATCATGCTCTTGATGAAGTTGTTATGAGAGAAACAGATTCGGATTTCGCAGAATTTTCACAACAGCATCTAGAGCCTACAGTTATCCTTTCTCATCGTGAGATTAGCAAGGAAGAATACCTTCGTATGTTTGATGAAGATAATGACTATCTACAAACATGGACTGAAGACAAGAAACTAAATTTTATTAACAAGATTAATTATGAGGAAAATAATGGCTAACTATTGGGGCTACCATCTTATGCTTGACTGCGCTGGAGCGGATCATGCATCTATTACTGACTCTGCAAATATCGCAGCATTTACTAAGGAATTAGTCAAGCGTATTGATATGGTAGCTTATGGCGAACCACAGATTGTCAATTTCGGTACTGGTAATAAGGCAGGTTACACGCTTGTTCAGCTGATCGAAACATCAAATATCTGCGCTCATTTTTGTAACGATACTGATACATTCTATCTTGATGTTTTCAGCTGCAAGACATTCGACAAGGATGTTGTTGTTCAGACTGTTCGTGAGTTTTTCCATACGAATAGCGAACGTGAGTTGTTTATTACTAGACAGGCATAAAAATGAATGTATTATTGACGGGTGGCGCGGGATTTATCGGCCACCATATTATTGAGTATTTTCTTGATAATACAGACTATAATATCGTCAGCTTGGATCGGCTCGATTTCTCTGGTAACCTCAACAGAATTGAAGAGGTTGTCGGCGGTCGGGCCGACAAGTCACGTGTTAGAGTTGTTCATCATGATCTTCGGGCAGCTATTAGCCCGCAAATCGCCGATACTATCGGACCAATTGATATTATCCTACATGTAGCAGCTGCATCTCATGTCACACGCTCTATCAAGTTTCCCATGGAATTTGTTGAGAACAACGTAGTTGCCACTGTCAATCTATTGGAATATGCCAGAACTTTAGATAACCTCAATCGTTTTGTATACTTCTCTACGGATGAAGTATTTGGCCCAGCAGTTCCTGGATATAGTTTCTCTGAATATGATAGATTTAATCCTACCAACCCTTACTCGGCTTCTAAAGCGGCTGGTGAGGCTATGTGCGTAGCATATCAGAACACTTACAAACTGCCTATATACATTACGCATACAATGAATGTCTACGGCGAACGTCAGAATCCCGAAAAATACATTCCTATGTGTCTCAAGAAAATTGTCAATAAAGAACAATTAATTATCCACTATGATAGCAAAACCAACAAGATTGGTAGCCGTTGTTATCTCCATGCTAAGGATGTAGCCTCTGCTCTTTTATTCATTTTGAATTTAAAAGAAATTGCTATTAATAGTATGGGAGGATCCTGCCCGAAGTTTAACATCGCATCTGATATTGAATGGAATAACCTTCAAATTGCAGGGATGTTAGCTTTAAGTTTAAAAGTTGAACTTGATTATCAATTAGTTGACCCTAATGTTGAACGTCCAGGACATGATTTTAGTTACGCTATTTCAGGCGATTATCTACGTGGTTTAGGATGGCAACCTTCGATGCCTATTGAACAGAGAATCGAAAAGGTTTCTAACTGGTATAATGAAAATAGAATTTGGTTGAAATAGGAGCATATAATGCCTTTCGCAAAAGATAAACTTTCTGGTAACGCCAAAGGTGGCACAGAATTAATGAAATATGCGCTTGAAAAGCGTTTAGACCCTGCACTGTTTGATAATTTTCAAATATTTGTATCACGTGTTCATGAAGAACTTTCTGAAAATCATGTACGTATCCTTTGGTTACAAGATTTAGCAGGTGACCCAGAATCAGAACACCTAAGAAATCGCGGATGGGAAAAGTTCCATAAGTTGGTATTCTCTTCTCATTATCAAATGAAAGCCTATATCGATAGGTATCAAATTCCATGGAATAAGTGTATTGTTCTTCATAATTGCATCGAACCGATTAACTTCACTGTTGAAGATAAAAAGCGTGATGTTATCAAGTTGGTTTATCATACAACTCCACACCGTGGTTTGCAAATTCTTGTTCCAGTTTTCCAGAAGCTAAAAGAAACATACGATAACATTGAACTTGATGTTTATTCTTCGTTCAAAGTTTATGGATGGGATCAGAGAGATGAACCTTTCCAAAAGTTGTTTGACGCTTGTAACAACACTCCTGGTATTAATTATCATGGCGCTGTATCAAACGAAGAAATCCATGAAGTTTTAAAGAAGGCTCATATCTATTCTTATCCTAATATCTGGGAAGAAACCAGCTGTATCTCTCTTATGGAAGCAATGAGTGCAGGTGTTGTTTGCGTTCATCCTAACTATGGCGCTCTTCCAGAAACTTCTGCTAATTGGACTCACATGTACCAGTATAGCGAAGATTTAGCAGATCATGCAAATATCTTTTACACCGTTCTTAAAAATTCAATTGAAGAGTTGAACACTCTTTCAGACGAAGAATACTTTAAAAAGATAAATGTACAAAAGGCTTATGCTGATGTGTTCTATAATTGGAATAGCAGAATCCATCAATGGGAAGCTTTGCTGACTAGTTTGAAGGATGTTCCACGTGAATTTCCAAAGGCTAAATTTGTCTACAGAACGTCATGATATAAATAAAAATAAGGATTGACTTTCCTATAAAAATAAGGTATACTATGAATGATATAATAGGAAGCAACAATGTTATCATCTTTCCTAAAAAAAGTGTGAAAGAACCTAAATACTCTACGTTCGAGGAAATCGATCGTAACGTTGAATTGATTAAGCATTATCATATTCAGGAAACGATAGCTAGTATCGCGCCAATGATATTCAATCAATTAGACATTGCTGGATTTTCTATGGTTGGTGATGAAGAAATTCAAGAAGATGAATTGTTAGATATTAAAGATGGTGCTTTTATTATTGAATCCTTACGATCTGCGATGTGTAAATACTATGGAATATACCATCCTTTCCAAAGAATATCGCAAGAAGTTTTTGTTGAAGATGAAGAAGATCCAGATGCATTAAAAATTGTTGATGAACTTACTATCGATCTAAAAAGAAGTGAAAATATAGAAGAATAGGTGAATTGTGATTATTGTTGACTTGAATCAGGTTATGTTGTCTAATCTGCTAATGCAATTAGGAAACCATACCAATGCCCAGCTTGAAGAGAATATGGTTCGCCATATGATCTTGAACTCCTTGCGTTCTTATAAAACTAAATTTACTAGCGAGTATGGCGAGCTGGTCATTGCTTGTGATAACACCAATTACTGGCGTAAACAGGCATTCCCTTATTATAAGGCAAACCGTAAAAAGAATCAAGAAGCATCTGAGATGGATTGGAAATCTATCTTTGAATGCATGAATAAGATTCGTTCGGAACTTAAAGAATATTTCCCCTACAGAGTTATTGATGTTGAATCAGCAGAGGCCGATGATATTATCGGCACTCTCGTGAAAGAATTTGGAGCCGAAATTGGTGGTGCTCCAATATTGATCTTATCAGGCGATAAAGATTTCATTCAGCTTCATACATATTCAAATGTATCACAGTATGATCCTACTCGTAAAAAATGGGTTAAGCATGATGATCCAAATAAATTTCTCAAAGAACATATTATGAAAGGCGATGCAGGAGATGGCGTACCTAATATTCTCTCAAATGATAATTGCTTTGTGGTTGGTGACCGACAGAAGCCATTGACTACCAAAAAGATGGATAATCTTATGCATCTAGATATTTCACAGTATGATAGTGTTGTTGCTAGAAATTATCAACGTAATGCACAATTGATTGACCTGAGCTTTACACCGAAGGAAATTCGTAGTAAAGTTATGGAACAATATAATGCTCAAGCTGGACGGGATCGTTCAAAACTTATGAATTACTTTATCGCAAACAGATTGAAAAATCTTATGGAAAACATCGCGGAGTTTTAAATGCAAATTGGAATAGCAGAATTTTTAGAAAAAGTTGGCAAAATGAAAAAGACTCAAGAGAAAATTGAAGCTCTTAGGTTTAATGATAGTTTGCCATTACGTATTATCCTTCAGGGTGCTTATGATCCAGGAGTCGTATGGTTGTTGCCTCCAGGCGTACCACCATATAAACCAAATGACTTATTCGATCAGGAAAATGTTCTTATCAGAGATTGTCAAAAACTCAGATACTTTATTAAAGGTTTTCATGATGAGCTTGCGCAACTTAAAAGAGAAACAATGTTTGTTGAGTTTCTTGAGCGTTGTGCACCTGCCGATGCAGCGATGCTGAGCGAAATTAAAGACAAGAAGCCTATTAAAGGCATCACCCTTCAACACGTAGTAGAGGCACTTCCAGGATTGATCAATGGGCAAGTCAGCGCTTAATAAGTATAAAAGATATGACTATGAAGATGAGGAGGAATATTCTTCCTCATCTAACTATCTCGAAAAGAAAAGAAAAAAAAGAGTAAATCAGGCTTTGAAAACTAAGAACATAGACATATTGATCGAGATAGATAATGAGGGAATTGACCCTATAGATTATGAAGAAGATGTAGAAGATAATCTAGAATACATGAAAGTGGAATGGAAATAATGCCAACGTATAGGTTTGTAAATAATGAAACTGGCGAGGAGTTCGAGGACTTTATGAGTATCTCGGCTCTAGATGTATATCTAAATGAAAATAAAAACATAACTCAATTAGTAAACGGCGCTCCTTTAATTTCTTCTGGCAGAGGTATGGGTAAACCAGACAATGGTTTCCGAGATCTGTTAAAAAATATTAAGAAGGAACATAGCAAAGGTATTTCAAGGAGTACCGTCAATACATTTTAATAAGGACCATTATGGAAACGAATCAAAGGTTAACAAGAAAAGAAAAAAGAATCCTTCGTCAAAACGGTCAGAAAGAAATAAATCAAGAGAAATTAAATTTTAAACTAAAGAATATAGATCCATTAACACAGAATCAAAAACTTTCTTTTGAAGCATATAATAGTGGTAAAAATTTAATGCTTCATGGTATTGCTGGTACTGGTAAAAGCTTTATCTCTCTTTATCTCGCTCTTGAACAAGTTCTTACGCAAGAAACTAATTATAAAAAAATTATTATCGTTAGAAGCGTAGTTCCTACTAGAGAAATGGGATTTCTTCCAGGCAATACAAAAGAGAAAACTAAAGTTTACGAAGCTCCATATTATGCAATTTGTTCAGAACTTTTTGGTAGAGGCGATTCTTATGAATACCTCAAACAAAAGGGAGTTGTAGATTTTATTTCTACTTCTTTTATTCGTGGTGTTACTCTTAATGATTGTATCATTATTGTTGATGAAATTGCTAACATGACATTACATGAACTTGATTCTGTTATTACACGTGTTGGTAAAAATTGCCGTATTATTTTCTCTGGAGATTTTAGACAGTCTGACTTTACCTTTGAGCGTGACAAAAATGGTCTAAAAGATTTCATAAAAATTATTCAAAGAATGAAGTCGTTTACTTTTATTGACTTCGATGAAAATGATATTGTTAGAAGTTCTATGGTGAAAGATTATATTATTCAGAAAGATAGGTTGAAGATTGTCGCGTAGAATATTTAAACATCAGTTTGTACCAGTTGTAGATCTTACTACTGAAACAATTGATGGACAAAGACATTATGTTTTAGAAGATGGCGTTACTAAGTTAAAATCAGTAACAACTATTCTAGGTGAAAAAACAGATAAGTCTGCATTACTTGAGTGGAGAAAACGTGTTGGCGATGAAGAAGCCAATCGTGTCTCCACTCAAGCTGCACGTAGAGGTACCTCTGTACATAATATGGCTGAGAAGTATCTTCTCAATGAGGATATGACACCTATCTTTCAAAAAGAAATGCCAATTAATATAGAGACGTTTCAGAAGTTTCAACCTGTTTTAGATAAACATATTGGAACCATTTTAGGTATTGAAACACCACTGGCTTCTAAAGTTCTCAAGTGTGCAGGTCGAACAGACCTTGTAGCAGAGTATGATGGTGTATTGTCTATTATTGACTTTAAGACATCTAAAAGATTAAAAGACGAAAGTCATATCGAGAATTACTTTTTGCAAGCTACTGTTTACTCTATGATGTTTGAATGGACATATAACTTATCAGTTCCTAAAATTGTTATTATGATAGCCGTAGATGATGAAAGCGCGCCTCAGATTTTCATCAAAGATCGTGCTTTTTATATTGATAAGGTGTTAGAGATCTTTAGAGGATAAATAAAGCTGTTATCATGATTGATTGAAATTTGATTTGAAAGGATCTATCATGTCAACAACATCAGATAAAACAGCTCAAATGAGCGAAACATTAGCAGCAAGCGCGAGTAAAAGCGCATTAGTAGAAAAGATTGTATTCGCTGCAGTACCTATTCTTTTCTCATGCGTAGTATATCTATTTACCGCATTAAGTTCTTCCAATCATGCCATAACAGTATTAGAGAGTAAGATTGCAGTTGTTGTTAATAACGATAACAAAGCAATTCCACCACAAGGTACTACTATCGATATGGCTCAAATTCGCGAATCACTCAATGAGAAAATTGATAAAGTAGAAAAAGATGCAGCTCTTGCAAGAGCAAATATGACACTTGATAGAGAGAAACAGTTAGCTGCTTTAGAAAAACAACGTATGGAAATGATGGCTGAGGCGGCTCAAGCTCGTGCAGCTATTAGATCTGATAGTGCTGCATTATCTAATAAATTAACCAGCGACCTTTCTGATCATGTTGATGCAAATGAAAAAAATGCAGCGTTAGCTAGAGCAGATCTTGATAAGAGAATTGCTCTTATTGAAAAAGATTTACAGTGGATTAAATCTAAAAAATAATTGGTGGAGAATAGCGGAATCGAACCGCTGAATTCTGCGTGCAAGGCAGACATGTTACCACTAGCATTAATTCCCCGAAATTAAAGCGAGTAGCCAGAATCGAACTGGCGAATCTTCGTTGGCAACGAAGCAAGTTACCTCTACATCATACTCGCATTTTTTCTTTGTTCATGTTTACGTTTAACTGATTCTGCAATTTTACGTTTATGTTCTTCAGATTTAGTAGTTCCAGTTAAAGCATTCGACATAATAATAGAATGATTAGCTTTTTGTTCATCATTCCATTTTTTGCCCTTGGTAGGAGAAATTCTTCCAGGATGACCCATTTTCTTTTTAGATTCTTCAGAATGTTTCATTCCAGTTCTTAAAGATTTTCCAGAACGATTTAAATATCCAAATCCACCTTTACCACCTTCACAAAGATTATAACTCATTTCACTTAATACAACAAGTTGTTTTTCTTTATTCTTCATATCTTCTTCATTGTCAAATATATGAAGAATTTCTTTGGTGAAATTTTCTATTCCATATTTTTTAATGGCCGATTTTAATCTTTTACCAGAT
>Ga0214164_1001272_pt1 | contig 14650 bp, 7 predicted proteins | sample TroBogepilimnion_13_FD_153003 | JGI IMG/M metagenome (GOLD analysis project Ga0214164, IMG submission 153003) | Freshwater microbial communities from Trout Bog Lake, WI - Practice 03JUN2009 epilimnion v4 | ecosystem: Environmental > Aquatic > Freshwater > Lake > Epilimnion/Euphotic zone ...
GAAGTTGTTCGCGATCTCTATCGCCGCGATCTCGATCGTGGTCTCTCAGCTGGTGAGAAGCGCATGCTTGCTAAGGCAAAGCAGATTCTTATCTCAGAGCTCGCTCTCGCTGAGCGCACCGATGAAGAGAAGGCCGGCGCAATTCTCGATGAGGTTCTCGCTTCCTAATTCGTGGTGAAGTGAGTCTGCTATGAGTATTGCAGTCATCATTCCCGCTGGCGGTTCAGGTGAGCGGCTCGGCGCAAAGGTACCTAAAGCACTCGTCCAACTGGGCGGTCGCACACTTATCGAACATGCTGTCGCCAACATGGCGCCAATCGCTGATCAGATTATCGTTGCGGCTCCGGCTGGTCTCGAAGGAAAATTCCAAGAGCTGCTCGGAAGCGAAGTAACCGTAGTTACCGGCGGAATCACACGTACTGAATCAGTCGCGGCAGGACTTCGATTAGTCGGTAAAGATATTAAATTCGTACTTGTCCACGATGCCGCGCGGGCGCTGGCATCTACTGATTTAGCCCGTCGGGTCATTAAAGAACTTCAATCTGGTGCAGATGCAGTTATCCCAGGTCTTAAAGTGGTCGACACCATCAAGCGAGTCAATCTCGATAGCTTTGTCACCAAGACTCCGAACCGAGCAAAGCTGCGCATTGCCCAAACACCACAAGGCTTTACTCGCGAAACTCTCGTCATTGCTCATAAATCTAAGAGTGAGGCGACCGATGATGCCGCACTCGTCGAAGAGCTTGAGATCCCCATCAAAGTGATCTTCGGAGAGGAACGCGCTTTAAAGATCACAACACCAGATGATCTGATTCGTGCAGAGCGCTATCTCTTAGGTGATGAACATCGTGAAATGCGAGTAGGTATCGGGACCGATGCACATGCATTCTCTGCTGATCTATCTCGTCCACTCGCACTTGCCGGTCTTGAATGGCCTGGCGAGGTTGGTGTCGATGGCCACTCTGATGGCGATGTTGCGGCACACGCGATCTGCGATGCACTCCTAAGCGCAGCCCAAGCTGGCGATCTTGGTTCAAACTTTGGAACATCTCGTCCTGAATATGCCGGTGCTTCAGGTGCAAAACTTTTGCAAGAGACGCTTGCAATCGTTCACGCTGCTGGATATTCGATTAATAACGTTGCAGTTCAAATTGTTGGCAATCGTCCAAAGATCGGACCACGTCGCCAAGAAGCGATCGATGCAATCTCTGCTGCACTTGGTGGCGCACCCGTCTCTATCTCTGCAACAACGACTGATGGCCTGGGCTTTACTGGTGAAGGCAAGGGCCTCTCTGCGATTGCGACGGCTCTGATCACTCGTAACTAACCGTTAGACTTCTCTAATGACGAGCGAGCTCCACCTCTACGACACTGCAACACGTGTGGTTGATCGGTTTGTACCGATCACGCCGGGCAAGGTCGGAATCTATTTGTGTGGCGCTACCGTCCAAGCCCCGCCTCATATTGGCCACATTCGCTCTGGTGTGAACTTCGATATCTTGCGCCGCTGGCTCACTGCTACTGGCTACGACGTTACCTTCATTCGTAACGTCACCGATATCGATGACAAGATCTTGCACAAGGCTGTTCACGAAGAGATTCCTTGGTGGGCAGTTGCGATGAAATATGAGCGGGCATTTACCTTCGCCTATTCATCACTCAATGTTTTGCCACCAACCTATGAGCCACGTGCAACTGGCCATGTCACTCAGATGATTGAGTTGATGGAGCGATTGATTGCCAATGGAAGTGCATATGCCCCAGGCAATGGCGATGTCTATCTTGAAGTCCGTAAGTTAAAGCGTTACCTCACGCTATCGAATCAGAAGCTCGATGATCTTCAGCCTGCTGAAGATGCTGATCTCACGCATAAGCGAGATCCCCGTGACTTCGCGCTATGGAAAGCAGCGAAGCAGGGCGATCCATCATGGCCAACACCATGGGGACCAGGACGACCTGGTTGGCATTTGGAATGTTCGGCGATGGCATATTCCTATCTCGGCGAGAGCTTTGATATTCATGGTGGCGGACTCGATCTGATCTTCCCGCACCACGAGAATGAGATCGCGCAATCTGAAGCAGCTGGCTACGGCTTTGCGAAGCGTTGGATGCACAATGCCTGGGTCACAACATCGGGCGAGAAGATGTCGAAGTCGTTGGGCAATTCCCTACAGATCCACGAGATTCTCAACAAGGGAGTTCGCGGAATTGAACTCCGCTGGTATTTGGGATCTGCTCACTATCGTTCGATGCTCGAATTCTCCTTTGAATCTCTTGAAGAATCATCTGTGAACTTCCGTCGCATTGAGGCATTCCTCAAGCGTGCAACAGAAGTGATTGGCGCTGCTCCTGAGATTAAATATTCGCAGGGCTTTGCTGATGCGATGAATGATGATTTGGCTGTACCTGCTGCACTCGCTTCGATCTCTGAAGCAGTACGCCTCGGCAATATCGCACTTACCGCAGGGGATAACGCAGCACTTGCTGGGTATGCCGCTGAAGTCCGCGGTGCGCTCTCGATTTTGGGCTGCGACCCAGCTGATGAGGCATTCAATAAGGGCGGTGCAGCGAGCACTGATGCCCTTGATGGCCTCATTCAATTAGCACTTGATCAACGTAATGCAGCGCGTGCTCGTAAAGATTTTGCAGCAGCCGATGCAATTCGCGATCAGATCCTTCATTTGGGAATCCTCATTGAAGACACACCACAAGGAACACGTTGGAGTATTCAATGACCCGTCCAGGACGCAAGCGCCGCGAGGCAGCAGCAGCACCAGCCAGGGCACCGCGCCGCGAAGAGTCACGTCGCCCAGATTCACGTCGTGAGGCAAAGCCAACTGGTGATGCAGTAGCAGGTAAGAACTCGGTCGTTGAAGCGCTGCGTGCGAAGATTCCGGCAAAGGAGCTCTTGATTGCAGAGCGCACTGAGGTTGATGAGAAGATCGCTGAGTCTTTACGTCTTGCCAAGAATCAGAACTTAGCGGTGAAAGAAGTTCCACGAGCAACTATCGATGGTGTTACTGGCACAACAACTCACCAGGGCATCGCCCTCGTTATCAAGCCATTTAATTACACAGATTTTGATCAGATGCTCGCGAACTCCAAAAAAGAAGATGGCCCAGGGCTCATCATTGGAATGGACGGCGTTACTGATCCACATAATCTCGGTGCGATCGTTCGAAGTGCTGCTGCATTTGGCGCTGATGGAGTTGTTATCCCAGAACGTCGCAATGCATCGATGACCGGATCAGCATGGAAGGCATCAGCAGGCGCTGCCGCTCGTATGCCGATCTCGCAAGTGACCAATTTGGTTCGTTCGATTGAAGACGCGAAGAAAGCTGGCTACTTTGTTGTTGGTCTTGCTGCGGATGGCGATGAAGAGCTTCCTAACTTCTCACTCGCTGAAGAATCTGTCTATGTCATCGTTGGGTCAGAGGGAAAGGGCCTCTCACGGTTAGCTCGCGAGAAGTGCGATCTCGTTCTCTCGATTCCCATGAACTCTGAGGTCGAATCCCTCAATGCATCGGTTGCTACCGCAATTGTTATGCATTGGATTGCTGCCAAGCGGGCAAAGTAAGCCTGCCAACCTCCTCGTTTCCTCACTGATTACCTTTTGTTCACTTTCATAGGGGAAACTACGCACATGTCCCATTCGATCTCGGAGAACCCGCGCGAGCGCCTGATCGATCGTGAGCTCTCATGGCTCGCCTTCAACCAGCGCGTTCTCGAATTGGCTGAAGATGAATCAACACCTCTCTTAGAGCGTTGCCGCTTCCTTGCGATCTTCTCATCGAATCTCGATGACTTCTACATGATTCGTGTTGCATCGCTGAAGCGCAAACTTGAAGCCGGAATCACCAAGACAAATTCCGCAGGATTTAATCCACGTCAGTTGATGACCGAACTTTCACAGAAGACTCAAGAGCTCATCCAGCGTCAATCCCGTTGCTTCCATGAATCAGTGTTGCCTGCCCTTGCTGGACACGGCATCGAGTTAACGAAATGGGAGGCGCTCTCGCAGAGCGAGCAGGATTACGTCAATGGCATCTTCCACGCGAAGATCTTCCCAGTGCTCACACCGCTTGCCGTCGATCCGTCGCACCCATTCCCATATATCTCTGGGCTCTCACTCAACCTGGCAGTTGTGGTTGGCCAACAAGATTCAGAGAGTGAACTCTTTGCGCGCGTAAAGGTGCCATCAAACTTGCCGCGCTTTATTGCAACAGAGAAGGGCGTTTCACGACGCTTCATCCCTCTTGAGCAAGTCATCATTGCGAACCTGCATGAGCTCTTCCCAGGAATGGATATCAAGAGCTATTACACATTCCGGCTCACTCGTAACGCCGACCTTGCCCTTGAAGAGGAAGAATCGGATGACCTCCTTGCCACGATGGAGCAAGAACTGCTTCGCCGTAAGTTTGGTCCACCAGTTCGCCTCGAGGTAAACCCAGATATCGATACCGAACTTCTCGGCACCTTGATGGAAGAGCTCGATATCAAAGAGCAAGATATTTCACGCGTTCCAGAGCCGCTCGATCTCACAGGCCTGCATCTGCTTGCCGATATCGATCTACCGGATCTCAAGTTCCCCGGCTTCCAGAACCAGACCCCACCAGCGCTTCGCGATATTGACTCTGAAGATTATGACGAGTTCTTCAACGCGGTCCGCCGCAGTGAAGTTCTTCTACACCACCCATATGAGTCATTTACAGCGTCGGTTGTGCGCTTCTTAGAGAGCGCGGCTCGCGACCCACATGTCTTAGCGATTAAGCAGACTCTCTACCGCACATCAGGTGACTCACCGATTATGGCTGCGCTGATTGAGGCGGCAGAGGCTGGCAAGCAGGTCTTGGCAGTTGTGGAAATTCGTGCGCGATTCGATGAGCAGGCGAACGTTCGCTGGGCTCGCAAACTCGAAGATGCTGGAGTTCATGTCGTCTACGGACTTGTCGGATTTAAGACCCACGCGAAACTCTCGCTAGTCGTTCGCCAAGAGGCAACTGGTATTCGCCGTTACGTCCACGTTGGAACTGGTAACTACAATCCCAAGACTGCTCGCATGTATGAAGATTTTGGTCTTCTCTCATCAGATCCGCAGCTCGGTGATGACGTCAATAAACTTTTCAACCAGCTCTCAGGCTTTGCCCCACAGACATCATTTGAACGTCTGCTCGTTGCGCCACGCACGATTGATACCGGACTCATGTCTCGGATCGATCGCGAGATCGAGAACCACAAGGCTGGTAAGCCTGCCGGTATCCGCTTCAAACTCAACTCTGTTCTTGATGAGCAATTTATTGAGGCCTTCTATCGCGCTAGCCAAGCCGGCGTGAAGGTTGAACTTATTGTTCGAGGCATCTGCGCAATTCGTGCTGGAGTTCCAGGCCTTTCAGATAACGTCACAGCGACATCTGTACTTGGACGATTCCTCGAGCACTCTCGTATCTTCCACTTTGTTAATGGCGGAGATGATGAACTCTGGATCGGTTCAGCAGATTTGATGGACCGTAACCTGCGCCGCCGAGTCGAGTCGCTCGTAAAGATCACCCAATCTGACCATAAGCGCCACTTGCTTCGCGCTATTGATGGCTACCTCTCAGAGCGCACATCGAGCTGGAAGATGAATAGTGACGGTACCTGGAAGCGCTACACAATCAGCCCTACCGGTGAGCACCTCCAAGATTTCCACCAAGCATCTATCGATTGGTATCGGGCCCGCGGTTGAACACAGTGATTAACGCTGCTGGTGCGGTCATCTGGCGTAAGAAGAAGAAAGAAGTCCAGATCGCTCTTGTGCACCGCCCACGTTATGACGATTGGTCGCTGCCAAAAGGTAAACAAGATCCAGGTGAAGCTCTCATCTCATGCGCGTATCGTGAAGTGATGGAGGAGACGAATCTCAAAGTCACCTTTGGTCCTTATGTTGGCGATACCGAATACTTCGTTGCCGATGGCTTAAAGAAGGTTTATTACTGGTCGGCTCGTGTGGCTGATGATTCGCCAGAGTTCCATCCCAATGAAGAGTGCGACCAACTCGAATGGTTCACCATCGAAGATGCGATCGAGAAGGCAACCCGAGATTCAGATCGCGAGATCATTGAGGCGTTCCTCAACATTCCTTATGACTCTTTCCCGCTGATTATGCTCCGCCATGCCAAGGCGCTTGCCCGTGAAGAGTGGCAGGGTGAAGATGAAGATCGTCCGCTCGAACAACTCGGTCAGCAGCAAGCTCGTCGAATGCTCTCGTTGTATCAGGTCTATGGCCTCACGCAGATCCACACATCGGATGCTGTCCGTTGCCACGACACAGTCGAGCAGATGGCGAAGGCCCTTGATCTATCACTGACTATTACCAATAAGGTGAGCGAATACACCTGGAAGAAGAATAAAGAGAAGGCGATTGATTACGCCAAGGAGCTCATCAAAGAGAATGAGCCGATCGTTCTCTGCAGCCATAATCCAGTCTTGCCACGCATGATGGAGAAGCTGACAAAAAAGATTGATTTTGACTATCCATCGAACAAGTTAGAACCGGGCGAAGCCTGGATCTTGCACCACGATAAGAAAGAAGTACTGCAGATCGATCGCTTGGATGCGCCAGTTAAGCCTGCTTAACGCTTACTTTTCAGTCCAGTCCATCCACTTTAAAACTACGCCTTCGCGCAGCGCCCATGGGCAGATCTCAAGTTCGCGCAGATCAAGGTTACGCATCACTGACTCAGTGACATAAGCGCCAGCCACAATTTGGCGGGCACGGTTGGCTGATACTCCGGGTAGGCGCGTGCGCTCTTCTAAAGTCATATCGCCCAAACGGTTGCAGATCTTGCGGATCGCATCGATCTTGATGTTCTTACCGTTGCCATCGAACCAATCACCACAGAGTCGGGCGAGAGTGCGCAGAGTCTTTGAAGTTGCAATTGCGCGATCGGTATCTTGATGGTGAACAAGCGCCGGCAAGATTGAATCGAGTTGTTCTTCAATATGGTCACGCAAATTATTGATCGACTTATTTGAGTAAGGATCGCCAGAGAGATGGTTCTGAGTAAGTCGTGCCGCACCGAGTGGCAACGAGACCGCAACCTCAGGGGCCTCATCAGTTCCGACTGCGATCTCAAGTGAGCCTCCTCCAATATCGATCACAAGAAGTCGACCGCTCGACCAACCGAACCAACGACGAGCAGCAAGGAAGGTCAGTTTCGCTTCTTCTTCGCCACTGAGAACTTGGAGATCAATATTTAATTCCTTATTGATGGATTGAAGAATCGCATCGCCATTGGCAGATTCGCGAAGTGCAGATGTTGCGAACGGCAAGAACTCTTCGACCTTGACCGACTTGGCATGGTCGAGGGCTCGGCCCACTGCGCCGCGAAGGGCATCGATTCCCGCACCAGAGATTGTGTTATCTGCCTGAAGAAATTCTGTAAGGCGGAGCTCTTCTTTGTAGTTATAAGTGGGGTTAGGGCGGGCGCCAGGGTGGGTATCGACGACCTGGAGGTGGACGGTATTTGATCCGACATCGAGCACCCCTAAACGCATAGAGCGAATATAACCACGATTTCGCGTTAGGAATTGCTCATGCCATAATTACGCCTCTTAGCTAGTCCAGCTGGTTTCAGATGGCCTGACTGAGGGAACGCCTCCCTAGCTCAGTGGTAGAGCAGCCGCCTTGTAAGCGGCAGGTCGTCAGTTCAATCCTGACGGGGGGCTCCAGTATTACTCTGAAAACCCAAAGAGGTCACGGGTAAAACCATTCTGAAACTTTCCAGATGGATCCACTCTCTTCACATATCCAACAAAGTCATCGAACTTCGGCACAACAGTTCTGAAGTGATCGCTCTTCACATTAAAGAGCTTGCCGGTATGGGCGCGGAATTCAAATGGCGCCAACGCTGCTTCGATAAGAGCGACCAAGGCCGGCACTCCAGCATCGTTCTTCCAGGTGCAGTGAAGTGCCACTGTCTCGCGACCATAAGCCGGGCTCAACCAGTGATCATCTGCTGCCATGGATCGAACCTCAGTGACCAAGAGTAAATCCCCAAAGTTGTGGGAGATCGATTCCATCGCGGCAAAGGCCTTTGAAGCGTTCTTAGAATCAACAAAGAACTCACTCTGTAATTCATTGCCAGCACTTGGGGTGGCATCGATGCGGAAGTGTGGCAACCGCAGGTGCCATGGCCCCGGCACCGCAAATTGCTCAGTGCAAGCATCTGGATCAACACCGAATATCGGATGAGCCTTCTCGGTTCGCGCATTCGCCCCGAAAACTTCAGCAGGTGGCAGGGTCTTGGATTTCACCCAGAGATCGCCAGCCCCATCGCTGCCCCAGGTTGTGAAGAAACTGACGCTATAAGCACTGGAGAGGATCTCAATGATGTTCGCCCCAAAGGTGGCTCGGGGTAGCTGACCATAGACACTCTGCATGATCTCAAAGGTCGGCTCGATATCAAGGGTAAATGAGAGCGCTATTCCAGCAAGCCCAGCACTAACAATTGCGGCAAAGAACTCGTCATCGACCCCACGGGTCAATCTGCGAATTTCACCATCTGGCCCCATGAGATCAACCGCTCTAATAGCAGTATGTAACGGGCCATTTTTGATGCCCGAGCCATGAGTACCGGTTGCAACAGCGCCAGCAATTGAGATGTGGGGAAGTGAAGCAAGGTTATGAATCGCATAGCCATGAGAGTGCAAATACTCAGCTATTTGCGCATAGTTCAGACCCGCCCCAACTGTTGCTGTCTTTGCATCAGCATCGATCGATAAGAAATCTGGCATCTGATCAAGTACGACAGCGACTTCTTGTGTATCGGCAATCGTGTTAAAACAATGGGCACTTCCGCGGACTCGAACGTGCTCATTACCGCGGACAATCTCTTGGAGTTCGGCAATAGATCGGGGGTGGAGTGTCAGCCGATCCTGAAAAGTAATATTCGTCGCCCAATTTGTGATCGCCATAGTGGTTGAGCCTAACCACATCATTATTTGAATTGGATATTTAACCCCTAGACCTCACCCCTAAATTCTCACTCATTCCTGAATGCCCAATTAATACCTTTTAGACTTATCTATTAAGCAAAACCAAGGGGTGAGTGTGAGTTTTAACCGGGGTGAGGCGCGACGTCGCGTTGCGACGTCCCTGGTCGCTGCGCTCGCTCTAACCTTCATCGCCTGGGTCGCTCCAGCATCTTGGGCAGTCGTGACAGTTACAGCCGCACCAGTAAACACAGTGCTCCCCGTTTTCTCAGGTACTGCCGCTGCCGGGCAAACGGTATCCGTTACATCAGGAACCTGGGATGACAAAGGCGATGCTTCGCCAACAACTGCTTATCAATGGCAGGAATCTTCTGATGGCATAACGTGGAGTTCGGTTTCCGGAGCTACAACATCGAGCTTTTTGATTCCTATCAGCGACATTGGTAAAAAGATTCGCGCGCAGGTCACTCGTACGAACACGCAAGGAAGCACTTCAGCCAACAGCATCCTCACAGCAACCACAACGGGTGCAAGTTCGATGTCCTCTTACGGAACAATCACAACAAGCAATGGCAGTTCGACGGGCAATCTACAATCTAATGCAAGTCAACTAGCCTCTAGTTGTAGCGCTACAAATGTCTTTATTGCAGTAAACAATGGCTGGTGGACCCAGATGCTAACCACTCCAGTGGATGCATTGCAGCTCACTCTGTTCAATGACAACGCCATGGATGATCTCATCGTCTATACCGCAGCTGATAAATCAACGTCTGTCACGTACACCCCTACAAGTCCACTTGCTGGTTACTATGTAAATCAATCGATAAGCACCGCTATAAAATACACACCAGCCACTATCTCCACCCGTGCTGGTGCAAATGTTAATGTCAATGTTCCTGCACCGGCTGGAAAGCGCATCTACGGATATCGCTTCGATTGGGGTACGGGATTTGTTGTCTCTGCGGCGTCTGGCGCTTATGACTGTCGTGGATTAACGGGTACTGGTTATAGCTCATTCCCAACGATCGTTGCCGGTGTACCAAGTGCCCCTCAGTCGGTGACCACGACCAGCGCTGCAACATCTATTACATTCAATTGGAGTGCACCCGCCAGCGATGGTGGAAGCGCAATTACAAGCTACAAAGTTACTTCGTCACCTGGATCCTTCACTTGTACGGCTACATCCTCCACCACTTGTACAGTAAGTGGTCTAACAACTGGAACTCCATACACCTTCACCGTCATCGCGATAAATGCCGCTGGCAATGGTGCCGCAGCGACTGTTTCAGCAACTCCGTTGCCCAATTACACCCTTACTTACTCAGTTAACGGTGGCTCTGGCACGGCACCTGCGTCGCAAACTCAAACCACGGGCGGTCAGAGTCTGACCGTTGCTTCCCTGAGTGGTTTAACAAGAAGTGGATATTTATTATCAGGTTGGAACACAGCATCAGATGGCTCCGGTGCTACATATAACGCAGGCGCGAGCATTACACCTGCATCAAATACGACTCTGTATGCAATGTGGCATCGGCAAGGTTCAACTCCAATCTGCGCAGCGGGAGTTGGCCAGGGTGGGCCAGGTACTTCTAACTACCTCACAACCGGTGCGGGTAATGGTTGCGTCGTTATTAAATATGTTTCCGGTGGCTCCACGATCTATGAAACTTTTAATTACACAGGTTCGACTCAAAGTTGGACAGTGCCAAGCGATGTAACAAATGCCACCTTCTATTTAATCGGCGCAGGTGGAGGCGGAGCGATTTACGCAGGTGGAGGTGGTGGTTTTGCAACAGGCTCATACTCTGTAACAGCTGGTGACATCCTTTCGGTAATTGTGGGCCAGGGCGGCGGCGGTGTTGCTGGAGCTGCGGTAACTGGTTACGTAGGCAATTACACACCGTTGACTTATGGTGGTGGCGGCCGCGGTGGTTCATATGGCGGGGCCAGCGCCAACTGGTTTGGATCTGGAGGTGGCCGTTCGGCGATCCGTTTATCTTCGGCATCTACTGATCTGGTCTCAGCGGCCGGTGGCGGTGGTGGTTCTTATTCACAATGTGGTTTCGGCGGTGGCGGTACAAGTGGATTACCAGCAGTTAAATCTACTAATTCTGGAACCGGTGGAACCCAAACAGCCGGTGGCACCGGCGGCCCTTCAGGCAACGGATACCCAGGAACTGATGGATCTGCTTATCAGGGTGGTGATTCAAAAGATGAAGGCGGTGGTGGCGGCGGTGGCTACTTTGGCGGCGGTGGTGGTGGAGATAACTACGGCGGCGGTGGCGGTTCGAGCTACATAGCACTGCTAACAAGTGGTGCTACCAATGCTGGAGTTAATTGTGGCGCTGCTGGTTTGACTACAGGTTTGTCATATGTCGTTACTTACGATCCTAATAGCGCCACAAGCGGGTCAGCCCCAGGAAACACCACGGTGGCACTTGCTGGCCAGACACTCACACTTGCGACAAATTCTGGCAATCTCGCTCGCACCGGTTACACATTTGCAGGATGGAATACCCAAGCAGATGGAAGTGGCACAAATTATGCAGTGAGTGCAACCACTTTCCCGATAAGTGGCGATGTCACTCTTTATGCGCAGTGGAATTCTGTTATTACTTATAGCGCCAATGGCGCAACATCAGGGACTGTTCCTGCAACGCAAACGATCATTGGGAATGCAACAGCAACTCTTGCTGGAAATACTGGAACTCTCGCTAAGACTAATTTTACTTTTAGCGGTTGGAACACAGCCTCAGATGGAAGTGGAACTAACTACCCAGCTTCACAAACTGGTTATGTCGCAAGTGGAAATGCCACACTCTATGCCCAGTGGAATTCAACCATAACTTATAACGCAAATGGATCAACTTCTGGAACTGTTCCAAGTGCGCAAACAGCAACTGGCTCCGCAACTATCACGTTGCAGGCAAACAGCGGAAGCTTGGTTAAGACAGGGAACTATTTTGTATCCTGGAACACTCTCGCTAATGGAACTGGAACTGTTTATTTTCCGGGTAATAGTTACTTGCCAACTGGAAACGTCACTCTTTATGCACAGTATGTGCCTGCCTGTGCATCGACTACGACATACACGGGTGGTTACACCATTCAAACATTTAGCACAACAGGTCTTTGCTATTGGGCGCAACCTTCAGGTGTTACATCGATCGACACTTTGATCGTGGGTGGCGGTGGTGGAGGTGGTTCGAATCTTGGTGGCGGTGGCGGTGGCGGCCAAGTCGATTCATCAACAGCAACGTCACTGAGCGGCCCACTGATTATTTATGTGGGTGCTGGTGGTGCTGGTGGAACTGGTATTTATAACTCGGGAACGAATAATGGTAGGACGGGTTCAAGCAGCTACATCTGGGATGGCACGACGAAGAGAGTTGCACTTCCCGGCAATGGTGGACGTGGTCGTTACAACTCAAATAATGGTGTAACAACTGGTGGTTTCACTGGTGGAGGTTCGGCATACCCAGATGCTGGCTATGCAACATCTGCAACACCAAATACAGGCTCGGGTGGAACAGCAGTTGATGGTGGCGACTCTGACAGCTATGGAACTGGCGGTGGTGGCGGTGCCGGCGGCCCCGGAAACTCTCGCGCGAGCAATTCATCTGGCGGTATTGGTATCGCTAGCTCTATTACTGGAACAAGTACTTACTATGGCGGCGGTGGTGGCGGTGCAAAATATGGTGGAACAGCGGTATGGACTGGTGCTGGCGGTCTCGGCGGAGGCGGTCAAGGCGCAAACGGTTCGGCTGTAGCCGTAACATCCGGTTCGAATGGCCTCGGCGGTGGCGGTGGTTCCGACTACAACGGTACCGCTGGTGGAGCTGGCGGATCTGGTGTCGTCATCATTCGTTATGCCTCTAAATTCACAGTGACATTTGATGCTAACGGCGGTACTGGTACGGCAAGCTCAGCAACGGTCACTCAATCTGCCTTTGGCGCTTCAATAACTCTCGCTACAGCTGGAACTCTTGCGAGGACTGGCTACACACTGACTGGTTGGAACACCGCTGCGGATGGAACAGGTACTGGGTACTCACTTGGTGCGACCTACACTCCAGCAACTCCAATCACGCTTTATGCAGTTTGGACGGGAATCACATACTCCGTCACTTATCACGCAAATGGCGCAACGAGTGGATCTGTTCCTTCTCCAGGAAGTTATACAACCGGAGGAAGCGTTTATCAAATTGCGGGCAACACCGGAAACTTGGCACTTGGAAGTTATTCATTCGGTGGCTGGAATAGCGCGTCAAATATTTCTGGAACCACATTTGCGGGATCAGCTACCTATTCAACCCCGGCGAACCTTGATCTCTATGCCATATGGAATTCCACGATTACCTATAACGCAAATGGTTCGACGAGTGGAACCGCACCTGCGGCTCAGTTGGATGTAGGTAGTGCAGCCACAACTCTTGCTGCCAATTCAGGCACGCTCGCAAAGACCAACTTCACCTTTGGTGGTTGGAACACAGCAGCAGATGGTTCGGGCACGAGCTATCCAGTAAGTTCTGCCTACACACCAACGGGAAATATCACTCTCTACGCTCAATGGAATTCGGTCCTTACCTTTAATATCAACGGTGCCGCATCGGGATCTCCTTCTATCTCGTCCATCACAGATACTGGTACCGCAACTGTCTTGCTTCCGACCGTTGGATCGATGATTAAAACTGGTTATTCCTTCTTGGGATGGTCTGCTTCAAGCACGTCCTCTACTGCTACTTATTTGCCAGGTGCTTCGTATGTATCCACCGGAACAACTACTCTTTATGCAATCTGGTCTGCAAACACGTATGCAATTACCTTTAACGCAAATGGTGCGACAGGATCAATGGCGAATGAAGCGATCGTTGCAGGTACAGCTAAGGCGCTAACGACAAATACGTTAACTCGCACTGGATACACATTTACGGGTTGGAATACTCTGGCTGCGGGTGGCGGAACTGCTTACGCTGATGCTGCCTCAGTAACGCTCTATGGAAACGTAACCTTGTATGCCCAATGGCTTGCCGGTACATACACCCTTAATTACGGTGGTAATTACATCCCTCAGATGGGCTCAAAATCCTTTACAGCCGGAACACCATTTGCTCTTCCAACCATGATCTGGACAAGATCCGGATACACCTTTGCCGGTTGGTCGGATGCATCGCTCGGTGCAGGAGTCCACACGGTGCTTTATACGGATGGGCAGACCGTCACCCTCTACGCATATACCCAGCTTTACGACCAATGGACCCCAAATGTTTACGTCGTCTCCTATTCAGCTAATGGCGGCACTGGCGCGCCATCTGCGGCCACGCAGAATTACACCTTTGGATCTGCGCCTATAACGAGCTTCCCAACAGTGGGAACTATGGCAAAGACTGGCTATTCATTTGGTGGCTGGTCAACAACAGCATCGGGTACAACTGCGCTTACAACACTGACTCCAGCCGCTTCTCAAACTGTCTATGCAATCTGGACCCCACAGCCACAGGCAGTCACCTTTAATGGAAATGGTTCTACCGGTGGGTCGATGCTTAACCAATCCATTACTGCTGGAACCGCAACTGCGCTGACAGCAAATAGTTTTAGCCGTACTGGCTACAGCTTTGCTGGTTGGAACTCTTCGGCAGATGGAACCGGTACTACAAGCTATACCAATAGCCAGTCG
>Ga0214164_1001274_pt1 | contig 14628 bp, 3 predicted proteins | sample TroBogepilimnion_13_FD_153003 | JGI IMG/M metagenome (GOLD analysis project Ga0214164, IMG submission 153003) | Freshwater microbial communities from Trout Bog Lake, WI - Practice 03JUN2009 epilimnion v4 | ecosystem: Environmental > Aquatic > Freshwater > Lake > Epilimnion/Euphotic zone ...
GTAGGCTTGTTTAAGTCTGCCACAAATCCCTGTGGAATGTGCACACAATATGGAGAGTTGGTCTGGAGGAAAGGTACTGCTTCCTTCAGGAGCTGTTGGTAAAAGATTGGGTCGAGGTGATATCCAGGCCTCTGCAACTGGACGAACTTTTGTCCCTTGTCACTAGTGACCTTGGTTGTGTGGCCTTCTTGAACAACGAATGTTATCCTGCAGATGACTTCGACCCTGACGAAGCGTTTACCCAGGGGTAGGATTTTTGGGATCTTAGCCACTGGATAGGTTCCTTTTTTAGGTTGCTCTTGGTCGATCTCTCTTGGTGGTGACACAGACTTTTTAGCTCTTTTGGTCATATTTGACAGCATAAATTGCTTAAGCTCGCCGTCCGGTTTTTCCATTGTCTGAGGTTTGCCTGAGGTTGGTTTCTCAGTGTCATCAGATGATGAGGAAGAGGAGGAGCTTGAGGATGATGAGGAAGACGAGGAGACTGTTCTCTGCCTCTTGCGTGTGGCCAGGGGCAGGTCTTCATTTTCGATTTCGTCGAACTCATCCAACGGGTGAAGATCAATTACTGTAATACAAATGTTTTTGTGTTACAGTCAACATTATGATAATAATTTTAATAATAGTAATAATAATACTAATTCTAAGTGACTTGTGCAGAAAGTGGAACATAGGTATTGTGATGCTAGTGCTGTATGTAATATTTTTGCTGTTTTCTATGTTTGAGTTTTTAGTTTACAGCTTTGAATCAGAATTATCCAATGTTTCTTTGAGTCTTTTTGCTTGTCTGTCATTTTGTGAGACATCTAGAGTGGATGCTCTAGTGGCATTATGTGGACCCATTTCCTGACTGTTGAATCTGACAGCAGGTTGGGGTCTGAGAAGTTCAGGGTTATATTCTTTGTCATCTTCATCAGCTCGCCTTTTCAGAATGGGAGTCACAGGTTTGTAGATGTACTTCACTCTGTCTCTGTGAACAGAAAGTTGGTCTTCATCTACTGCTCTGTTTGACATGTACGAGCTGGTCATAAGATGGCCTTTTTCTGCCTTGTCTTGGTTGTTCAGATTTGGAGTTGATCCTGTTTTGAACACTCGATTTCTCAAGTCCATCATGGAGTTTGATAGGGAGTTGATTGCCATTGATGATCCACTCTTCCATCGTGACCAATTTGGAGCTGTCCTGTGGCTAATTTCTTCTCCAATTTGTTGGAGCCTGTGGTTGATGTCGTTCATGTCATTGTTGTTGTAGTCAGGTTCGTCTGGCTTTTGTCTCTTGCTGCAACTGTAGTTGGTGATGCACTTGCAATAGCATACAATGAACAGGGCGATGATCAGGATGACTGCTAGGACTGAGAGTAGTCTGATGAGGAATGGCACGGCATGTGCTGGATGATAAGCCTGAAGTCTGAGTTGTTCTAGAGATGGAAGTGACATGTCATCGAAGGACAGAGTCATTTTTGGAGCTTCCTCAATTGGAACTGGGAATAGCCGAAGTGACACATTTGATGGGACTGGGTGGATGTTCAAGATCTCATACAGGTCCAGGTCTCTGATGTTTTCCGTGGGAAATCCTGTGGGGGTCTTGAAGTGTGATCCATCTGGAAGTGTCACTGTGCATGCTGGGCGGAAAGAGATTTCTCCCATGCCTTGCACTTTGAAGTGGGCTTGGTCTGGGACATGAGTCAAATAATTTTCGCATCTTGCCAAAAGTGTGATCTCTGATGGCACAGAGTAAATTACTTTGTTGTCCTTGATGTGCAGAGTCGGTTGAGGTGGAATGTTTGTCTCAGTTAGAGGACATTTCATCTGAAGGTCTCTGTATGTGACCATTGTGCAATCCGCGCCTGAAGTCAGTGGGATGGCTGGGCTTGTCACATAACATTGACGAGGGGTTGCTGTGCACCTTGAAAATTCATCAGGGGATAGCGAGATATAGTCAGACCCTGTATGGGAGATGGCTGTATACTCTGCATCAATTTCTGGCATGAAAGTTCTGTTTTGGATGAACACAGGCATTGGCTTAACTCTATAGAAGTGATAGAGTTGTGATTCGTCAATGATTGGGCTTTGGAAAATGAGAACTAGCTCATTTTGTACAATAGCGACTTGCATTCTTGTGTCAGTAAAGGCTGTGGAGATTTTGATCTTTTTGTCTTGGCTGACATCATTAGCCACTTTTTCAAGTTCATTTTGGTTGATGGCATATGGTGAGATAACACCTGACATTGAGGCTACCAGAATGTTGGCTACTTTTTGCAAAGTCGTATCAATTAGGAGTTGCAGATGCCTAACCATTGCCTTCAAGTCTTGTTCCATGGAAATGACTGAGATGGCTTTGTGAGCTGACATAACATATTTTGAGTATGTGTCAATTCTGGCATTAGCTGCATTGATTGCTACTGTCAATTGATTTTGGTTAATTGACAGTTTGTCGACTGCTTCAGCAGTTTCAAGTACCAGTTTAGTTTGGGCTTGATTTTGGGCCTTAGTTTGGAGCCCAAATAGAGCACTGAAAACATCTCCAAACCACGAAAGTGGTGCTTCTCCTGTTACGAAGGAGGAGATGATGTTAGCCCCGCCTGCTACGCCTGCGACTGGGCCTACCCATACTGGTATTGCTCTTTTGTTTCTTGAAGTGGTGACTTCTGAGGAATTTTGACCTTTTCTTTGGAGGAATTCTTCATCAGTTTCCAAATCATAGTTAATGCTGTTTTCTTCACTGGACTCAACAGGGTCATGTCTATGGTATTGAGTTTTGATGTAGGAAACAAACAAGTTGTAGATTCTTGAGTCTACGATGAAGTGGAACAGATTGGTTAGATCTTCCATGTCATCTGTCGGCATTGTGTCGTTCAACATTGCGAGCACATTGTCATTATAGAGGGCAATTTCGGTATATTCCAACTTCTGGTGGATACCTTGAATAAGGTAAGACCGATTATTCAATTGCTGCTTGAGCCAATCAGTGAATTCCATTCCTGATTTTTCGATCTCAAAAATATGCCTTAGCTCTTTCAGAAGTGATTCCTGATAAGGATTTACCCAATATGAAATATTTGCTGAAGTACTTGCATACAGAATATTGCTAATTATGACTTCATCTAGATCATAGTTAGGTTCTTCTACAGACCGTTTTTGCTTTTTCCTTTTTCTGTTAAGGTCATCCATTTCGATGATTTCTGGCAAAAATGCTTCTGGGTTGTAGGTAGTTTGTGGAATAGAAATGTTGAGGTTGGTGATTTGAGAAATTTGACCAATCAAGATTTCTGTAGTCTGCATGAGACCTTTCATGTCTCTTCTGCAGGAATGATCCGCCAACTGAATAAGTGGGCTTGATGCTTCATCTGCTTGCAGTTTGTCAAAGACCGTTTGTCTCTTCTTTTCACACAAGACTTTTGTGTGAGACCAGATTTCATTAGTGTCGGCCAGTTTGAGGCGGAATTCTGAATCTGGGTTGCTGTAGATTACTGGCCAATCTGGAGCATAGTACGGGATGTGCCACAATTTGTCAGTTTCTTCTCCATGTTCTGCATCTGTCCATGTTGCACCATAGTAAATGGATGTCCAAGGTTGTGGGAGTTGCAGAGCATTTACTTGATCAGAGTTAAACCTGAATGTCAGCGTGGGCTTGTCATAAGTAATCCCTGCTCTGATTTTCTTGATGCCATTTTCAATAGCTGCCAGTCTGACCTTCTCTCGAGACATTTTGTCTCGAATTTCTGGAAGGCGAGCGTCCATGGCTTTGCACACTGCTGGTGCATTTGCGATGAAGTCAGCTGAGGGGGCGACCACTAATTCATAAGGGTCGTCTTTCTTGTTTTTATTTTCGTTTATGGTTTCTGTGACTTTTGCGTTAAAACGCTGAGTCGAAGCCGAAATGTCCTTACATTTACTTTCGTAAAGGTAAGTCAAATCTCGACATAGCTTCGCTGCTAGAGCGAGTGTAGTTGTGTTTGTTTTTCTTGCAAACGTGAAATAATTCTGATTCAAATACACGGGGCCTTGATGAGATTCTTCACTGTAAACTAGGCCGCCTTTCAAGACTGATGGGCTTCGAGTCGAATGGCAATTTTGGCAAACGTAAATTAAAATAATTAATAAAGTCAAAATAAGTTTCTTACCCTCTGCCATTTTCGTAGATGAGGATGACTTGCACTTTTCTTTAAATTCGACGGAACGTTCAGTAGCTCAAAGCTAAAGATGTTTTTAAGACTTTTCAATTTTAAATCGAAAAAAAATTTCGTTTTAAAATTTACTTCGAATTTCTTCTAAGTGGTTTTGAGGTGCAAAGCTTACAGCTTGCAGAAACACTTATAAATTTTCTTGAGAATCTTTCGACTCAATCAAAGTTGACAAATATTAAAGTTGTAGTTAAAGACAGCAGCTTCAACTGTTTCACTCGAACTCGTCTGAGGAACTGTGAGTCCCCTCAGTCGGGCTGAGATATTTAAAGTAAATTTGTTTGCGTTCATTTGGCCTCAGTCGAGCCGGGCACAAATGTGTCTCAATGTAAATGAGATTTTATTGCTTATTCGTTTTTGATCCAAATGCGTTTCATTAGATGGGTAGGGGGGAAGGAAGAAAAAGATTTCTTTTGCCCCCCCCTCTGCACTAATTGCGGGTCACGTAAAACATAAAGATTTCTGTCTTCGTCTGCAGACAAGGCAAGAAACATTTTTGTTTGTGATTTCATCACCGTTTTATTTGCATTTGACAGGTGCAGATAATAAAATTGTGGCTTCCAAAGACATTCACCCACCTCTGGGGACGACAATTGGAATAGTCATTACCCTTGTGTAACGATTTAACGTTTTGTACTGTCATGCCATTGATAACATTTGTACTGTCAAGAATAATATTATTATTCTGCTTTTAATATACTATAAGTTATAGTAAACCTTTTCGTTGCTCCTGCTTTTTTCTTTTAAGGGAAAAATAAAATAAAATTGAATTTATTTTATTTAAAAAGCGTATGTTTTAAATCACACTATGAATAGTAATGATTGAAATGCTGTTTATTTCTCCTATGATAAACTCAAATGAATTACCTATTTTTGAAAAATAATCAATCGATTTGAGTTTTCATAATTAAATTAAGTTGGCATTTTCTTTTCAGAAATTGTTTTTATTAATTCATTGTTGATCCATTACCTGATTATCTGTTTAAGGAATAAATTCGTTTCACAGAAATCAAAGTTGGAATTTTTTTTCATTTTTGGAGAAATAATTTCCATATATTATGCTTAACAATTTTTCAAAGTTCGTTTACTCAATCCACTTATTTTTCAACTCATTTCTGTAGGTCTGACTACTTAAGAACAGGTTTCTTTATCTAAGTTCACGTAGGAACCTAAACTGTTCACAGAAAACATTATTTAAAAGCTGGTAAGCTCTTTATAATAATGACTTTTGAGATTTGCGTTTACTCTTTAAACAATCTTATATAATTAATCAGAGGTTGGTCTAGCCATTCAAAACTTGTTAATTACAATTGACAGACTTTATTCGAAAAATCAGTTTATTTCATTTTTGCTTCTTCTGCAGTAAGGAGGGGTTCCGCAAGAAAAGATTATTTTACATTCTCGTTTTATTTCGCTCTTGTTGAGAGGAAATTGGAACAGAAGGCAAATTTGGTCTTTCCTGCCCCCTTCTTACTCGTTGCCTGGAGAATTGTCACATTCTCCTAGTCGCGTAGAAGAATTGTGTATTGTTGGTATTTAATCAACATTTTTGCCTTAGATTTTTAGGAAATATTATTTCTGTTAATAAAATAAAATACTCGGATTTTAATTATTTAAAATATCGGGCTACTATGAACTTCATGCTTTTCTCCAAATTAGTTGCAGTTTTTTCAGTTCACGCCTTTTCGTTTATTTTATATGTTCGAAAAGAATACAACATAGATCAATGATGTTTTAAGTCCAAACATTTTTAGGACTTCTTCAAATGGTGTTTTAGGTCCAAACATTCTTAGGACCAAATGGTTTTTAAAGTCCAAACATTTTTAGGACTGAATGGTGTTTACCTGTCCAAACATTCTTAGGACTTTATTGTTTTTCATGAATTATGTTAAGAATTAATTTATTTCAAATAACATTTTCACTATTTTGAATTCAAAATGAATTTGTGTAACTAAATTTCACGCTGTTTCTCCGTATATAGTAGCGGTTATCTCCATTTAGCTTTTCTTATTTTTAATGATAAAGAAAAGAAATAACATTGTGTTAGTTCTTAGTTTAGTATACGCCAAACGAAGAAATGCGGTATTTTCTTTTGTGTTTAACATATTTTATTGAATCAACAATAAAACGTGTTTGTTCTCGTTGGTTAGGTTATTTTTGAGAGAAGAATAACTAATAAAACTTCTGTTTGTTCTGTGATTGTTCACACAAAAGCAAACTCCGTTTGTCGGTGTAATCATTTACATCATTATCCACGTGTTTCATTTTTACGTGAAATGACTGGGGTTCTTTTGAGGTAAATTTCTTTTACCCTCTTTATGGCCTTGCTTTAAAGACAACATTTTTATTGCCTGCTTGACTCGTAGGAGAACAGATTATTTACTTGGTACCCGACCGCTACAGTCGTAATGTGTCACCATTCTTTGTGTATCACTGTGTCACCATATGCTTAGGCAGAGGGGTGCACTTTTGGCATAAGAATTTCGAGAGGAAATAATTTCAATTTTGTCTCTCTTTCTGTCTTTCTATTTTATGTCACTGTTAGGCAACATTTGACTTGACAGTTTTTCGGCCTCTGAACTTTTGCAGATTTTGCAAAATCTTCACGCTTTTCAGTGATGTTATTTCACTGTTGTACTCATATTTAAAGTGTCAGTATTGCACTATAATTTGAAACTTGTAGTTGGATGTAGAGTACTTATATCCATTGGGCAATAAATTATGTTTGTAGATTAAACTGTGAGGGTAATATTGTCTATTTCGCCTAGGCAATTTTACGGATTTGATCTATAATTTATTATTTTCTCATTATTTGTGGGACAATCATTTGAGAAATGGGTTGAGAAGACTGAATGATATCATTATCTGAATCCAAGAGTGATCTTTGACTGTAGGTTTGTTGAACATTATTATCATCAAAAGAGATGTCCGAGTCATCATCGAAGTATCTTCTTTGGTCAGGAGGTCTCGGTGTTGAGTTCCTATCAATATTTTGTTCAATTAGCGAGTCGTTGTCATTATTTGGAGCGATATTAGTCGTACTTTCATTGTCAGTATCTGAGTCTGAAAGATGGTCATCTGGTCTTCTGAACATTTGCGATGATGATGGTGCCGGGGAATCCCGTTCGTCGCCGAAGAGGAGGTCTTCTTCATTGAAGTCAATCTCTGAGTCTTCGCTTGATGATATGGACATTTGCTCGCCGAATCTTCCTTCAGCTCTTGCTTTGTCTATAGTTAACCTTATGTCTTCTTGCATATCATCATAATCATCATCAATTAGCCTGCCTGAGTATGTGTCAGGTAGGTTATCTGGCGAGTGTTCGTCTATGTTTATAGATAGAACCTTGTCGGCTAGATCGTGTCGAATTGGCTGTCCGTCGTCGTCGATGAAGCGGGCATTGACATTTTCTCTGTCTTCATCGTCCAGATCAATGTTGAGGTTTCTGCGTGATTTTGATTGTAATGTGTACTTGTCACGTAGAATGGGTGAGAGGTTATCGAGTTGTTGATCGAAGTCTGTTTGTGCTCTGTTGGCTGCTGGATCGAAGTTGATGGGCATTAGATTTGTAAAATGTGCTCTCATCTGGTATCCTGTGTCCATGTGTGCTATTTTTGCTGACACTCCGTCTTCGTCAAATGAATTGATGACGTAGGGTCCATCAAATTTAGGTTTCATAGACATGTTTGGACCGGTTGCCAACTGAAGTTGTCGGTGAGCTACAATTTGTCCTAGTTCGAATGTTTTTGAGATTCGAGATTGGTTTTTGTAGGTCCTGTTTTTGTCTTTCTTGTGGTTTGCTCTTTGCTGGTGTTTTTCTCTCATCTTTTCAGCTTCTGGGAATATTTTTTCCATGTACTGTGAATGTGAGTCAAAGTTTGGCCAGAATTGGAGTAAATCCGAGGCATTGGGGATTTGTGTCGCAAACATTAGTTCTTCTGGTGAAAATCCATATACTGATGTCGAAGAGTTGTGTGCATTCGTGAAGAATTCATCACAAGTGTCCCATTGATCAATAAGTTTTTCTTGCATAAGGAATTTTCTCGCTCCTTCCTTGATGGTTCTAATGCTTCTTTCCGCATGTCCGTTACCCCATGGTGAGCCGACACTTGTAGGGAAGAACTTTGTTCCCATTGGCTGTAGGAATTCGTAAAATTCATTTGATGTCCATAGTCCCGGTTCGTTGTCCGATCTGAGGAATTTGGGGATTCCAAATGGTTTTATGATTGTTTTCCTGATTGCGTCGATTAATGTTTCCGTTTTTCTGTCTTTCATTGGGCATATTTGTATATAGCCAGTGAATAGGTCGACTGCCAGTAATGCTACTTTGTTTCCTCGTGGTGTTAGTGGCATATTTGGCATTAGGTCTACTGCCCAGGTTGTTCTTGGTGAGTAGATGTAATCCGTTTTTCGTAGTTCTTGGTCTTTATGGCCGGTGGTATTAAATTGACATATGAGGCAATTGTCTCTTAAATGCTTGAGCTTTTGTTGGAGTACATGCTGCTGTACGTGGTATCTGCTTTGAATATCTCGTTGTATTCTTGATCGCGAAAAGTGTAACCCAAAGACTGTGAAGTGTTTGGCGTTAATTACTATGTCGAGTAGAGATACCGGTAGGACCAATTTAAGATTGAATTGATTTTTGAAGTAAAATAGATCGTCGATGATGAGGAACTTTTTTAGTTTATTTCTTCGTTGGATCAAAGTTGCGATGTATTCGTCATCTCTTTGAGCCTGCATAAATTGTTGTTTGGTAAGTGTCCCTGTTAGGACTGCTTTTGATACCGTGTTAAAGTCGGTGTATGACATTGTGTTGGTGTGTATACACTGTTGATTCATTGCTTGTAATTGGCATGAATGTGTCGGGATGCGGGCTCCTGGAGCATATTTTACTTCTTTAGGCAAGTTTACTTTGCGGCTGTTAAGCGTTTTACCACAATTTTTAAGTGTTCTTGGACCTTCTTTTGCGACGGATTTCTTCTTAGGTTTGTCGTCTGGACTTGGTAGGCTTGGAGCTTCTAGCATGAAGGCTACCTCTTCCTTTGTGAAGATTGTTCCGTCAGGGGTTCTTAGTCTGTTGAGCAGTTCTACTGCTTGTTTTTCATTCATTGGTTTGAATGCTTTCATTTCATCTTTTAGCTTGATGATGTCACTGTGGTGGCGGCTTAGGAGGTCTGAGATTTCATTATCTTCTCCTTTGACGTGATGGATTTCGCAATCGTACATGGAGAGTTCCATGGAGAATCTTAGAAGAATTCCTGTGGATTCTCTGCATACTCTGAGAAACAGGATTGCTTGTGCGTCGACAAGGATGATGATTTTTGCTGCAAATCTAAGGAAGAATTCCATAGTTTTGAGGGTGTACAGGAGTGCTAGTACTTCCTTTTTGACCGTGCTATAAGCTCGTTCCGTTTTCGTGAAAGTCCTGGATACACATGAGAGGAGTTTCTCGTCTCCGTCTTCGTCTTTTTGAAAGACTCTTCCTGCTCCGCAGAAATCTGATGCATCTGTTTGCACGTAATAGGGTTTTGCCGGGTCGGGCAAATATAAGGTGGCATGTTGCTTCATTTGTTGTAATAATTTTCTAAAGCAGAGTTCATGGTTGTATGTCCATTTGAACTGTTTTGGGTGGAGGAGGGCTAAGTCCATGATGGGTTTGGCCAGGTGTGCGAAGTATGGAATGAATTTCCGATAAAAGGCGATCATACAAATTACTGATTTGGCTACTTTTGGTGTAGTTGGAGATGGTAATTTCATGAAGCTTTGCACTTTGGCGTCTGGGATTGACAATTGTCCTTTTTCCCATACTACTCCAAGAAAATCTACGGTAGTTTTTGCTACGCTGATTTTGGAGGGTCTGATCTTTATGTTCCCATTTTTGAGTCTAAGAAGGACTTCTCCTACTTTATCTAAGTGTTCTTCCATTGTGCCATCGGTGGCTACCATGATATCATCGGCATAATGGATGACGTCTAAAGCCATATCTCCGACTAATGTGTCGAGGAGTAGTTTTAGATGGAGTGGTGAGTTTTTGAGTCCTTGTGGACATCTTGTGAAGCAATATCTTTTGCCGTGTGCTTCAGAATAGAAGGCTGTCAATGGTTGACATTCTTTTTTGAGAAGCATTTGGAAGAATGAATCTGAGAGATCCATAACTGTGACATGTTTCTTTTTCACAAGGTGTGCGTACAATTCCGGGTGTGTAACCAGGTTGACTGGGAGTCGTTGCATGTAGTGGTTTAGGAGACGTCCGTCTAATAAAACTCTAATGCTTGCACCGTCCTTTTTCTTAGTAACTAAGAGATTTGAACAGAAAAGCGAGGGTTCGTTGCATTCTCTGATTATGCCGAATTCTAGCATTTGGTCTAGAACTGCTCTTAGTTGTGGTCGAACTGCATGTGGTACTGGGATGTACTTTTGGATGTGTGGTTCTTTTGTTAGGAGGGGTATGTCCATTTCGATGTCTTTTGCGCATCCGAGATCGCAAGCATGTTTGCTGAATACATCAATGTGTTTGCGGAATATTTTCCGGGCGTACCTTTGCTCCGATTTGGTTAGATGACTGAGGTCAAACTGGGCCTCGAAGTCTTTGTCTAGAACCGGTGTTGTAGATTTTATGTACATCTCTGTGAGGGAAGCTTTTTGTTCGACTTCCTTGGTCATTGAGGGATGGTGGTATCCTCTCTTTACGAAGTTCATGAAGGCTTCTTCTTTTTCTTCTTCGTCCATTGCTTCATCATCATTGATGAATTTAGGTCGAGCATGATTGCTTTGGATCGTGATCGGTGGCATATCATATTCTCGTACTGCAATGTGATATACACTAATGTCTGAAGCGTATATTTCGATTTCAGCGATGTCTGTGTCTGCTTCAATAACAATATCCTCGTGTGTGTTATTGTACAGTGGAATGTAGAGCTCGTGTGGAGCTTCAAATTGCATTAAGAAAGGCATTGGAGAAACGTCTTCGATAGTGCAAGATTTTATCTCGTAGTTGATGAACCCGTTTTTCTCGATGGGTAGATAACGTCCGGGGTTATCGTGTTTATTGATATGGGTTTTCACTGATGAGATCGTGAATGGTAGGATAACCGTGGCATGGTTTGTGGCTACCTTAACCAGGGGTCCTCTTGTACTTATTAGTGGGATTTGGCACAGCGTTTTGTTTTGTTCAGCTGTTCTTATTGGATCCCAAAATATGTCAAATCTGTCCGTTAGGTACAGGTGATCATTGGTTTCAAATGCTTTTGCGTCTGAACCAGTGAAGTCTCTGCCTAGGAGGAAATCTTGGGACAGTGAAGTGTGGACTAGAACATTGAGTTCGTACGTCATTATTATGCCATTTGTTCCTTCGAAGTGTAGGACTATGTTGGCCGAACCTTCTACGGGTTGTGCTTCGCCTGTGCATGATATTAGTACAATAGGTCGTTCTGGAGCAATTATGTCTATATGACCGTTTCTCAGTAGTTGCTCGAAGACTGAGTGTTTTATGATTGTTTTTGCACATCCACTATCGTGTAAGGCTTTTATTTTTATGCCTGCTGTTTTATCAGTTCTGTTTTCAATTGATGATATTCTTAGGTCGATAAATGCGAGAGTCGGATTTTGACTGATGCTTGATGTGAAGACTTTTACGCATTTTTCAGTTTGTGTAAGATTATTCCCTGAGATAATCTGTGGGGTTATGATCGGTTTTACTCCTTTTGTAGGTTTTTGTAATGAAGGGCCACTAGTGGTGTAAAATTCTGCTGTTCTTTGTATCGGCGCAGTGTCGGTGCTTGTTGCGAGAATTGGTTTCTCCAACTTTTGTATTGATTCTGCTGGTGGATCACTTTTGATGATGTTCAGTTTTCTCATTCTTTCAAAATATTCTCGTGGGGATTCTGAAGGATTTACATGTAAATTTGTTTCTGGATCAATTGGATCCGCGGTTATTCCTAGTGACTTCATTCTTGCGAAGTATTCTGGGGGGGATTCCGAGGGTTTGACACGTAAGTCCATTTTGTGCAGGGATGCTGGACTTATTAGTTTCCCGGGTTGAGTAAGCTGATGAGCTTTTCGCATACTACTTCTGCGGTGTGGGCAGTGTGACATGCTGCGCAATCATAGTAGTGTTTATTGCCTTCTACGTATAGTTTTGGCTCTCTCCAAATGATTTTTCTTTCCGGAGGTTGGCTACTTTGTTTTTGCTGCCAATTTTGTGACCTATCTTGTGATTGGGGTCTGTTTGGGTAGCTTCTGTTGCCGGATGACGGGTATTGTCTTCCTTGGGAGGATGAAGATTGGCTTCTACCCTGTGATTGGCTTCTGTCTCTGTTCTGAGATTGAGACCGGTTTCTATTTTGGGGGTATGCATTTCTTTCTGCTGATCTTCCCCTGTCTTGCTGCGTTTGGGTCTGTTGGCCCGTTTTATCCGCGCGATAGTTTGAGCTAGGTTGACCTAGGTCGATGAGGTTTTTCATAATTTGGTCCCCATCTTTTTGGGTTTTCGGCGGAGCCGATGTTGGCATTCGCACCGCTGTGTGTTTGAATTGAGCTCGGCTTTTGCTGTCTAGAGATGTTGCTCTGTCACGTTGGTAAGCTGCGTTTGCTGCTATTTGGATGAATTCGTCAAGTTTAGCTTCCAGACCTTTGTTTTGATACATTTCAGTCTTGAGGTGTTTCAGCTGATCTTCTGTTTTTGAGATATCCGTTGGGGATCTTCTGGGTGCCATTGAGGCTACTTGGTACATGGTTTGGATATCTTTGGTTGGAATAGCGTTATTGTAACTTTCATATTCATGCGCCATTTTGATGAGGGAATCCACATCGTAAGTTGCTCCGGCTTTGATAAGTCGGCTCTCTTCCATGTCGATGTGTGTTCTCGTCGTGGTTGATACCACTTGTCTGAGAATGGACTTGCGCATGTTGTGGTATGTTTCTGGCCATGCGGCTTCGGTGGAGAGTGGCTCCAATCGTCTGATGAGCTTGTTAGCTCTGGCCATTGATTTCTTGAGATTTTCATTCTTTTCTCGTTTGAAATCATCCACTTCTTTCTGGAAGTCATCCAATGTTTGGGTAGTGTCATATAGGACGCATAGTTCATCTACCATCTCTTTGAGAGATTTACCTTCTTTGTCCATTAGACGGAAGTCTTCTGCGATATTTCCTCGCAGGATCATGCTGAGGATCGTCTTGTATTCGTCCTCATTGAGGTATTCGCCTCGTCCGAAGTTAAGGATTTCAGTCCACACTAGTTTAAATGTTCTAGTGGAATTCAGGGATGTGTCATCGTAAGGTGTGATCATTCTCACCATATTCTTTTTGTCTAGAAGGTTACTTTCTCTTCTGAATCCTTCTGGGGGTTGCACAATTGTGGGCATTTCCAGGGCGGCAGTGAATTTTGACGCCAAGTTGTCTGCTTTCAGCAGTCTTAGTTTTTCTTCTTCCAATTTTCGCACTTGTTGCATATGGAGGATTTTTGACCTTTGTAGGTCGTCATCAAGGTTGAGGTTTAGTACCTCATTGATCCTTTCGAATAGGTTGATATTGATTTTTCTTGCTTCAAGATCTGCGTGTGCTACCGACAAGTTATCTTTAAGATTTTTGACTTGTTGTTGCTGTTGAGGTAGCATTGACAACCTTTCTGGCTGTATAGGGTGTGCAGCCAAATCCAATTGGAGATTCTCCATATGTTGGGTGAGGGAGACCATTTGTTCCCTTCTGGGGTTTTGTTGTCCAAACATATTATTACCTTGTTGGGTTTGATTGTTTTGGAAGGCATGTTGGTTTTGCCTGTTTATTCTGTCAAAAACGTTATTGTTTTGATTTGCATGCCTTTGTTGGTGGTCTCGCATTTGCTGCTGCCTATTTTGAGTCTGTTCATCAGGGTTAGCCTGTGGGTTTCGCCTTCTTAGGTCGTTAATGCGATTTCCTGATGAAGTGTCTGTGTCTGTATTCAGACGGTGGTTGCGATCTTGCCATTGCTGGAAATTCGCTCCTGCCTGTTGTTGCTGCCCTTGGGCATTATTGTCATAGTACACAGGCATTTTGTTATCCGCGCGATTGGTTTTGCCAATCTCTATTTTTCGTCCGAAAAATTGGATCTCTCGATATTTTCGAGGTTTAAAAAGCTTCTCGGATTTTGTCCTCGAGTTGATTGTTTATGGGAGGTTGGTAATGTCCCACTTTTATTTATTCGATTCAATGGGAATCGTATTTTCTATGATATTCAGTAATTTCGTGATACTTATTCGAGTATGTTACTGTTAATCAGAGTATACACCGGATTTCTTTTTAGTTATTGAGTGAGTTAAGTATGACTGTCAATTACTTTGTTCTGCTCTTCATGGGATAGTTTCGCTCATGTGAGTATCAGATGTTAACTTTTTCGTGTAAAGATGTGTTAACTCTTGTATTGACACGTTTAGTTTGCTTGTGTCTTTTGGGACAAAAATTCAAGGTTAGGTA
>Ga0214164_1001275_pt1 | contig 14613 bp, 10 predicted proteins | sample TroBogepilimnion_13_FD_153003 | JGI IMG/M metagenome (GOLD analysis project Ga0214164, IMG submission 153003) | Freshwater microbial communities from Trout Bog Lake, WI - Practice 03JUN2009 epilimnion v4 | ecosystem: Environmental > Aquatic > Freshwater > Lake > Epilimnion/Euphotic zone ...
GAGGCTGAACGTTTTTTCACAGGCCCTCGGGCTTCATCCTCCTCAGAATCACTTTCAGTTATTCCATCAGACCCCCCCATCCCACCATCACCTCGAGGAGCTTTCCTTTTTTTCTGCTGAGGATCTCCTTGATTGGAGCCCCTCGCTGCAGCAGACGGTTTTGCTTGAGATTGTGGCCTTCCTGAGTCTACTACCTGTCCCCTACGCATCTTCGTTCGACTGCTTCCTGCTGCATCTGCAGGTACCCCCCCAGCATCATCATCCTCATCCTCATCCTCATCCTCATCCTCATCCTCATCATCATCATCAGCAGCAGCAGCAGCAGCAGCATCTTGTTTGGAGCCTCCTGCTGCAGGCCCCCCTCCATCTGCAGGTCCTTCCCCAACATCATCATCATCATCATCATCATCATCATCATCATCATCATCAGCAGCAGCAGCAGCAGCAGCAGCAGCATCTCGTTTGGAGCCTCCTGTTGCAGGCCCCCCTCCATCTGCAGGTCCTCCCCCAACATCATCATCCTCATCCTCATCCTCATCATTTCGTTTGGAGCCTCCTGCTGCAGGCCCTGCTGCTCTTCCTCGACGTCCCTCCCTTTGACTGGGCCCCCCTCTATCAGCAGATCCTCCCCCAACATCATCATCCTCATCTCGATTGGAACCTCCCTTTCGTCGACGCCCAGACGGTTGACTGGCTCCTCCTCTATCCGCAGGTCCCCAACCTCCTCCTCCGGAAGCCACTGGCCCAGGGCCTCCCCCCATACCATCATCATCACCATCACCGTCAACCAGAATAGGGTTTTCAGATTGACCCTTCCCACGACCCACATTCTTACCCATTTCTTGCCTTCGGGCATGGTATAGCTCCTTCCTTCTTTCTTTCCTTGCAATACCAAGAGCCTCCCTGGCAGCCTCTATCGCTCTCTGACGTTCTGCTATAGAAGCTACTCTACTCTCCTCCTCGGCCAACGCTCGCTGATATGCAGCATCCGTGGGATTTGTTTGGGAAGGAGGTTCAGCTGAATACTTATCAATTAGCTTCTGCTTGTACTTAGAAGAAGAAATTCTTACTTCAAAAGTACTTTGAATCTCGTTGTGAATTTTAACAGCTCCCTGGAATAAGGTAAAGTATTTTTTGGTTTCCTCGTTATCCCAGTCATTGGGTATCCAGAACATCCATGACTCTGAAAAGACCCCCTCCTTCATCTGTACCATGATCTCGTTACTTGTTGTGTCTGGAATGGTCTTGATCAGACTTGTATACTTTTCCTTTGGAAAGGGTACCTGCTGACACCACGTGTACGGCGTGAGGGACATCAGCTTGAAGAAATACCAATATTTTTGCATATGGGAATCCACTCGTGCACTATTTTCCTTAAACGTGTCGGCAGAGATGAACTGTGACTCCTTGATGGCATTGACAAAACCTGCATTGTGAACCCTGGGGAACTCCAGGATCATGGCCACGTTCCGTTTGCGCCCCTCCGGGTTTCCATTTCCAAAAAGCCGCCTCTGCAGTTCTACATCGTTGTAAAGCTGCTCCTGCAGCTTCTTGAAAATGATGGGAAAGTAGCTCAACAAAGGAGACAGGGTATAGACTTCCAGCACGTAAATGAAGGGTTCCATGTCCTCGCTCATAAATTCCCTGGTGAGAATGAATCCTATGGGCATTCCAGGGGAACAGCCAGGATATTGCACTGCGTCCTCCTCTTTCGAGAAATAGAGGATGCGCATCACGTCCTTGATGGTGTAGGGGGAGTTATCCATGACCACTCGCAGAATGTATTGATCAGGGCTCATAAAGCTATCCCAATTCTCTGTTGTCCTGGGTGCAACGGTGACCTCCCTGATCTGAGAGTATGCTGTCTCTATGTTCTTCATTAGGCTCCTCTGATGCTTCTTCATGTTACCTCGCCCTTGACAAAACTCGACCCACTCTTTATAATTTTTGCTGAGCGTTAGCGCTTCTTCAGGCAGGCGAAGGATCGCTACGGGTCTAGCCTCCTCCACCTGACGTGCCGATTCGGAGTACGCCGTGATCCTTTGCCTCGTCTTTATCCATGACTCACTGGGAAACCATTCATAGAATTGGGGCGGGGCATGCATGTCCTCTATTCTTGGGAACCCCCAGTAAATGAGCCAGGTATTATTGTCCAGCGGGTGATTGGTATGGTCCCAAGGCGTCTCTCGCTTTCCAAGGGGCGAAATGTACTGTATTTTCCTGTCATTACTCACAGCATCCGTCATAAACGTCTCGATCTTGCCTCCAATGTTTGAAACCATTGTTTTTGTTCTCTGTTTTTTGCCTCCATAAAAGAAGCCATTCTGAGTCATAATATCCCCATAGAGCCTTTTAAACTCTGCATTGGTTCGCAAGAGTATGATGGATTGCCATTGCCTGGAGTATTCCATGAGATGGTAAATCATTTCCTCGAAAAAGAGTTCCCCTGGCTCAGTGGACTCAGTGTCCAGAACCTTTGAGCCCATGTTTTGGATGACTATGAAGTCGGGATCTCCCTGCAAACCTCGCTTATTGGCTGCTACTGGATGGTCGAGGGCGTAGCTATTTTCAGTGGAGACCATGTGATTGAAAAAACAAAATCCACATATTTCCCCAGCCACCAGCTTAGCTACCTCATCTCCTTTTTGGGAAACAAGTGTGCCTTGGATGGGAGAAACTAGCACATACATCTTGGAGTGGGTATCATAACGGCTCCCCTCGGACAGTCTGCCTTCGTAGACGTTTGCAAAGTTTCTGTTCATAGCCCATTCTCGTAAAAACGTTTCATCCAGAAGAAGGTGTGTGGGAGCCTCCTCCTCTCCAGCAGACCTTCGGCCCTTTTTCGCCACCTTGGTAATGTCTAGATGCAAAATATCTTTGAAATACCTGATCACTATATAAGTGTACTTCATCCACAACTCGTTTTTTTCTCCCCTATCTCTTCGCTTCTTTGAGAGTGTTACTGGATAGAATAGCTTAAACCACCTGTTCATGCTCATCATCAGCAGATCAGACCCATGGAGCCGCCGTGTTTGGTCCGTCAAGGGCTGGGCTGCCAGCTTAGGAAGGCATGACAGGTCCTCAAAGGCGAGTTTGGCCAGATCCTGGACTCCTCCTCCTTCTCCAAGCGCTGGCGCAGGCGGGGGCGGCGGTGGCTGGTCCACCAGCGGCCAATCCTGCAAGTAGGCCATCCATAGGTTTTTGTCCGGACGGAGCATATCCTTGTGCAGCGTGTTCTCGATCTTGTACTCCGAAACTGTGGCGCTCCACGCGTGTTTGGATGCCTTCTCGAGAAAGTGCTTCCAGGGCCTCCATACGTCATCTTGGGAGTCTCTCATCTCGGGCGTGTTGTGAAATCCCAATCTTGTATACACTTCTCGCAGCCCCTCCATTTCATCTGTTTCATCCAGCTCCAGTAACAGGAGTTTGTCCCTCACCTTATTGTCCATTATATCCTTGAGAAAGAAGCTCCCAGGTCGTGCCTTGGTCCGCTTCAATTTCAGGGCAGACGCAAAATGGGCAAGATAAAAAAACTCTCTGGCCCTCTCTTCTGGAGGCTTTGCAACTCCTTCCACAGGATAGAGATGGAAGAGAAAGGCCACTGCAATAGGCTCGCCCCTGAGCAGCTTCTGACTAGGGGCATCCATATGTTCACTGACCGTAACGTCCTCCGTGACGACCAGCACGTGATATTCCATGTACCCCGTGTAAAAGTTTACCTTGACGATGTGATCGCTTGGATCTGAGGCCTCGGCTTCTTCGATGCCTTCAGCAAAACTGCTGATAGGATTCGTGGACAGGTGCATCACCAATCGGTGCAGCAACAACTCCTTCGCCTTCAGCTTTGTAATCCCTGGGATCCTGGGATCCTTCTCCTCGCCATCTCCCACAACACGTTTACTCTTGCCCCTTTTCCCCCCACCACTGGCCTCAGCCGCTTGTTTTCTCTCATCCTCGATTCTTGCCCTTTCGCTTATTTTCCAATCCGTATCCAAACTTTGGTAAAAGTTTTCTATCCTGTCAAACATGGGCACCTCCCTTAAATTTTCATCGGATCTCCTGATCCTCATCTCCGTCACCCATTGACGCTCATCTTGTAGGGGATATTTCGCCTCGAGATCCCCGTCCTTTTTGCTAGAGGCAGGCCCATCGCCTTGGAACACACCCTCCTTGTAAAACCTTGCGTAGACCTCCCGAAATTTGTGGTACAATATGTGGCCTGCCGTCACCTTATATGTATTGGCCCATTCAGATGAGGTCATACGAGTGGTCTTTGTCCTGAGAATGTCTTCCATTTTCATGGTTGGTGGTTCCGACATCTCTCTGTATTGGATTTCAAGTGTATTTATATATACTATGAATCCTTCAAAGAGCACATAATTTCGGGTCAAGTTTTTTGTTTCTGACCTGACATCATTATCATGCGTGGTGGTGTCCTCCTCCATCTTCTGCTGCCTGTCGCGGCGACGGCCATGACATGCCGCCTGGGCTATCACAGCAATCTCACGGCCCTGCAAAACTGGGGATATTCGCGGCTGAGGGTTCTGATCCCCAGCCCCTGGAACTGCGCCCGGCTCACCAACACAAGCCACACATGCCCCGCACCCAGCGTCCAGGGCTGCACCATCTGCCCTCCCGGCACCTTTGGGAAGATGGGCTCCACGTGCGCCCCGTGCACCGCGGGCTACTATTGCGTGGGCGGGCTCCAGATCCTCTGCCCCGCAGGGAATCTGTCGCTGGCGGGCGCGTCCGAGTGCACCCTCCCGTGCCCTGCTGGCTTCTACTGCCCTGGGGTGGGGTACGCCAAGCCCTGCTCCCCTCCTGGCACCTACAGTCTGGGGGGCGCCGCCACCAACTGCACGCCCTGCAGGGCTGGCTACCAATGCCCCACCCCCTTCTCGCAGGACTTCTGCCCTGTCAACACCTGGTCTGCCCCAGGCGCCACGAGCTGCACGCTCCCGTGCCCCGCGGGCGTGACGTGCCCTGGCAACGGCGGGATGAGCTGCACCATCTGCGCGCCCAACACCTTTATCGTGCGGGAGTGCTCCGCGACCGTGGGCGATACCATCTGCAATACCACGTGCCCCCCGGGCATGTTTGGGGCCTTTTACACCAACGGCCATTGCCAGAGCTGCGATGTGGGCACCTACAACGCCGACTACGGAGTGACCACCTGTAAGGCATGCACCGACGGCTACTTTGCCAACGCCTCGGGGAGCTCGCAGTGCCAGCGGTGCCCCGAGCACTCCAACACCAACGCCTTCACTGGATTTGTGAATTGTCAAAAGGTAAGCCGTCCTTAAGACCTCCCACCTTTATTTAAGTGTGCTGCGGTTTCATGGGGGCCATGCAGTCCTCTCTCCTTATTACGCTGCTGCTGTTGCTGCTGTCTGATGACGTATCTGCCCAACAGAGCTGCGTGCCGAGCGCCGGCTTTTACTGTCCGTCCACCACGGGGCTCGCCATCAGCTGTCCCTCGGGCTACTATTGCACGGGCGACCCGACCAACGACCACATCCCATGCCCCATCAACACCTTTAACCCCGCTCTGGGCGGCGCGAGCCTGGGCTCCGCGTGCCAATACTGCCCCCGCTTTTTCATCGCAGGCTCCGTGGGGCTCACCACCTGCAGCCTGTGCCCCCCCGGGTCCTACTATCAGGACCACGGGCCTGCCAGCGGCCCCAACTATGGAGGGGTCTGCCTGGCGTGCGCTGCCGGCACCTCCTCCAACGCCAACAGCACCGATTGCAGCAGCTGTCTCCCCGGGACATACTCCAACACCCTCACGCAGACCTGCTCCACATGCCGGCCGGGCTTCTACCAGGACAAGCCGGGGGCCTCGGGGTGCCTGCCGTGCCCGTCAGGGACGTACACCTATATTACCGGCAACGCCAGCAGCGCGGCCCTCTTCACGCCCGTGTGGGGGGCTAGCGACCCGGCCCAGTGCATCAACCTCCCCGCCTTTGGCGCGCCCTTGGTGTGCCTGCCGGGGACGTACATGGTGTCGGGGGCGTGCCTGCCGTGCCCCCTGGGCTATTACTGCCCCTCCATGCAGGTCTCCGCCTCGGACCCGACGGCCGTGCGCGTCTGCCCAGGGGGGACCATGTCGGCCAAGGGCGGGGCCATCAGCCCGAGCGATTGCTCCATGCCCAGCATTCTCCAGCCCTTCATTTTTGATGCATGTAGCGTGGCCCCTGGAGGCAGCGGAGCCATGCATGGGCTCCAGGTCACGGCCTCCGTCACCTCGCTCAGCACAGGCACCCTCTTCTTCAGCACGGCCACGGCCGTGTACCGCGTCCTGCTGCAGGTCCTTTTTTTGTTTTGCCTGTAGTATGCTTCGGCACGCTCACTCTTCTTACGAGAAGCAGGAGACCAGGCTGGATATGCTGGGCAACGCCATCTTCACCGCCATCACCGCCATCGGTGTTGACTACGACGCCCCAGAGGCCACCGTGGTGGTGGTGGGGGACGGCAATGCCGTGCGCATGATCAATGTCTTCTCCCGACAGGTCCCCCTCCTTTTTCTTTTTGGAGCCTGTGAGCTTTGCCTGATAAACCAAGCAGGTCACGCTCCTGGGCGCCGTCGGCGACGTGGCCCAAGTCGGGGGCATCGCCCTCCGGAGGGATGGCCAGGGCTCCAGGAAGGCGTACGCCAGCGACGTGGTGCGAAACCGCATCATGGTCTTTGACCTCGACAATTGGCAGAGCAACCTGCTCTCCGGCGACCTGATGGGCAACCCCGGCAGCACGGATGGCCCATTCCCGGGGGCGTCGTTCCGCGCCCCCATGGGCCTGGCCTTCATCGAAAAGAGCATGAACTCCAGCAAGATGCTGCTGGTGGCCGACTCGGGCAACGGGCTGATCCGCATGGTGGACACGGACACGCGCGTCGTCTCCACGTGGTTCTCCCCCCTGGACAAGATCGTCCCCGAGATGGTCGCGCCCACCTCCGTCACCGTGGCCCTGAGCGCGTCCAACGCCCTGCCCATGGTCTACGTCGCGGACAGCGGCCACATCAATGTGATCCAGTACCCCACCCCCAGCGACACAAGCGTCAAGGTCCTCTCCCACATCGCCCTGGCCGCAGGCGCGCCCTCGATGAGCATCGTCAACGCCATGCCCTACGGCAGCGCCAGCGCGGGGGTGGGCAACAACGTGGGCTTCACGCAGATCGTGGTCCAGGACAGCCTCTCGCACACGATCCAGGCCTTTGTGCAGGATCAGGTGGCGCTGACCACGGCCGCCGGGGGGGGCTCCGCCACATGCCACCTGGCGTGCGTGAATGCAAACTGCGGCCCCCTCCTGCCTGCCCAGCTCTGCGGCAACTCCTTCCTGGATCCGGGCGAGCAGTGCGACGACGGCGGTGCCCCCGGCGGGGGGTGCGATCCGACCACCTGTCATTTCCGCCTGGGATACACCTGCCCCCAGCCCCTCACCGCCTGCCTGGAGCCCTGCCCCGCGTACACGTACGCGCCCACGGGCCAGCAGTACTGCACCCAGGATTGCACCGGCAGCGTGACGCCGCCCTCGGGCTACACCATCGACGCCCAGTGCGTGCTACACAACATTGACGAGTGCAGCGCAGGCACCGCGACCTGCGGGCCCCTCGCACTGTGCACGGACACGGTCGGGTCCTACACCTGCACGTGCCTCTCCACCTACTTTGGCGACGGCATCACCTGCGTTGACAGCGCCTACGCCGTGTACACCCTCGTGGACATCTCGGCCTACCCGAGCGCCATGTTCCAGGCCGCCCTGCTCTCGCCCTCCACGGCGACGGGCCCCGTCCCGCTCGTGCTCACGCTCCTGAAAAACACCTACGCCCAGGCGCTGACCACGTTTCTGCCGCCGAGCATGCTGGGCCTGGTGCAGGGCTACACCATGAACACGACGCAGCTGGCGCTCGCCTTCACCTCGGTCTCCGTGGACCCCTCCATCCAGGCCACCACCCGCCTGGAGCTGGTGACCCTCTTTGCGACGCAGAGTATGGCCAAGGCGGCGGCGGGCGGGCTCTCGCCCCAGGTCCTGTCCCTCGCGCTGTCCAAGGCCGTGTTCAGCGCCTCCACGGGGGTCCAGGTGTTTCAGGCCCCCCTGACGAGGCCCCATACCGCCCTGGGCTTCTCCGCGCCCAACCAGATCAGCGGGTGGGGCATGAACATCACGGGCGTCTCCTACAACCGCACCTGCGTGGTGACGGGGGCCACCCCGACGGGCGGCTGCTGGCAGGTCGAGATGATCTACATGGGCGGCCCCTCTATGCTCAGCCCCGACGTGAGCCAGCCCAACACGGCCATCCTGCAGTCCAAAAACGTGCTGTACCTGCCCCGGATCGACCACGACCCCACCACCATGGCGCTGCTGACCCCGTCCCAGGCGCTCACCGAGAGCGCGGGCATGTACTTTCCTTGCAGCACCTCGGCGGCCTCGGCGGCGGGCCAGGGCATCACCAGGGCCGCCACCGCCTGCTGCCTGCGCGACTTTGAGCGGCTCTACCGCCCCAACGCCCTCCTGGCCGACTTTTTGAACGGCGCCGACTATGTGAATGGGGTGCCCTCCGCCGTCTGCGACGCCCAAGCCACCTTCAACGACACGTACCCCGCCTCCAACATCGTCTTTGAGCTCCCCGCGCACGCGCAAACCAACGATTTGGTGGTGGGCCAGATCGAGGGCATGCCGCACAGCGAGGTCCGGCTGCTCGAGACCATCGACTACACCACGCGGACGTTTCGGGTGCTCCTGGTCCTGGAGGAGGGCGACCTCCGGCTCTCGGGCTCGCTGATGCAGGGCGTCCTGGGCTCCGACTACAATCTCAGCTTCTTTGTGGGGCTCGCCAACTTCCAGGGGACGGGCGGCTCCGTCATGACCACGCGCAACGTCCAGCAGTTCATCACGGTGCGCAAGAGCAACACCCTCACGCTCAGCACCTACGGCGCCAACCAGGACCCGCTCGTCAACGCCGTTGACATGCAGCTCATCCGCATCAAGGTCACCGACTACTTCCAGCCGGTGCAGTACCTCTACTACCTGCAGCCGCTCTTCACCATGCCCAGCACCTTTAGCGCCTCCTCCTCGGGCCTGGGCATCGTGCCCCTCCAGAGCATACGCCTCATCAAGTCCTCGTCGGGATCCCCCTCCGCGACCGACAGCGGCTGGATGCAGGCCTGCGCCACCCCCGACAACATCCACTACATCTACGCCAACGCCTCACTCCAGGCCCTCGTCAACAAGGCCCAGAACCAGCCCTGCGTCCAGAGCTACCTCCAGATGTGCTCCCCGCCCATCAAGGCCAACAGCCTCGTCTCCTTTGGCATCCCCCTGCCCCTGGATATGATCACCGCCGCCGACCTGGTCGCCAGCACCCCCGTCTCCCTCACCGTCGAGTTTGTGGTGGACGCCTTCGACTCCTCGGCCAAGAGCGAGGTCCTCACCAGCATCTCCCTCTCCGTCCAGGTGAGCGGCCTGGGGCTGAGCGCGCAGTGCGAGACGCAGACCGCCTCCACCACGCTCGCCGACATCATCACGGGCAACATCTACATCGGCACCGCCACCAACGACTTTGAGTGGGACAACACCCTCCAGAAGAAGCTCAACATGGACGTCCCGGGCGCCACCCCCAGCAACAGCCTTCAGTTCAAAACCACCACGGTCCAGGGCTCCGTCATGACCTTTTCCGCGCTGGGGGACCCCAACTACTTTCAGGACCCCAGGGCCCTCACGCAGTCGGTCAACATCAACGACATCCACACCGTCAACTTTCTCGAGCCCCTGGGCGGGGTCACAGGCCCCACCCCCAACTTTGACGCCGTCAAGGCCCTCTTCCTCGCCGGCAACGCCTTTGTCCAGAAGACCGACCCCATGAATCACACCAGCTGGCTGGAGCCCACCCCGGCCCTGCTGGCCATCTGCCCCCTCAAGCCCTCCGCGGGCCACATGGTGTGCATCACCAAGGTCCAGAGCACCATCAAGAACAACGTCCTCTCCCGCAGCACCAGCAACGTGGTCGAGCTCAGGCCTGGCGACCCCACCTCCGTCACCGAGATGCAGACCCTCATGGGCAACGTCCTGCTCCACGGGGGGAGCAACGGCTTCACGCAGATGATGGGGGCCAACTTTTCCGCGGAGCTCATCGCCAAGCTAGGCCTCAACACCCGCTACCGCAAGGCCTACGTGGTCAACCCCGTGGTGGACTGGAGCTACCAGGCCATCCAGAGCGCCCAGCCGGGGGCCACCGCCTTCACCCTCTCCAGCAAGATCATCGCCATTGGCATGATCACCATCAACACCCCCTCGGGCACCCAGTTGGCGCGCCGGCTCCTCAGCACCGTCTTTGACGTTCCCCCCGTGTCTCGTCGGTCCCTCCTGCAGCAGGCCACCAACACCGCGATGCAGCCCAGCACCACCCAGACCTCCAACTCCATGGTCCTCAACCTCAACGTCCCGGGCTACGACGCCGTCACCCAGCTCTGCGCCGGGCTCCTGGATGTGAGCTACGACCGCTGTGTGGTCCTCCAGTTCCAGAGCCAGGTCTCCGGCTCCGTCGCCACCGACCTCTGCCAGCAGGAGTCCCAGGGGATCCTGGGGACCAACCTCGGGGCCACGCTGCAGAACGCGCTCATGGATGCGGCCGGCGTCTCCCAGATTGCGGGCTTCTTTCTCCTCGACTACAACATCCAAGGCTGCCCTCCCCAAGCGGCGGGCCGGCGCCTCCTGACCGGCCCCAACAACGCCATCGTCATGCTCAACAAGATCCTCCTCAGCAGCAACAACGGCACGGTGCTCCTCGACAGCGCGCGGCTCGCGGCCCTCACCAGCTTCCTCACCTCCAACAGCACATGGACCTCCATTTTGGGGGGAGGGGGCTTTGTCTACATGGTCTCCATGTCCACGAGCTCCAACGGGCAGCTCGTGAGCTTTAATATCTCGGTGCACAACCCCGACGGCAAAAACATCACCCAAATCCAAAACGGCCTCACGGATGGGCTCAGCAGCAATGGCTACGGGCAGCCAGGAGGGGTCGACGTCATGTTCGACACCCCGGGTCGCGCCCTGCACCTTGGCAGCGGTGGGACCTCGACGGGAAGCACGAGCGCCGCGTCCGCCCTCGTCGTCTTCTCCAGCAACATTCTGGCGGTCTTGGCGATCCTGATGGTCACGCTCTTCCTGTGAGCCTCGAGCTGCCTCACATGCGCCTTGAGCCGTTTCATCTCCTCCTGGCTGTGCTCGGGATCGTAGAGGCGAAACTCCTCTGTCTTCTCGCCGGCAGCCACAACGACCACGGCAAGAAGCTCGTCCTCGTGCTTGAACTGGACCGAGTAGCGGCGCCCCACCAGGGTCTGGGCGGGGGTGAAGAGCTCGTCGAGCCGCGCGGCGGGCCCGTACTTGCGCATCCACCACGACAGGAAATGGGCCCACGGATGCGCGCCCCCCTCGAGCTCAATGAGCAGCAGATGCCCCTGCGAGCGGATGGCGGAGCACCCCCAGTCCTCCCCCGCCGTGGTCTTCTCGTCAAATTGGGAGTCCTGCCTGGCCTGCTGCCATTCCTTGGCGCACCGCAGAAACTCCGCGCCAAACGCTTGGCCCCGTTTCGCCGAGAGCCGCTGCGCCTCCTCGACCCACGACGACTCCGGCCTTCGGATCCACCGCAGGGCATGGGCGCAGGGCTCGCTCAGCCCGTGCCAGACCGCGGCCTGTATCTGCGGCTCCCTCCGCCGCTTCCATAGCCCCATCAGCTTCCGGCGCACCGCCAGATCCGCCCTGCGCCCCCACCATCGCAGCATCGGCTGGCCCCTGGGGCGCTTGAACCCGCCCTGCATTATCGCCCACGTGGGCTCCTGCGCCTTATTTAAATATCCCAAATGCCTGGGTCGTTGCATGTCCCCTCTTCTCATCCTAATGATGATGCTCGCTGCAGCCAGCGCGCAAATCACTTTCGTGTCGCACACGGATTACACCCTCGATGTAGTGCCATGCGAGCCGGGCCTTTACTGCTCCGATACGACGGAGCCGTGCATGGAGGGCTCTGAGCATATCATCTACGAGAGCGATGACGCAGAGGCCTTTGCCGTCTGCTCCTCGTCCGCCCCCGCCGCCATCATGACGCGCGCCTTGGTGGACTCGGGATCGGTGGCCGCAGGCGGTCTGGACGTCAGCTACGCCATCCTCACCCCCCTGTTCTCAGATCCCCCGCCCCAAACCTCCATCGTAAGCACGCTCATGGCGTCTTCGCCCGTCCCCGTGAACCAGGTCTCGTTCCAGCAGTTTCTGGCCCTCGACACGGGCACCACCAACCAGACGGGCAACTGCACCCCGCCCACCACCCAAACCGACGCGTCGCATAACGTGATCAAGCTCGTCTCCATTGGCACCGTCTGCAACCCGACCTGCGCCCCAGGCACCGCGGGCAACCTCACCTACTGCGGACCGTGCGCGCCGGGCTCCTTCTGCTCAGGAGGGGCGGCCCAGCCCCAGCCCTGCCCGTCCGGCACGTATGCCCCGTGGCAGGGCGCGTCCGCATGCACCCAATGCCCCTACGAGGCCTCGTCCGGCGAGGGCCTCGTGAATTTCACGGCGGCGTGCCTGGCCGACGGTGGCTACACTCTGGTCCCGCTGGCCGTACCCCCCCTGCCCGCCAGCGTGACGTCCGTGGATGAGCTCGTCGGCTGGCTGGCGGCGTTTTATGGCGTGGACCCTTCGTCCATTTGGTTGGATTGATTGATATATAAGGCACAGAGAGCATCAAGTGCAGATGCTGCTGCTGGTGCTGCTCCTTTGCTACTACTGCTCAGAGCATCACGCGGCGCTGCCGCCCGGAGACGAGGACGAGCTCTGGTGCCCCAAGGGGTGCTGCCTCCTCCGAGACCCCCATCATCGACCTGGATACTGCGGCCCGCGCACGCAGTTCTACCTATGCTGCGACCCCTCGACCAACGAGCCCAAGGGGCATCCGAGGGGCTGGGGCTTTGCCAAGGACCAGGCCCTCAAGCCCGACCCATCGCTATGGGATAGGGTCGACGACAGGCCCTGCGCGCGGAAGGACGCGTGCCAGCCGAAAGCCAAAAGCCTCAACAGCACCGCAAGGAAGGGACTATATATAGCGCACTCCTTCACGGAGCAGCATATGTCCACTGCGACCATGAACGGGCTGGTGCCCATGGGGCTGTACATTGCCTACTCGCTCGTGACACAGCGGGGCACGCAAAACTTTTCTGACATGTTTGCAGATCTAAAGAGGGCCATCGTCCATAGGAAGGGCCCAGAGGATACGCGCATCATCACCAAGGCCCTCGCCTCCATCCTGTTCCTACTGTATCTCATCACAAGCTTTCATAACAACACGCAATCCAAAAAGGATTTCGCAAAAATGATGAAGGAGCTCAAGGAGCAAGTGCAGCGCCTGGTCGAGGCCATGCCCCCCAAGCCACCATCCTAAGCAGCGCCCCTTGTATATATATACACGGGTCTTGGGCGAGAAAAAGATATGTACTACGGCTCAGCCCAGCGGGAGGAAGAGGAGACGTACTGCACGTGGAACTCCTTCATCACCTTTTTGATCTTTATCTTCTCCGTCTTCTTCAACGCCCTTGTCATTTACTCGCTCGCCGCCTTCGACACGGAGGCAGTGAAAAATGACTGCCCTGGCCTCTACACGTTTATGATCCTCAGGACCGTGGTGGGCTTCTGCATCTTTGTCAGTATCTCCACATACAACTTGGCCATGGTCTACGCGGGCGCGGCCCCGTTGGCCCCGACGACCCGGCTCATGGTCTACGTGGGCTTGCTGATTTACTTTGCCGTGTTCGCGATGGCGGGCGGCGTGGTGGTCTCGCGGAGCATGATCGGAAACTCCATGTGCACCGACGCCATCTACGACTCCAACTTTCAGGCGCCCCTCCTCGGCGACCTGGGCTGGACCTACGTCATTCTGGACACGGTCCTGGGCCTCTGCATCCTGCTCCTAATCACCATGACGCGCGACTCGTCGCAATCGCTGCAGCAGCAGCCGCAGCCGCAGGAGGAAAGCTATTATGGAGACTGAGACTTAGGGCTATGGCCTCTATTTACGTTCGAGACGAGCGCTCCCGACACGCGGATGGACTCCATCAAGGCCGCCCTCAACAAATTCATGCAGCCCAGGGTGGGGGTCTACTTGTGGGCAACCCCCTGCGATGCGCAGTCCATGTGCGCGAGGGCCGCGAGGGACATTGTGTCCATCGTGGAGCGGAAGCAAAACATCCCGTCCCACAACATTCGGATCAAGGAGGAGATACTCAGCCTGGTGGACCACGACCACCTGCTCACCCACTTTCAATGCAACGCCCTGGCGCTCCTCACCCTCAAGGAGGCGCTGCGATACCTTCTCAAGGGCAAGGCGCCGGAGGAGAACATCCAATTCATCGAAAATATCATTCTCGTCGTCCAGACAAACTACGGCCCCAACATCGTGGAGAACCCCGAGTACGATACCCCCCACCTCAACAGCCTCACCCACAAGCACTTGGGCCACGGCATGAAGTACCTCCAGGAGCAGTTTAAAAAACGCAACAGTACGGGCGTCAAGCCCGCTTTTTCCGCATGCTGAGGAACTGCTGCCGGAGCCCCTTCAGCTGTCTCTCG
>Ga0214164_1001276_pt1 | contig 14611 bp, 10 predicted proteins | sample TroBogepilimnion_13_FD_153003 | JGI IMG/M metagenome (GOLD analysis project Ga0214164, IMG submission 153003) | Freshwater microbial communities from Trout Bog Lake, WI - Practice 03JUN2009 epilimnion v4 | ecosystem: Environmental > Aquatic > Freshwater > Lake > Epilimnion/Euphotic zone ...
GTCTTATTGGCAAGGTCAATATGCCCTGATACAAAATCGGCATGAAAATGTGTTTCGAGAACATACTTTATGGTTGCTCCCCGCTCACGGGCCATTTTAATATAAGGTTCCGGGTCCCTGAGCGGATCAATAACAGCTGCCTCTTTTCCTGATTCAATATAATAAGCGGCATGGGCAAGGCAATTGGTATAAATCTGCTGAATAAACATAAAATCTCAATTAAAGGTTAATGGCATTTAAAATATTCAAAAGGCTCTTTACAATTTTCGCACTTGTATAAGGACTTACAGGCGGTTGAACCGAAACGGCTTAACTGCACTGTGTTCTTTGATTTGCAGCGCGGGCATTCTATTACATTATGCAAAAATTCACCTGCTTTACAGGATGAATGAAGTGGCGGGGCAATGCCGTATTTACTCAGTTTCTCTTTAGCTTCATCACTCATCCAGTCGGTTGTCCATGCAGGGTGTTGAACCAGCTTTACTGTTACCGGATTAACACCGCTTGATTCAAGCGTGGCTTTAATGTCCATCTCTATCATGCCCATTGCGGGGCAGCCAGAGTAGGTTGGCGTAATTATAATTTCATACCCTTTATCAGTAATTAGTACATCTCGCAGCATTCCCATCTCAGAGATATTTACTGCAGGTATCTCAGGGTCGGGGATCACAGAAAGGATCAGCATTATATCCTCTTTTGTGTATACTGGTTTTACCATGTTGCTTCGGGATAGGCACGTTGCAGGTACTGCATTTCAGAAAGTATGTGACCGAGATATTCTGTATGCATGCCATTATTGCTGCCGCTGTGCATATAGCCATCAGTTGGTTTTGATAATGTGGCTTCACTCAAAACTTTGGAAACATAATTTTTCCATTCATCTTTTACAGATAAGAGATCCACCGCAATGTTTTTATCCCTCAAAAGCGCATCTGCACTATTAGTTTCAAACAATTCGCCGGTATACTGCCATAGCTCGTTTACAGCATCCTGTATGCGGTTATGGCTTTCGGTAGTGCCATCGCCCAGACGTAGTACCCAGTCGGTGGCATGAGCCATATGATACTTTACTTCTTTTACTGTTTTTGCAGCTATGCCAGCTAACGTTTTATCATCGCTATGCTTCAGTTCTGTAAAAAAGTAAAATTCATAAGCCGAGGTAAGTAATAACCTGGCCATAGTGAAAGCAAAGTCTCCATTGGGTAACTCCATGATCAGGTGATTGTAAAAATCCCGCTCTTTTCTGCGGTAAGCCAGGTCGTCATCTGTTTTGCCGTTACCGTCCACCTGTGCTGCATAGGTCAGCAACATCTGCGCCCTGCCGGTCATATCCAGTGCAAAGTTGGTCAGTGCCAGGTCTTCTTCAAGTATTGGAGCATGGCTGCACCACTCAGAGAGCCGGTATGATTGTATTAGCGCATTATCGCCCAGACTGAGGGTATACTTATATAATGCCTGTTGTTCTTTAGTCATTGGTTTAAATTGCTTTTGCGCCTTCAGGCATTACATAAAAAGTTGGGTGGCGATAAACCTTATCATTGGCCGGATCAAAGAACATATCGTTGTCATCAGGGTTAGAAGCCACTATGGCAGCAGATGGAACAACCCATATACTGGTGCCTTCGCCTCTGCGTGTATAAGTGTCGCGTGCATTCTGCAAAGCCATTTTGCTGTCTGCTGCGTGCACGCTACCCGTGTGTATATAATTTGCGCCTGATTTTGATTGCATAAAGACTTCCCAAAGAGGAAACTGAGTATCTGTTGCCATAATTATCTGGTTAATTAAGTGATTGTGTTTCTTTTTTCTGCCGGTAAGCTTCTGCAGCTGCTCTTACCCAGGCTCCATCCTGATGCACTTTTTTATGATGGTCCATGCGTTGTTTATTGCATGGTCCACTGCCGTTTATTACCCGGTGAAATTCATCCCAGTCTATAGGGCCATGAGCGTAATGGCCAGTGGTTTCATCCCATTTAAGGTCTTTATCGGGAATGGTAAGTCCAATTACTTCAGCTTGCTGCACAGTTTTGTCAATAAATTTCTGACGCAGTTCGTCATTGGTATGCCTTTTTATTTTCCATTTCACAGCGTCACTGCTGCGGGGCGATTCACTGTCGTGCGGTCCGAACATCATCAGCGAAGGCCACCACCACCGGTTCATGGCATCCTGGGCCATTTCCTGCTGGTCTTTGGTACCTTTCATCATTTTGGCCATTATCTCGTAGCCCTGCCGCTGGTGAAAACTTTCCTCTTTGCAGATGCGCACCATAGCTCTGCTATAAGGGCCGTAAGAGGTGCGTTGCAAAGACACCTGATTTACAATAGCTGCACCGTCAACCAGCCATCCTATAGCGCCTATGTCGGCCCAGGTAAGGGTAGGGTAGTTGAATATGCTGGAGTATTTGGCTTTGCCCGAATGCAGCAAATCAATCATTTCATCTCTTGAAATGCCCAAGGTTTCGGCTGCGCTGTAGAGGTAAAGGCCATGCCCGCCTTCATCCTGAATTTTTGCAAGCAAAATCTGTTTCGCCCTCAGGCTTGGCGCGCGGGTTATCCAGTTCCCTTCCGGTTGCATACCTATCACCTCAGAGTGGGCATGCTGCGACATCTGGCGTATCAGGTGCTTCCGGTATCCGTCAGGCATCCTGTCTTTGGGTTCTATGGCATCACCCCTGTTGATTTTCTCTTCAAAATGCTTCAGCATCTCAGCCTGGGCATTATCAGCTTTTTCTACCAATTCCATAAACTCTTTTTATTTAGCGGTAACTCTTCTACTTACCAACTTACAACGTTCCCCTCCTGGCCTGTTCTGCTTCTATTGATTCAAACAATGCCTGGAAATTACCTTTACCAAAAGACCTGGCACCCTTGCGCTGAATGATCTCAAAAAACAGTGTTGGCCGGTCTTCAACAGGTTTGGTAAATATCTGCAAAAGGTATCCTTCTTCATCCCGGTCCACCATTATTCCCAGGCTTTTCAGTGTGGCCATATCCTCTGCAATAACACCTACCCGGTCTTGTACGGTATCATAATATTTGCCAGGAACATATAAGAACTCCACTCCTCTTTTTTTCATTTCCGATATGGTAAATACAATATCATCGGTAGCTACAGCAATGTGTTGACATCCGGGCCCTTCATAAAAATCCAGGTATTCTTCAACCTGCGATTTTTTAAGGCCTTTGGCGGGCTCATTGATGGGGAATTTTATTCGGCCGTTACCATTGGTCATTACTTTGCTCATAAGGGCTGTGTATTCAGTGGCAATGTCTTTATCATCAAAAGTGATGAGATTGGCAAAGCCCATCACATTGGCATAGAAAGCTGCCCATTTATTCATAGCGCCAAGTTCTACATTGCCTACCATGTGATCTATGTATTTCAGTCCTGTGGCCGGAGGATTATAATCTGATTCCCATTTCACAAAGCCGGGCAGGAATAGGCCCTTGTAGTTTCTCCTTTCCACGAAAATGTGAACAGTTTCTCCGTAGGTACGAATGGCTGCACGCACCACTTCGCCGTGTTCATCTTTTTCCACAACAGGTTCAAAATACACTTCAGCCCCTCTTGAGATTGTTTCTTCAAATGCCTTACGGGCATCATCTACCCAAAGGGCTATAACTTTTACTCCGTCGCCATGTTTTTTAATATGGTTGGCTACATGGCTTTCAGAGTTTAGTGGCGTAGTTAGTACCAGCCTTATTTTATCCTGAATCAGAACATAAGATACCTGGTCTCTCATACCGGTTTCAAGGCCTGCATAAGCCAGCGACTGAAAGCCGAACGCTGTTTTATAGTAATGTGCCGCTTGTTTGGCATTGCCAACATAAAGCTCCACATAGTCGGTGCCATTGATAGGCAGAAAATCCTTCGCCTTATCGAAAATCTTTTCGATCCCGTAATTGTAATTCGTTACACTCTTCAGATTTGCGGTCTTCATAAAAAATATGTTTTTTTATTCTGTTAGCCAGGATTTATAATAGCCATCTACTTCTATTTTCAGCGCTTCTTTTGTGATCATTACAGGGTTAAAAGGATCTATCATCACTGCCAGTTCTTTTGTTTCTTTTTGGCCAATACTGCGCTCAATGGCACCCGGGTGCGGCCCGTGTGGTATACCACCGGGATGCAGTGTAAACTGTCCTGCTTTAATATTATTGCGGCTCATAAAGTCGCCATCTACATAATAGAGTATTTCGTCGCTGTCTATATTGCTGTGGTGGTAGGGGGCTGGTATGGCCAGTGGATGGTAATCGTACAGCCGAGGCACAAACGAACAAACCACAAAATTCCTGCTCTCAAAAGTCTGGTGGATGGGTGGCGGCATATGTATGCGGCCTGTAAGTGGCTCAAAATTAAAGATGGAAAATGTATAAGGATAATGGTACCCATCCCATCCGGCTACATCAAAGGGGTGGTTGGCATAAGTATAAGGGAATATCATTCCCCTCTTTTTGATGAAGATATCGAAATCGCCTTTTTCATCAAATGTCTGGAGATAAGCAGGTCGTTTAATATCCCGCTCACAGAATGGTGAATGTTCCAGAAGTTGCCCGAAATCATTTCTGTACCTGCGGGGTGTGAAAATGGGGTCGAAGGACTCTATATAGAGTAGTTTATTTTCTGGGGTATCAAAATTTATCTGGTAAACGGTGCCGCGCGGTATAACTATATAGTCGCCATAGGCAAATTTCAGCGAGCCATACATAGTATCAAGGACGCCGCTGCCCTTATGCACAAACAGCAGCTCATCGGCATCGGCATTTTTATAAAAATACTTAGTGGATTCTGTTGGTGCAGCTATGCCTATGTGCATAGCTGCATTTACAAAAAGTGTTTTACGGCTTTGCATGTAGTCTGCCTCTGGCTTAACGTCAAAGCCATTAAAGCTCATGGCGTTCATGCTGTTTTCTGACGCTATTTCCGGTTTTACTGAATAAGGATCCCCCTTTTGCCTTACCCTTGTAGGCGGGTATAAATGATAAACCAATGATGAAAGACCTGCGAACCCCTGGGTCCCCACAAGCTCTTCCTGATACAAATTCCCGTTAGGCTGGCGACTGACTATATGTCGCTTTTCAGGGATAATTCCCAAAGAATGATAAAAAGGCATGGACAAATATTTGCGGCTCCAAACCTAGTGTAGCAACATATATTTTGTCCTGACAACGGACAGGGAAAAAGATGATATTGATCAGGCTAAGAGGATAAAGGAGTCTTAAGGGTATTAAGCCGTGTCCCGTAGTTGGATTCATTCCATTAAATAATGCCATTCATCTTGCAGATATCTATCGCCTCCCTTATATTCTGGGAGTGTGTTTTCCTTAATATGGTCTTTATATGATTGGCTACAGTATTATCACTTATAAACAATTTTACGCCTACTTCCTTTCTTTTCGTTCCCTTGGCCAGGTGACTCAGAATCTCTTTTTCCCGGGCCGATAAAATACTATCATGCATTTCGGGGAAATAATCTTCAGTTACCACCTTGATTAGTGAAGATACTTCAGCGTTTCTGAAAATGCGCTCTATATTATGGGTAATTGATAATTCCTTTTTGATGGAGGAGATATCTATTAATACGCCGATTTCGTATAGTAAATGCCTGGTTTCAGGATGCGTTATAAAACATTTTTTCATGAGAATGGTCTTATAGAGGCCAGTACTATATTGCATTCTGAAATTATTTGAAAAGGTCATCCCTTCAGTTTCTTTATGAGGCAATGATTTAATGTATTGCAGGTCTTTTGGAAATATCTGTTCATTATATACCTTAAAATCGTTTGGGTTGACGAGGTCAATGAGTTTTGCCATCCCCGTTTTACCCGTAAAATTTTCATGATGGTACCCAAGTAAGTGGGTGATTGATGGGCTGCAGTAAATCATTTCCGATTTAACGTAATCAAAGATGAAATTGCATGCTAAAACATCAGCAAGAAATGGCGGACTGTTTTTTAAATGATGGATCCATCTCAGTATTTCCAGTTCCTGATCGAGCCGGAAAACATCATTGCTGTTGATTTCAGGAATATTGTTTTCTTCATGTAGTATCGCTTCAATAAATGTTTTATGATCCATACTCACAAAGTCAGATAAAATAAATTGAAATAATGGTAAATTAATAAGTGTGCAAAACTAAGGTACTAAAAGGCTGAAAACCTAGCTTTAGTTTCATTAATTGAGAATTTATATGTAAAATTAGGTAATTGCAATACTCTAAAAAATAGCTCTAATAGGCTATTTTTCAGCAACTATTATTCACTACCTTTATATAATCAAATGTAGTTTCAATTGATAGATGAAATTCAAATTATTACATATTGCTATTTGAAAAATAGCGTTATTAATAATAAATTAAAATATTGGCACTGTGGATATAGATAAACAAATTGACCATGAATCATTATATGAATCTATAATTAACCATTCAGATGACGCAATAATCAGTAAGTCTCTGGATGGTATAATTTTAAGCTGGAATATCGGTGCCGAAAAGATATTCGGGTATCGGGCTGAAGAGGTAGTTGGTAAACATATTTCGCTGCTTATTCCTCCCAACAAATCTAATGAAGACAATGAGATATTGCAACGGATCAGAAACGGAGAAATTATCCATCATTATGAGACGGACAGGATAAGGAAAGATGGTACGGTTATTGATATTTCACTGACCGTATCACCTATTAAAAATAAAGAAGGGGTTATAACAGGTGCTTCAAAAATAGCAAGGGATATCACAGACCATAAATTGCGTGTTGACAGATTAGTCAACCTGGTTAAAGAAATTGCCGATTACAAATTTGCGCTGGATGAGGCATGTATTATGGCAATTACAGATCATCAAGGCATCATTAATTATGTAAATGATAATTTCTGCAAAATTTCGGGATATACCAGAGATGAATTGTTAGGGAAAGATCACCGGCTCATTAATTCCGGTTATCATACTGAGTTATTTATCCGTGATTTGTGGGTTACCATAGCCAATGGACATATCTGGAGAGGTGAAATCAGAAACAAAGCAAAAAACGGACACTATTATTGGGTAGATACCACAATTGTTCCCTTTCTGAATGAAAAAGGAAAGCCTTTCCGATACGTTGCTATCCGTTCGGATATTACTGACCGGAAGCTGGCTGAAGAAATGAACCAGCATGCGCAGCAGAGGTATAAGCTGGTAGTAGATAACATTCTTGATTGTCTGCTGATAACAGACGTTTATGGCGAAATAATTTTCACCAACAATCAGTTTCTTATCTTGTTTGGTATTTCTGACTCAGGCAAGAAAATACAAGATTTACATAAATATATTGCTCCTGATTTTTTAGAGATCCTCAATAAGTTATCAACGAAATACTCAAAGTATCCGGCTCCGGAAGCAGCTAAATTTGATTATGAAGGAACTTTGAGTAATGGCAATAAGTTATGGCTGGAAGTCAGGTTTTGCAGTGTTATGGAATTTGGAAAAATTACCGGTTTACAGTTTGCTATCAGGGATATTACCAGGCAGCAATCAGCTGAATCAGAGCGATTAAAAGCGATAGAAGATATAGTGCAGCGAAATAAAGACCTTGAACAGTTTTCATACATAGTATCTCATAATCTCAGGTCACCGGTAGCAAATATTTTAGGAATTACAGATCTGATAACCCAAGGCGGCTTAAATGAAGATGAATCCGATTTCCTGATGCAGAGCCTTACAGAATCAACAAAAAAACTTGATGGTATTATCATGGACCTTAACCATGCCACCCAGATAAAACTATCATCGAATGAAAACAAAGAAACAATATTTTTTTCAGAAATAGTTGATAGTATCCTGATAAGTATCAGCCAGTTAATTGAACAAAAAGACGTTAAAGTAATCACCGATTTCAGTAAGATGAACACCTGTTTTTCAGTAAAAAGTTATATCTACAGTATATTCTATAATCTTATTACAAACAGTATAAAGTACAAGAAACAGGACCAGCAACTTATCTGCGAAATCAGGAGTGAAACGATTGAAAACAATATTTTACTAACTTTCAGGGATAATGGGATTGGAATTAACCTGGAAAAGACTGGCGACCAGATATTTGAACTATACCGGAGGTTTCATATGAGTGTAGCTGATGGTAAGGGTCTGGGATTGTTTATGGTAAAAACACATGTGGAGTGCCTGGGAGGTAAAATCCGTGTAATAAGTGAGGTTGATAAAGGGACTGAATTTATAGTAGAAATGCCATTATCGGTAATAAATGCTTAATAGTTTTCCTACGGTAGTCAATAACCTTTATCTGCAATTTTGTTTGTTTTATATGCTGATGCTTAATTTCAGGTCTGGCAGTACGTTTAATGATTACTATTTAGAGATTTGAATTTATTCTGAAAAATTACCACCTGCTGATTTTGAAATCAGATTAGCTTCAGATTAGAAAGGTCATTAATTTTATGATTGTTTTGCTGTTGAGTTGCCTTCACTATATATTTATTAGTAATTAATTCAATTCGGTATACTTTCAAATACAGAAAAATAATTTCGTTTTTGCATGAATAAAGCATATATTGCAATCTAAAATTCCGTTATTTATCCAGTATCGGGAGTTCTCCGGTTTAACCAGCGATTATTTTTTTATTTTTAATCCTTTAAAAAAGCTAAGAATGAAACGACTTTACCCGTCAAATCTGCTTATCCTGCTTATCCTGTCAGCAGGAATGACATTTTCAGCAAATGCTCAGACAATCCAGTATAACCAGAGCTTTACCAGTGGAGTAACAGCATCTTCCCAGTGCACTGCCTGGACAAGCTTCTGCGGTTCATTGCTTAGCTCGTATATTTATACAGGTTTCAATATTAGCGGCAGCCTCAACACAACAGGCTATACCTGTACCAACCCAACTGTTGCTACAGCTGTAGCTTCTGCATTAAGAACCGGATCCTTAACAACCCAGACATCTGATGGACATAACTGGTATGTTGGTACCGGATGCGGCAGCGGATGCAGTGGCGGTGGCGGGGCAGTTATAGAACTTGCAGTCGATCAGGGTACCTGTGCCTGTGGAGCTGTAGCTTCAGTGAGGCCTGCAATCAACAACCTCAACTGGGGTGGTATGGGAACCACTTGCAGCGCACCTTCGCAAACATTGATCGTGACTTTTTATTATCAGTCTATTACATATACCGGAGGCAGCCCGCGCACAATAGCTAATGCCTGCCAGAATTCGGGTCCGATTTCGATTAATTCCCTCCTTACAACAGCAGATCCTGCAACAGGCCTTACTGCTACATGGACTGTAAATTCAGCTCCTGCACATGGCACTCTTGCCGGTTTCCCGGTTACTGCTGCAACAGGGGCATCAGTAACGCCTCCCGGATCATTAACTTATACACCAACCGCGGGATTCAGTGGTATCGATTCATTCAATATTAAAGCTTCAGATGGTTCAGCCAATGCCTTCTGTACTATTATAGTTACTGTTAACCCAACTCCATCAGGCATTTCCGGAACAGAGTGTGTTGTTGCTGGTGGTGTAACTCAGCAGTTAAGCGATTTTACACCTGGTGGTGTATGGAGCAGCGGGAGCCCGGGTATTGCTACTGTATCACCAACCGGCGTAGTGACCGGTTTAAGTGCAGGTACTGCATCTATCAGTTATGCACCTCCGGGATCTATCTGCCCGGCTGTAGCCACTGTAACTGTCAGCACTTTACCGGCAGCCATTGGCGGTACAACCAATGTATGTATAGGCAATACAACAGCGCTTAGCGAAGCAGGAACAGGTCTGTGGTCCAGCAGTAATCCTGCAGTCGGATCCATTTCCACCACTGGTGTTGTGGCGGGTTTATCAGGCGGTACAACCAATATTACTTATACATTACCTTCTACCTGTATGGCAGTAGCTCCGGTGGTTGTAAATATAGCGCCAACCGCTATTATAGGTTCTCTGACTACCTGCGCCAGTGGCGGAACAACCGCATTGAGCGATGGCATTACCGGTGGCACATGGACCAGCGGATCTACAGCAATAGCAACTGTAGGGGCCGGATCTGGAATAGTAACCGGGGTTGCCACGGGTGTTGCTTCCATTACTTATACAGCTCCTACCGGCTGTATTACATCTTCACCAGTAACTGTTAATCCGTTACCAGCTGTAATTGGAGGCACGACAAGTGTATGTGCCGGATCAACCATAACGCTTACTGATGCTGTTACCGGCGGACTCTGGACCAGCAGCAATACCTCCCAGGCTACTATAGGCATAGGCACGGGTATTGTTTCCGGTGTTTCGGCAGGAACGCCAACTATAACTTATACGTTGGGAAGTACCGGATGCAGGATAACAACATCTGTTATTGTTAACCCATTGCCTGGTGCTATTACTGGGGGCAGCTCCACATGCGTAGGTGGTTCTTTTACTTTATCAGATGCTGGCGGAGGTACATGGACTAGCAGTAATCTATCGGCGGCAACAATCAATACTTTCACAGGAGTACTGACAGGAGTTGGCCCCGGCATAACAACTATCACTTACAGCTTGTCGACCGGATGTTTCGCAACTAGCTCAGTTCTTGTTAATCCGTTGCCGACAGCCTATACAGTTACGGGTGGGGGCACTTATTGCGCAGGAGGTACCGGAGTTCATATCGGCCTCACTTATGCCAGTACCGGAGTTAATTATGTTCTGTTGCTCGGCGGCTCCCCTGTATCAATTGCAACACCAGGTTCCAATTCGGGACTTGATTTCGGCATGTATACCGTTGCAGGTGTTTATACTGTATTAGCTACTAATGCAGGTACACTTTGCGCCACTAATATGACTGGCTCAGTTACGGTATCTGTCAATCCGTTGCCTTCAATGCACAATATCACCGGTGGAGGTGGATATTGCGCTGGAGGAGCTGGCAGCCCGCTGGGTACTGACGGTTCAGATATGGGCATCAATTACCAGTTGTATAACGGAGCCGCTCCTGTTGGTCCTGTTTTTGCTGGCAGCGGTTTACCGCTAAGTTTCGGCAGTTATACCGCTGCAGGAACTTATACTGTTGTCGCCACTAATGCATTAACCGGCTGCAGCCAGTTAATGGGCAGCAGCGCTATTATAACTGTATCTGCAGTGCCTACTACCTTTTCAGTTACAGGTGGCGGAAGCTACTGTGCCGGGGGAATCGGTCAGCCAATAGGCACCAGCGAATCTGATCCGGGTACCACATATCAGGTATTTCATGGCGGCTTGCCGGTTGGCCCATCTGTTCCTAGCAGCGGAGGCCCGCTTAATTTCGGCCTGTTTACTGCCGCAGGTACCTATACGGTAATAGCTACCAATCCGGGAGGCTGCACAGCCAATATGTCGGGTAGCGCTACTATAATCATTAATCCCTTGCCAGCAATCAATACAGTAACAGGCGGAGGAGCTTATTGTGCCGGTGGTGCGGGTGAACACGTTGGACTTTCTTTCTCAACAATAGGAATCAGCTATACATTGTTTTATACTGGCGGGGCTGTAGCTACTGTATTGGGATCGGGTTCAGGACTTGATTTCGGTGCACAAACTGTTCCGGGAGTATATACCGTTCAGGCAACAAATGTTGCAACGGGATGTATATCTAATATGTTCGGTAGTGCAATTATTACCATAAACAGTTTGCCAAACGGAAGTATTGATGTGCTTGGTGGCGGCCCGTACTGTACAGGCAGTGTGGGCCCGGATATTTATACCGATGGCTCAGAAGGCGGTGTAAATTATCAGTTATTTAATGGAACTGCACCAACAGGCTCTGCGCATGGCGGTACCGGTTCAGGTATTGACTTTGGCAATTTTACTGCTTCAGGAATTTATACAGTTGAAGCAACCAATGCTGTAACAGGATGCAGCATATTCTTAACCGGAAGCGTAACTGTTAGCACAACCCCTCTGCCCCCGCTGCATACTATTACCTCAAGTGGCAGCAGTTATTGTGCAGGTGGTACCGGAGTGGATATAATGCTTAATGGCTCCAATTCCGGAATTACCTACAATCTTATTCTGGCAGGGAGTGTAATTAACACTGTTGCAGGTACTGGCAGCCCTCTTGATTTCGGACTACAGACTGCACCAGGAGTATATACCATTACTGCAACAAATACTACAACAACCTGTACACAAAATATGCTGGGAAGCATAACAGTAACTATTAATCCGGTTCCTGCTGTGGATACTGTAACTGGCGGTGGCAGTTATTGTGCCGGTGGCACTGGCTTTCTGGTTGGCCTTAACAGTTCAACTCCGGGTATTACCTATCAGCTGTTCAATACTGGTTCGCCGAGCGGTATACCTATAAGCGGTAGCGGCAGTAGTATAAGTTATGGTTATAAAACCGCAGGTGGTAACTATACTGTTACTGCAACAAACCTGCTGACAGGATGCACCAGCACTATGTATGGGAGCGCAATCATCAATGTAAACCCGTTGCCAACAATTGACACACTCAGCGGCGGCGGAAACTATTGTACCAGCGACTCAGGCAGGTCCATTATATTAAACAACTCCGACCTCGGGGTTAATTATCAGTTATACCGCTCCGGGGTTGCAATAGGTTCTCCACTTGCCGGTATTACCGCACCGCTTAGTTTTGGTCTTGAAACTACAGGTGTCTATACTGCCAAAGCTACAGATGCAACTACTGGTTGCACATCTAATATGATTGGTTCAATACATGTTAATACAATAGCGCCTACTGCATACACCGTAACAGGTGGAGGCAGTTATTGTGTAGGCGGTACCGGAGTGCTTATAAACCTCAGTGGCTCAACTCCGGGATTACGCTACCAGCTGGTGACAAGCGGCAGCAGCCCTGTAGGTTCACCTCTGACAGGCACAGGCTTACCATTAAGCTATGGGCTCATCACGATTGCAGGTACTTATAACGTAATTGCCACTGATACGCTGCTGGGCTGTGTAGGCAGTATGGCCGGAAGCGCCCTTGTAGTAGTTAACAGTTTGCCTGTGGCCGAAACAGTAACCGGTGGCGGTTCCTTCTGTGCCGGTGCCGGAGGAGAACATGTGGGACTTGCCGGTTCGGTAACCGGTGTTAACTACCAGCTGGAGGTAGCAGGCGTAATTACAGGGTCTCCGGTAGCGGGTAGTACGGGTACTTCACTTGATTTTGGTTTGCAGACCACCGCTGGAGCCTACACAGTAATTGCGGCAGACGCAACTACTGGCTGCGGTAATACTATGACCGGAAGCGTTTCCATCAGTATTCTGCCTACACCTGCTCCATATGCAGTAACAATTGATAATTCGGGCAATTATTGCGCCGGTGATACTGGTGTTCATATTGGGCTGATCAACTCACAGACAGGCGTTAATTATCATTTATACCGCGGATCAACACCAGTTGGAACCACTGTAGCAGGTACTGGCTCAGCCCTGACATTGGGACTGGAGACAGTGGCAGGTACTTATACCGTAGTAGCTGTCAACCCGTCTACTTCTTGTACTTCAAATATGGCAGGCAGCGTTCTGGTTAATATTGTACCATTACCCGCTGTGCATTCTGTAACCGGTGGCGGAAGTTTCTGCCCGGGTGGTTCAGGTGTTCCGGTTGGGCTCGACGGTTCAACAGTGGGTACAAGCTATGAGCTTTATAACGGCACAAGCCCGCTTGTTTCAACTTATGGTACCGGCACAAGCCTCAGTTTCGGATTGCAGAATACCACAGGCATTTATACCGTAATTGCAACAAGTGCCATCACACCTTGTGTGAACAATATGTACGGCAGTGCTAATGTAGTTTATGATACCCTTCCTGTACCGCATATTGTGCTTATTTCCTATCCTGGCAACGGTGTTGGCGTAACTCAGGTTGACTCCATTAAAGCTTTAGTAAGCAATGGAGGCCCGGATCCTGTATACCAGTGGTATGTGAACGGGGAAGCAATTGCAGGAGCAACCAATTCAACCTTTAGCGGCCAGTTATTCTTCAGCGGCGATTCCGTATCCTGCTCAGTTACATCAAGCGGCCCATGTGGCGGTCTCAGTGCAACCAAATCAATCACCATCAGTTTGCTCGGCGTAGGCGTGAAACAGGTTATTGGATCTGCAGCGGATATCAGACTCGTGCCTAACCCGAATAATGGCGCATTCAGCCTGAAAGGTACATTGGGCACAAACACCAATGAAGGGCTGACCATAGAAATAACCAATATGCTTGGCCAGGTGGTTTATACCGGAAGCATGAAGGCAGTAAATGGCACCATTGACCAGAAGATAAATCTCAGTAATGTGGCCAACGGTATGTATCTGCTTAACCTCGGTTCAGGCACACAGCGTTCCATATTCCATTTTGTGATTGAGCAATAACTATTACTTCGAAATTACATAATAACAGCGCCCCGGAAATCCGGGGCGCTGTTATTATGTAAACTTTATCAGGTTTTAAAAGCTGGTCTGTACCATTCAATAAAAACCTAATTTTGCGTGCAATGAAACAAGAGCAGCAACTAAGCAAAATTGTAAACAAACTGGTGCCTGATAACCAGCTGCACGCAAAATGGCTCAATAGTCTTTCGATGATGGAGAATACCGGAGCCCGGAAAATTTCAAAGTATGAAGATCCTGTACACACCAATATTATTGTGCTGAAACAT
>Ga0214164_1001284_pt1 | contig 14525 bp, 15 predicted proteins | sample TroBogepilimnion_13_FD_153003 | JGI IMG/M metagenome (GOLD analysis project Ga0214164, IMG submission 153003) | Freshwater microbial communities from Trout Bog Lake, WI - Practice 03JUN2009 epilimnion v4 | ecosystem: Environmental > Aquatic > Freshwater > Lake > Epilimnion/Euphotic zone ...
AGCCGGTCGCGGCGGTGTAAAACCAGATCGTCGGCACGGCAATAGCGCCGCACCACGCGCGCGAGACGCGCAGCGCACGGAGCAGCGCGACAATCATGCCGGAAAGCAGCGCGATGCGGAGTCCGTCAATGGCGAACATATGCATCGTGCCGGCGCGCAAAAAGGGTTCGCCGATGTCGCCGGTGAAGGCGGTGCGCCAACCAAGTGTCATTGCCCACAACAAACGCAAAGGCTCGTCTTCATTGGGCAAACCGAGCGCGAGCGTGTTCTTTGACCAATTGAGAAAACGGTCGGTGAGCGGCGCGCGCAAAATTTGCGGTTCTAAAATTTTCCAGTCGTTGGTGGACTCGGTTTTGAGCTGGTAATAGATGCCGCGTGTCGCGAGATAATTTTGGAAATCAAAAAGTCCGTCGGCCAGCGGCGGCGGCGGACGCGCGATGACGCCGGAAATTTCCACGCGCTGTCCAGCGAAAAAATTTGTGCCGGGAATGCCGGGCGTGATGACAAGAACTTCGCCTGAAGCTGGAATGAAACTTTCCGCGTGCCGGATTGCGGCGACGCGGACGCGGGCGACGTTGCGCCAATTTTCTTGTTCGTCGCGGACGGTGATTTTGAGGCGCGGCGTTTCGGCTAGTTGACCACGAACAGTGGCGAGTGCGGGTTCGTTGCCGAATTGCGTCCGCAAGTCGTTCGGCGAAATAACGGCAGTCTGGCAGATCAAATTTGTCCAGCCGGTCAGAATGAGCAGCGGCCAGAAAAACAACGCGCGCAGTTTGGCGGACGCGATGGTGAAAATTAAAATTACAGCGGTTGTTTCCAGCAGCAACGCGGGTGGCGGTTGAAAAATTTGTGCAAGCAGCAGGCCGGCGGCGTAGGCAAAGACGACGCTGACGAGCGGCCGGTTCATTTCACCAGTGTTTTAAGATCTTGCCGGTGCTCCAAAGCAGGAGCAAACCAATCACGCCGCCCGTTGTGTCAATCAAGACATCGGAAACCAGTGCGGTGCGTGAGGAGACAAAAACTTGATGGAGTTCGTCGCTCGCGGCGTAGAGGAAAACAATGGCGAGCGACAGACCGGCTTCGTCCCAACGCCATTTGCGGGAGCCGCGATCACCTTTTTGTGGCTGGCGAATGGCGCGCCAGAGCAGCAGGGCGAGCAGGGCGTATTCCGTCAGATGCCCAGTTTTGCGAAACAGATGATGGATGAAATCAATATTGGATTGCGACATCTGCGGAAAAAGCCAATGCAGGAACGGCTCGAACAGTGAGGATGAATGCTGGTAAGACTTGGTATCGGCGGATGCGGAAAAAATCAGAACCATCCACACCAGCGGCGGCAGCCAGTATTTAAGCAGGTCTCGCAATTTGACAGGCACACGGAATGAAAGCGTGATTTCGGGAGCGCGGCAATCCGAAATTGAATTTTGCCAACCGGCAGCGTTGCTTTGCGATTGCCAAGACGCGGCGGATTTGGCACAGAAATGCACTCGATGAAGAATCTTATTTTACTATTTACGTTGTTGCTGGTTGTGTCCGGCGTTCGTGCGGCGTTGCCTCAGCCGGATTTGATTGCGCAAATTCATTTTGCGGGCGCGCAAAAAATTTCCGCCAGCGCAAATGCCAACGCGTTCACGAATGAATTTTGTTCCGCCGAGGCGCTAGCCTTGCGCGCACAGACGGCGAATCGTTTGTCCGTCTGGCTCGCAGGCTGGTTGCAAAAAAACACCGGTGTGACGGTTGCGGATGGTGCGTCAAAGTTACGTCCGTTGTTCGATGACTTGCAGAAGTCGGAATGGTTTTTGGAAGCGCGCGCGGCGGATGGGCATCCTAAAATTGCCGTGGCGTTGAAGCTCGATGCTGCCCGTGAAAACATCTGGCAGGAAAACTGGGGAAGCTTTTTTCCGCAAGCCGTGCGCAGCAAATCTTCGGGTTGGTGTTTTTTTGCATCTGACAGCGGTGCCGCAGTTCTTTGTGATACGCTTGCCCAAAAGGTTCAAGCTAATAATTCCGCATGGTTTTCGCTCGATGTGAACTGGCCGCGCCTTGCGCAGTGGTATCCCAATTTGAAGTCGTTAGGTTTGCCGGAAACTCAATTTACTGTGACCGCGCCGGATGACAATCTGCGCATCAACGGTAAATTTTTCTTTCCCGAAAATCTGGCGATGAACCTTGAGCCGTGGTGCGTGCCGACGAATTCATTGCACCAGCCGTTTGTGAGTTTTACCGCCGTGCGTGGGTTTTCGGCGTGGTTCGCGGCGCAGCCGTGGGCGCAGGCCTATCAAATTTCGCCAACGCCGAATCAGTTTTTCACCTGGGCGATGGCGCAGATTCCGTATCAGACTTTTGCGGCGGTGCCCGTGGCGGACGCGGCGAGTGCGTTGGCGCAGGCTTACGCGCGCTTGGAACCCATAGTTCAGCCGCAAGGCGGGGCACCAGGAATGTTTCTCGGGGCGTCCAAACTCACGTTGACGAACAATGAAATTACTCTCACCGGCGTGCCGTTCGTCTCGCCGTTCATGCGTGCAACCAAAGAGTCGTCGGGACAATTTCTTTTAGCCGGAGCATTTCCGAACACGCCGCGTTCCAAACCGCTGCCGCCGGAATTGTTCCAACGTCTCGCGGAAAAGAACCTCGTGTTTTACCATTGGGAAATCACGGCGGAACGATTGCCGACCGCACTGAATTTGAGCCAGCTTGGCTTCGTAATCACTTCTCACCGGCAGCTTGGCGGTGAATCAGCAGCGATGAAATGGATTCAGAAAACCGCGCCGAAGTTGGGCAATACGGTGACGGAAATTGTTCAGACTGGTCCGGCGGAAATGACTTTTACGCGCAAGTCGCCGGGAATTTTTACTGCTGTGGAAATGCTCGCGCTGGGCAACTGGCTGGAAGCACCAAATTTTCCCGGCTGCGGTTTGCGTTTACCACCGCGTTCAGCCTTAAAAAAATTACATCCGCATCCGCCCGCCGCGTTACCTCCGCCGTCCAAATAATTTCATGCTTAAGCTTGGCGTAAACATTGACCACGTCGCCACGGTGCGCGAGGCGCGTTACCGCGACCGTGGATTTGGCGAACCGGATCCGGTCACGGCGGCGCGCATTTGCGAGGCTGCGGGTGCGCATGGCATCACGGCACATCTGCGCGAAGATCGTCGGCATATTCAAGACCGCGACGTTTGGGAACTTCGCAAAATCGTAAAAACGCGCTTGAATTTGGAAATGGCGAACGCGCCGGAAATTGTCGAAATCGCCTTGAAATTAAAGCCTGAAATCGTTTGTCTCGTGCCGGAGAGACGACTGGAAGTGACGACGGAAGGTGGGTTGGACGTAGTTGCGGCGAAAAAATCTTTGACGGACGCGCGTAAAAAATTGAACGACGCGGGCATCGAAGTGAGCCTATTCATCGCGCCAGATGAAAAGCAAATTGCCGCCGCCGCACGCACCGGAAGCCAGTTCATTGAGTTGCACACGGGAACTTTTGCCGAACATTTTACGGATAAAAAAAAGTGTGCGGCGGAATTGCAGCGTCTCATCGCTGGCGCGGAACAGGCGCATGCGCTTGGTCTGAAAGTGAACGCCGGCCACGGCTTGAATTACGAAAATCTCGCGATGCTTTTCCGTGTGCCGCATCTGGTGGAATTAAACATCGGTCACAGTTTGGTGAGTCGCGCTATCTTCGTTGGAATGGAAACTGCCGTCAAAGAAATGCTGGCGGCGATGAAAAATTACGGCGCGTAATGCCGTCGCGTTAGGAATTTTTCAGATTCAAATTTGGCACGAGCGACGGCGCTTGAGCAAAGGCTCGCGGAAAATATTTTCTTCCAAAAAAATGCCACGCAGTGTCGATGGTGATTGCCACTGCCACAGCGTAACCCGCCCCAAGAAGGGCACCCGCAAGCACGTCGCTCGGATAATGCACGCCGTTGTAGAGACGCGAAAAGGAAACGCCAAGCGCGAGCGGCAGCATGAACCACAGGCTACGCCGGTAAAACAAAAATAGCGTCATGGTGGCGGCGAACCAGTTCGCAGCGTGTGCTGAAGGCATGCTATTGTGGCTACCTTTGTTAGCCGCCATGTCTACGCCGTCGGCGTTGATTTCGGGCGGAATGTAGCCTTTGCCGACGATGCCAAACAGTCGCGCTTCCGGCAGCGTGACGAATGGTCGAGCGCGGTGGACTGCTTGCTTGAGCGGGTTGCAAATCAGTCCGTCATTGGTCGCGACGATAAAAAGCGTGAACACCATGCATAGTCGTAATCGGCGGTTGCCAAAGATGAAGAGAACAAGGCCGGTCGCGATTGCGGTTAATAAAAACGGGGTCTTTACGCCGTTACTGCCGCTCAAGACGGGCATGAGCCAGTCGAAGAACGGATTGACGAGCGACCGGTTGAAAAATAAAAACAGGTCGGTGTCTATGGATTGCAGCCATTGCATTGCAGGAAAGGTAGCGGGAAATAGGAAGTTGGAAAACTGAATTGCGCGCGGCAATTATTTCGGCTGACTTGGTGGAAAATTGATTTGTTCCTTCACTTCAAAACGGAACATCCGCTTTTGCATCCAGCGCACGGCGAACAAATCATAAATCGTGACGAACAGCCGGTTCATCACGCCGTAATTGCTCTGGCCGGTGAGCCGCGTGTGGTGGCTGATGGGAATTTCGGCGACGACAAAACCTTCGATCCGAAAGAGCGTTGGCATGAAACGGTGCATGCCTTTGAAAAATTTTAGTCGCGCGGCGCATTCGCGTTTGAAGATGCGGTAGCCGCACGCGGAATCGCTGACGGTCTCGTGCGTGATGCGATTGCGAATGCCATTGGCGATCTTGGAAGAAATTCGGCGCACCCAGGAATCGCCCTGCGCGCGTGCGGCTACGCGCGAGCCGCAGACGCAATCGCTGTTGCCATTTTGAATCGCTTCCAGAAAACGCGGCAGTTCACGCGGATGATTCTGCAAGTCGGCGTCCAACGTAGCGATGTAGCGTCCGGTCGCAGCTTGGATGCCCGCCCAGACAGCGGCGGATTGGCCGCAGTTGCGATTCAGTCGCACGGCGCGGATGCGCTTATCTTCAGCACCGAGCTTTTGAAGGATGTTCCAAGAATCATCACGGCTGACATCGTCAGCGATGACAATTTCGTAAGAAATTTTCAGCGGCTCGAGTGCTTCGCGGATGGCGGTAACGAGCGGAATCAAATTTCCCTGCTCGTTGAAACAAGGCGCAACGACGCTTAAAATGGGCGCTTCACTCATGCTCAATACTCAACGAGCGAACGCACGGGAAAGTTTGGCAGGTGTTTACGGCCTTCGAGAAACTTTAACTCGATGAGGAAAACAATTTCCAAAATATTGCCGCCGAGTTTTTTTACCAGTGATGCCGCCGCACCGGACGTGCCGCCGGTCGCAAGCAAATCGTCCACGAGCAACACACGCGCACCGGGTTTGATGGCGTCGGTGTGGAGCGCGACGGTCGCGTGACCGTATTCGAGCGCGTAATCTTGTTCAATCGTGGTGAAAGGCAATTTGCCCTTTTTGCGGACAGGAATAAATCCAGCTTTCAATTTGGTCGCCGCGGCGGCAGCAAAAATAAATCCGCGCGCGTCAATGCCCACGACGGCGTCAATGCTGCCGGGCGTAAAGCGTTCGGTGAGTAAATCAATCGCGCCAGCGAATAAACGCGCGTCGGCGAGCACCGGCGTGATGTCTTTGAACTGGATGCCCGGTTTTGGAAAATCCGGAACGTTACGGATGGCGGCGGCGATTTCAGCGGCGGTTACGGGCTGCGGCATAATTTAAACTTCCTTGGCTTTAGACTTTTCGAGTTTTTCGATCATCTTGCGGAGCTTGCGCAAGGCGAGATTTTGAATCTGGCGGACGCGTTCGCGCGTGACGCCAAATTTTTCGCCGACTTCTTCCAGAGTTTTTTCGTTGCCGCCGTCGAGACCGAAACGGTAGCGCAGAATCGTGGCCTCGCGCGTGTCGAGATGCTTGACCATGTCCTGCAACATGCCCGTGACGGTCTTGTCTTCAAGCTCGTCGTAAGGATTGACGGCGCGATCGTCCTCGACCATTTCAGAATACGTATTCGAATTATCATCGCCCACGGGCGCGTCGAGCGACGCGGGCCGGATGGACGCGGTGCGCATCTGCGAAACGCGCGCGGCGGTCGTGCCGAGTTCGGCGGCCAATTCTTCGTCGGTGGGCTCGCGGCCAAATTCCTCCTGCAACTTCATCGCCGTGCGGCGCATCTTGGAGATTTTATCTACGAGATGAACCGGCAGACGAATCGTCTTGGATTGATTGGCGAGTGCGCGTTTGATGGATTGCTTGATCCACCATGAACCGTAAGTGGAAAGTTTTCCGCCCTTGGCCGGATCAAAACGCTCGACGGCTTTCATCAAGCCGATATTGCCTTCACTGATTAAATCCAATAACGGCAGGCCGATGCCTTCGTAGTCGCGCGCGATTTTCACGACGAGGCGCAGGTTCGCCTTGATCATGTGTTCACGCGCTTTTTTGTCACCTTTTTTAATTTTGGCGGCGAGCTCGATTTCTTCCTGCGGCGTGAGCAATTTTACCAAACCGATTTCACGGAGATAAAGCCGGATGGAACTATCGCCATCCATGCGCTCGGCTTCGCGGCGAAGAAACTGCGTCGTATCGCCCTCGGCCGGTTTGGTGACCGGTAAATCCGAGGGAACCGTGATAGGCGGCGACGGCGGGGTAACGATGGTTGGTTTGACGGGAACGGAAATTTTCTTTTTCCGCTGCACCGGCTTCGACTTGCGTTGAACTTTTTTAGCCGCCATGAATGCAAAAAGTTAAACGCGTGCCGCCAAGCCGCAAGCAAATTAACGCCATTTCCAACAACTCAATTCCGGCTGTCGCGCGCGGCCGTGATGTAATACAGCAGCGTCAATAGCGAGCTGACCAGTGCGGCTACGTAGGTGAGCGCGGCGGCATCCAGCACTTTTGCGACGCCTACTCGCTCATCCTCGCGCACGAGGCCGAGGCGGAAAAGCTGATCCTTCGCGCGATTGCTAGCGTCGTATTCCACCGGCAACGTGATGAGTTGAAAGAAGGTGATGATGCCAAACACGACGATGATGATGGGCAACATCGTTTTCATCAGGCTCATGCCCATGATCCAACCGGCGAGCATGATAATTCCATAAGCTGCGCTGGAGAATTGTGTGACCGGCACGAGCGCCATGCGCAAATTCAACATCGAGTAAGCCGCCTGATGTTGCAACGCGTGACCCGCTTCGTGCGCTGCCACGCCGACGGCGGCGATGGAATTGCCGTGAAAATTATCCGACGACAAAAACAGCGCGCGCTTGGTTGGGTCATAATGGTCGGTCAACTGACCTTCGACTTCTTCCACCGGCACGTCGTTCAGACCGGCGTGGTCGAGGATGCGCCGCGCCGCCTGTTCGCCCGTCAGCCCGGATTCCACCGGCACTTGGCTATATTTGCCGAAAGCCGAATGCAATTTCATCTGCGCCCACAAGCCGATTAACAAGCCGGGCAGAAACACGAACAACAAGTAATTAAAATTCCACATCATAAAAATTCTTCAGTCAGTGAATGGACAGCGGTGTCGAAAAAAGATTCAAACTTCCGATCAATAACTGCCGCTGGTCCAGCCGGTATTTTCGCTCCAAGCTGCCCAGCGGACGTCGCCGCTCTGGCCGGTGTCTTCGCCCAGCGCGCCCATTACGCGATTGTCGGCTTGCAACTTGGCATACATGACCGCCTGTTGATAATCCTGATACGCCTGCACATTGCCGACGTAAATCCGGTTGTGCGCCGGGTCGGGAAAAACGTAGTAAGTTTTGCCGTTCAATTTGGCCACGCTCAATTTATCCGCCGGCAACGTCTTGAGATGTTGCGCCTGCTTGTCCGTGTTGGCGGGAACGATTTTGAAACCGGCTTGAACCAGCATTTGCTCCGTATTTTTCGTGGTGGCGCAACCGCTCGCTAAGGCCAGCAGTAAAAAAACTCCGGCAATTTGAATTGAGTTAAGGATCTTTTTCATGATTAAGTTTTTCCAATTATCGTCAGCCGATTTTGGGAGTCAATCTTCCGGCGTGTCCAAGTGTTTGCCGAGAGGTAGGTCGGCAAATTTCTCGAAGTGTTCCGGCTTGAGCGGTTCGGAAATCGCGTGTTCGGCATTCAGCCATTTACCGAGGTCAACCAGCTTGCAGCGGTGGGAACAGAACGGTCCGTATTTCCCCGCGAACCAGTCGCCGGACTTCTTGCACGTCGGGCATTTGACAGGGCGCATGGGCTACTGGGTTTCGGTGGCAATCTGTTTGAGGTCGGCGACAATATTAGTCGCATCCGCATCGGTCACGCCGGCATCGGTAAGGATTTTTTTCACGTCATCGAGCAGCGCCTGCGACTGCGAGGCTGAAAGATGCGCGCTGTTGAACAACGCATGAAAGTCGCGCGCCAGCTTGGCGTTTTGCGCGGTCAATTTTTTATTTCCGCTCGTGGCGGCAATCCAATGTCCGGCCAGTTTTCTGATGGAAGCCGTCGCGGCTTTTTTATCGTGCGCCGCTGCCGCTGAAAGGTGAGTCATCAACGAGGCGCGCTGTTCCGCTCCGGCTTGCGCGTCCGCCGCATGATTGATGGCGTCCAAGTCCGCACGCAAATCAGCAATGTTTTGCAGTGTTGCCACGAGCGCGGGATCGGTTGGTGGTGCTTGCGGCGCGGCAGGAGATTGCGGTTGCGCGGGGGTGATGCCTTGCTGCGCGTCGCTCTGGCTCACGTCGCGTTTGGCCTGCTGTTTGCCGAGATAATAATTCACATCGGCCAGCGCCTGGCCGCCGAGCGCGAGCGCCACGAGCAAAATGGCGAGCAGCTTCATAACCTATTTAGTTCGCAACGGTGGGATGGTTTTTGCCGAGCAGCGAAATGTAATCCAGCAGAATGAATTTAGTTTCGTCGAGCATCGGGTCAAACGGCGGCGGCGATTTTTTATCGGCAACAGCCTTCATCGTCAGGTTGGATTTGGTGGAGCTGGTCGAAAGCGTGTAAGTCGAATTGGGCGTCGCGTTGGTCGTGCTTGTGCTCGTGACGGTGTTGGTTTCCGTCTTCGCGCCGGCTTCCACCAATCCCGGCAACTCGGAATTTTTCACGGTGATGTCATAAACTTTAACGCCCTCCAACTTGCGCGCGGAACGTTCCGCATCGCGGGCTTTGCCTTGCAGAAACGCGCGTTCGTGTTCCTTGAGCGCGTCGTGTTCGTTGATGGTGGCAGTCTTCTCGGATTGCGATTTCAGAAATTGTTCAATGTCCTGTTTGACGTAGAGAAAATCCTGATTCGTCGCGACGCGTTCGTCGGAACGTGCCTTGAGCGTGGCGAGATACGGTTGAACGAGGTTGAATTTCTCGTAGTTCGCCGGCTGAATCGTGTCCCACGGCAACGGGTTGTCGAGCGATACTTCACCTACCTGCGTGGAATAATCTAGCACGTCCGGCAAAACGATGTCCGAGGCGACGCCCTTGAGTTGCGTGGACGCGCCGCTCACGCGATAAAATTTGCGGATGGTGATTTTAATCGTGCCAGGATCGTTCGATGCGCCTTTGTCCGACGAAAGCATGAACGGCTTGAGCGGATTCAAATTTTGCACTGTGCCTTTGCCGTGCGTGGAGCTATCGCCAACCACAATCGCGCGACCGTAATCCTGCAACGCAGCCGCCGCGATTTCCGAGGCAGACGCGCTGAAGCGATTGATCATCACGACGAGCGGGCCGTCGTAAAGCTGCGTCGGGTCGGGATCAGAATCTGCCTGCACCGCGCCATCGGGATTGCGCGCGAGGACTACTGGGCCATCTTTGATGAACAGGCCAGTAAACTTAATCGCTTCTTCGAGCGAGCCACCTGGATTCGTGCGCAGGTCAATGATGATGCCGGAAACTTTTTCCGCTTTCAGTTTGTTGATGAGCTTCGTTACGTCCGACGTGGTGCTCTTTGGCGTGGTGTTGCCGTCATTGCCCAGATTGACCGTGGCGTAAAACGATGGCAGGTCAATGATGCCAATGCGTTTACCGTCGGGCAGTTCAATCAACTTGGCCTTCGCCTCAGAATCTTCCAATTTGATTTCATCGCGAATGAACGAGACGACCTTACGCGCACTGCGGTCGGCCGCGGGGCTGATGGTCAAACGGACTTCCGTGCCTTTTGTGCCACGAATTTTTTGGACGACTTTCTCCAGCTCCATGTCCACGACATCCACGGGTGGTTGATTACTTTGCGCGACGGCGATGATGCGGTCTTTCTCAAACACTTGCTTGCTCTTGGCTGCCGGCCCGCCGGGCACGAGGGAACGAATCGTGCAATAGCCATCGTCCTCCGACAGTTGCGCGCCGATGCCAAACAGCGAGAGATTCATGCCGATGGAAAAATCCTGTGCGTGCGGCGCGCTGAAATAATCCGAGTGCGGATCGTAAGCGTGCGCGAGACCGTTGAGATAGGTTTGCAACACACCTTCGTTGTCCCAATTCGTCGTCATCTGCAAGTTCCAGCGGTAATGCCGTTCCAGCGTGGCGGGAATATCCTTCGTCGCATCCGCTGGCAGCTTCACGATGAAACTGTCATTGGTCTGGATGATTTCGCGGGACAATTTTTCCTGCAAATATTCGTAGCGCAATCGTTGCCGCCAGAGCGCCTTCGCTTCGTCCAAATTCGCCGGATACGGCGCGTGTCGGCGGTCGAGAACAATTTTTTCGTCGGCGTTGAATTTGAATTTATCGTGTTCCAGTAAATCCATCACATACGCATCGTGTTGCTGAATGCGTTCGGCATAACGGTCATAAACCGCAAACGCAGGCGTCAAATCCGCCGTGCCATGTTCGAGCGTGAGCTTGTCGAGATTGGTCCGGTAAATGTCAAATTCCGCGAGGTCGCTTTGGAGGAAATTTTCATGGCGCGGGTCGAGGGAATTGATGTAGCCATCAAAAAACTTCTCCGACAATTGTTCATCCAACGGACGCTGGGAATAATGATACGTCTCCAACAAACGCGCCGCGACGTAGGCGGTGTGCGAATCGCTCGGGCCGGGTTTCAGGCTCGTCGCGGGCAGCGCTGGCAGGGCGGGGGCGTCAGGCTTATCCGTCTTGCAGCCGGCCCAGATGGCCAACGCGACGGCAGGAATAAATAGCAGTAGAAAAAATTTACGGGCGCGGTGCATGGTGATTGGCATGGACACAATTTGACCGAGCATAAACAAATCCGTTCAGTGGGGAAATTAAATTGCACAGTTTTTTCCAATAAACCGGAACTTCGTCGCAAGTTTTTTTGGCGGTCTGGCGGGTAAATATGTTAAACATGGCGTGTGAAATGTTTTTGGATAATTGCCCTGCTGGCTTTGCTTAACGCGAGGCTAGTTGGGGCGGCTGAACTTGCCGCGACCAACCAGATGCCTTCGACCGTCCACGATTTGATGGAGCAATCCGGCTTAGCCAATGCGCAAAGCAATACGGATATCGCGGCGTCGGATGCCAATTCGCTTCGCAATCTGCCGCCCATCAAAAAAAAGCGGTTGCGTCCGCTGGAGCGTCCTGTTCCCAAATCCGGCTGGAGCTTTTGGAAAAGTTTTGGGGTCAAATACGTTCACCACAATCATGATCCGATGAGCGCGCTTGCACCCGCACCGCTTACGCCGTATTCCGCGCTGGCGCAGTTCGAATATGACGTCACCTATTCCTTCGATTTTTAGTCTGGCGTCGAGGTGAAGCGATTTTTGAACGAAAAGCGGATTGCCTTTGTCGGTTGAATCCAGAATTATGCTCCTTCGCAAATCAATTGTATGAAAAAAATTATTTTTGGAACTGTCATCAGCTTGGGCCTCGCCTCCGTCGTTTTGGCCGAGGGAACAAATGTTTTGAGCGATGAAAAATCGCGCGTCAGCTACGCCATCGGCATGATGCTCGGCCACAACTGGCAGCAACAGGGCTTGGACATCGATGCGAATGTCGCGGCCAGCGCCATTAAATCCATCCAGACCGGCGGCACGACGTTGCTCACGCCGGAGCAGGCGCAACAGGTGCTCACCAGCTTCCAGCAAGAATTCCGCACCAAGAAGACCGCCAAGAACAAAGCGGATGGCGAAGCTTTCCTTGCGGCCAACAAAAATAATCCCGGCGTTCAGACGCTGCCGGACGGTCTGCAATACATTGTTTTGACCAAAGGCACAGGCGCGTTGCCCACGCCGAACGACACCGTCACGGTGAATTACAAAGGCACGCTGATTGACGGCACGGAGTTCGACAGCTCCTACAAACGCGGTCAGCCCGCCCAGTTTCCCGTCACCGGCGTCATTCACGGTTGGACCGAAGCGCTGTTGAAAATGCCCGTCGGCTCTAAATGGAAATTGTTCATTCCTTCCGAACTCGCTTACGGCGAACAGGGCAACCGCGGCATCGCGCCCAACTCCGCTTTGATCTTCGAAGTCGAATTGCTCGATGCCAAAACGCCCGCGCCGGCCGCGCCGCTCACGAGCGACATCATCAAAGTTCCGAGCGCCAGCGAAATGAAAAACGGTGCCAAGATCGAAGTCATCAAGCCCGAGGACGCCGCCAAGACTGCCAACGGCGCGAAGTAATCGGTCGCGGCGATTGAACGTCGCGGGGTTGGCTGTGTCCATTTCATGACTATGAGATTGACGAGGACATTCGCCGGGCTGGGCGTGGCTGCGTTCGGCGCGGCGATTTTTGCGGTGGCCGTGCATTTCACCGCCCGCGCCGCCGAGAGCATTCCGACTTTCTGCATTGATTCCACTCCCGCGAATCGCGATGCCGCTGCGGGCACGAGCTTTGCCGGTGTCGTCAAGAAAACCGCGCCTAGCGTTGTCAACATTTACACCGCGCGCTTCGTCAAGGAACGTCCCAATCCGTTTTTCAACGACCCAATCTTCCGGCAATTTTTTGGCAATCAGTTTGCCGGTGACGACCGCGAGCGCACGCGCAAAGAACAGAGCCTCGGCTCCGGCGTCATTGTTTCCTCGAACGGTTACATCGTCACCGCTAACCATGTCGTCGCCGGTGCGGATCAAATCAAGATTTCCATCGCGGGCAACAAAACCGAATCCAACGCCCGCCTCATCGGGCGCGATGAATTGACCGACGTCGCTGTGCTCAAGATTGACGGCGAACATTTCCCCGCCGCCACGCTCGCTGACAGCGACCAGTTGGAAGTCGGCGATGTTGTGCTCGCTATCGGTAATCCCTTTGGCGTCGGTCAGACCGTGACCAAAGGCATTGTCAGCGCGCTCGGTCGCAGTGTCGGTTTCAACGGTTACCAAAATTTCATCCAGACCGATGCCGCCATCAATCCCGGCAATTCCGGCGGCGCGTTGATTGATGCGCAAGGCCGGCTCGTCGGCATCAACACCGCCATCATCAGCGGGAGCGGCGGCAATCAAGGAATTGGTTTTGCCGTCCCCGTCAACATGGCGCGGCGCGTTCTCCAGCAACTTATCACCACCGGCAAAGTCCGGCACGGCTATCTCGACGGCGTCAGTCTGCAGGACATTGACGGCAATCTCGCGAAAGAATTTGCGTTGCCCGATCAAAACGGCGTGTTGATCGGCGATGTCGCCGCTGATTCCGCAGCGGGCAAGTCTGGCCTGAAATCCGGCGACGTTATCACCGCCGTCAATGGTCGCGTCGTTGCCGATGTGAACAGTCTGCAACTCATCGTGTCCGGCTGCGAACCCGGTTCGCCTGCCGCGCTCAAAATCTTTCGCGACGCCTCGACTAAAATAATTCCGGTCACGCTCGGCGAACTCGTCACCAGCAGCGCCGTGGACGCGCAGAAAAATTCCGACACCGTCACCACCACCGCATTCAAGACCGACGCGCTGGACGGCGTGACCGTGGCGGATTTCGAACGCACCGTGCGCGTCCAGTTGCGCCTGCCGGACGATGTTCAAGGCGCGATTGTCACGCAGCTTGACCGCGATTCCAACGCCGCCGATGCTGGACTGAAACCCACGGACATCATCACCGAGATCAATCATCAGCCCGTGAAAAATTCTGCCGATGCCGTGCGCCTCTGCAAAGCCGCCAAGAGCGATCAAATCCTCCTGAAAATCTGGCGACCCGCTTTGGCTGGCACGCGCTTCTTGAGCGTGGACAACGCCAAGCGTCCGAAGTGAATTGGTGGCGCGCCGCCCAAGATTACTGGCCGGACGCGTTTGGCGAATGATTGAACTTCCCACTTTCTACCTGTAACGTGTGATTCACAAATGGCTGCCCAATACAAAGATTATTACCAGACCCTCGGCGTGCCGCGCACGGCGACCGCTGATGAGATGAAGAAATCCTTTCGCAAACTCGCGCGCGAATTCCATCCCGACGTCGCGAAAGATAAAAAGCGCGCTGAAGAAAAATTCAAGGACATCAACGAGGCTTACGAAGTGTTGTCCGACGCCGACAAGCGCAAGAAATACGACGAGCTCGGCGCGAATTGGAAACAAGGCGCCGACTTCCGTCCGCCACCCGGCCACGGCGGCTTCGGGGGCGG
>Ga0214164_1001287_pt1 | contig 14501 bp, 18 predicted proteins | sample TroBogepilimnion_13_FD_153003 | JGI IMG/M metagenome (GOLD analysis project Ga0214164, IMG submission 153003) | Freshwater microbial communities from Trout Bog Lake, WI - Practice 03JUN2009 epilimnion v4 | ecosystem: Environmental > Aquatic > Freshwater > Lake > Epilimnion/Euphotic zone ...
ATAATGATATAAATTATTTTAATTATAATTTATTTAAACACTTAAAAAATCAAGATTTTGTTAAAAATCTTATGTCAATAAAATCAACACCGTATTTATACTCATTATCAAAAGAAAAAATATTTGATTGTAGTGATGTGGATAAAGCTATTTATTGGTTAATTCTATTAACATGTAGTGAATCCCAAGTTGATGTTTTAAATGGTGAGTGGAAAAATGATGATGAATTTGAAATTTTAAAATTAAAATTAAAATATAATATTAATTATTTTCAAAGAATAGATTATATCTATAATAGTGATTATAAAAAAATTATTGAAAAATATGACTCTGAAAAAACTTTCTTCTATGTAGATCCACCATATTTTAAGAAAGAAAGGTATTATATTAATCATGATTTCACTGAGTATGAGAATCATATAGAGTTATCTGAGATACTTAAAAATATTAAAGGTAAATTTCTATTAAGTTACTTAAACTTTCCACTTTTATATGAATGGTATCCAAATTTTAATTTCAAGAGCTTTAATACATTTATGGGCACTGAAGTTCTGATTATGAATTACTAGAAGATCATATATTTTATATATAAAAAAAACTTTTTATAATGGCCTTACCTAGTTCAGGAGCTTTATGGACAGATTTAATTGCAGATGAGGTTGGATATCCAACAGGTGCTACTCACTATATAGGTGGACCTTCTTTAAATTCTGGTGCTCCTGGATTGACTTCACTATCTTATTTTTATAGACCTGGTAATGTTGCAACAGTTGGTATTACTCAAAGTGGACCTTTTTACATGAGTTCTTTTTACAGTCAAGAGGCTTTATATAGATGCACTTACTTTGCCCCAAATGGTGCTGCCACTGGTTCAGCTACTATTGTAAGCTATTATAAAACTAAACAAACAATTGTATTGAATGGTGGTGGAAATTTTTGTGTTAGACAGAACTATACCGGTAATATGGACATAACTAATATTGTTAATTTAACATATTCAGTTGGAAGTGTTTGCAGCGCCACTAATTCGCTTTCTATTGCTGCTACAAATAGTAACTACACTCAATACGGTGTGCTCGTTTATGATATTGGTGGTTATGATAGTAATGGCAACAGAACTGTGCCGTGGGCCTTTTCAGCATCTACTCCGAATAGTAATGTTGGTGGTGGGTCAGCTCCAAACTATGGCACAGGTAGTTACAACCAACCATTTTGGACTAATAATGCGGCTAATACGTCAGATGGTAGAATGAATAGGACAGCCTTGTGGTATGCATCTAATTTAAATCAACTTGGTCAGGGATTTTTATCATTTGGAGTTTATGCCAGCACTACCAAGAATTATTACATAGGTATCGGCGCTGATAACTATATGAATATAAAGTTAAACAATGTATCTTTATTCACACAAAGTTACACAGGTGACCCAAGCCAATTTGTACCATTTACTTATTGGCATATATATCCGATTACATTTAGTGCAGGAAATAATACAGTCATTATAACTAATAACAATTCATCTTCTGTCGGTGCGATAGGTTGTGAAATATATGATACAACATTAGCTGGTCTTACTGCAGCTATAGTTAGTGGTGTTGCCGCAAACACAATATTTTCATCAGCTAACTTTAGAAACGGAGGTATATTTTATCAGAATTTATCATCAACTTGTCCAGCGACAACGACGACAACGACGACAACATTGGCTCCGACGACAACTAGTACAACAACTACGACAACAACATTATCATTGTTAGCAATTCAACCAGGAGTAAATGTTTATTGGTATAGTAGTATTCCTAGTGGTAATAACTGTACAGTTGGTACTACAAATTATACATCAACAGTACTATATACTAAAAACGGACAATTTAATAATGGTGGAACTGTTTATACAGATTCCAAAGGATTGAGTCCATTTAATGGTACTATTCACCCTTATTGGAGTGATAACTCATCTTGTTTATTTGGAACAATTACAGCAGCTGGTGTGTTTAACGATTTATTTACATGTAGTATCTGTGCATAATTTTATATTGACTACCAAAGAAAACACAGAAGTCTTTAGACTCTGTGATGAATTTACCAAAAGATTTAAAAAATCTAAAAATGACTTTAAAAGTTTAATATAGACATTATTAAAATTGATAGATTTTTCCCGTCATCTAAAATGTGTTCTGAATGTGGTTGGATAAATCAAGATTTAACATTAAACATTAGAGTGTGAATTTCATTTGTGTGGAGAAAAACATGATACAGATTTTAATGTTAGTAAAAATATTTTTAAACCTTGTTTTAAAATATTGTCCGGTTCAGGAATTGAGTCGGACATTAAACAAAAACAGGTGTGGCATATCGTTAGATGAGTCTATGAAACCTGAAACACATCTGACGTGTAGTTCATCTAATGTATCAAGTTTTTCATTTGATAAAGCCACACACGGACAATATGTTCCTTTAAATCAAAGAAGTACATATCTACCTAGTCAAACTAATCCAGTTGGAGAATTAGTTATTTTTAATATATCTAATCAATTTTAATAAATTACCGGCATTATGATTATATTTATCCAATAATGATTCAAGGAATTGAATTCTACCTTGTTTATATTTTTCTTCACCATAAAAAGGTGTGTATTCAGCAGAAATACCTTCTTCCCACTTTAATAATTCATCATAATTTCCTTCAATAACTTTCATATCTAGTTTATTGAACTTTTCGGAAATGGGAGTAGTTGATTGATGAGACTTAGTATCTAATATAGCTTGTTTAACTTCTAAAATATCTGGATTAGTTTTATCTTGACAAAGATTTATAAAAAATTCTGCACTTTTTTCTTCATTATCACTTTTAGATGGATCATAAACTATATCATGGAATAAAGCAACTAAATTCAATTTCTCATATTCTTTTTCTGAAACTTTATCTTTATACTGATTTTCGATATCATCCATCAATGATGTTAAATGGTCTAAATTATGATAATGTCTATGAGATTCATTCCACATAGATAATATTGTATTGACATCCATTTTTATTTTCCATTTATCAAGTAATAATTGTAAGTTCATTTTATTTAGTTTTTTTTAAATATATTAAAAGTCATATTGATTAGTTATATTAACTTGTTTAACAGAATATTCTGATGTTGTCTTTTGATAACCATCTATTTCAAATTGTGTATCTCTGTTAATTTTCACAATTATATTCTCAAAGTTATCAAAAATTAATTGACTAGCATTATAAATTTTCTCTTCAATTTCATACATCTCTGCTTCACTTTCAAAGTTGATGTCTATGGTTATATTATATCGGCTCACATAATAAAATATTTTTATGAACTATATTTCGATGACTACTTATCAGAAAATTCTTTTTTGTCATTTGAAATATAAAAATCATCAAAGTTAAAATGTTTTTCATACATTTTTTTAATATCACTAAATTTAACCTTTTCGATAATATCCGAAACAGACCATTCTTTTGGATCAATCCATTTGTTTACATTTTGGTATCTATTAATCTCATCTTTTCTTTTTTTGTTAATATGAGATTCTTTAACTGTTTCAAATCTTTCTTTAGTTAAAAATTTATCAGGATTTTTGATAACTCGCTTAACAACATCTACTACTTTATCCGCATTTTTATTTATAGTTTGTGTTGTTATTGTAGTTAATCCTTGTTGATTAATTCTTGACAAATGACATGTTATATAGTAAACTAAACCTTCTTTCTCCCTAACTTCATTGTATAAAGGTGAGCTCAAACCCTTTCCTAACATGTCATTAATAATTTTGATATAAGGAAAATCCTCTTCAATAATTGGTGATAAAATTGCTATTGATGTTTTTTCTTTAAAGTCGTTTCCTAATTCTAAAGCAACATCATGATTACCATATACTATCTTTCTATCTATTTTTAAATCTGAGAATTCTATTGATTTATCTGTAAATTTATTTTTCTTGGAAACATTTATGATTTTACTTGGCTTTAAATATTGTAATTCAAAAAATTTAATACAATCCATGTAAGTTAATGACTCCAGATCGGCTTTTAATCCGATTGCATCAAAATCATTAAATAATTTCCTTCTTAAATTCAACATATGAGAATCAGTTTGTGAATTAAATGTGTCACTCATTTCCTCAAGGACAATTTGTCTTTCTATTTCAAGTTGTTTTTTTGTAACATTAAACTCCGACATCATATCTAATAATTTGTGTCTGTATTTAGAAAGTTTGTCTTCTAAACCGGTGAAATAAAATATAATTTCATTACTTGAAGTTGAAGCATTCCAATCAATTCCATGTTTAACAAAATCATTTCTGAATTTCTCAAATGACTTACAAACCAAATGTTCTAAGGTATGACTGATTCCATAAATACCGGGCTTTTCTATATTAGTTGCACCTTCAAATACGACATAGAAACCTGAAAAATCAGTAGGTGATTTTAAATTAATAATCATATTTTATATATTAAATTAATACTCTGTTTTTTTATATATATGATATTAATGAAAAATTAATAATCATATTTTATATATTAAATTAATACTCAGCTTTTTTAATATATATGATTGGTTAAACATTAATAAAAAATTAAAAATGAAAAATTATTTACAATTTCTATTAGAACATAAATTTTGGGGCAAATCAATTTCCGAATTTTTAGAATGGATTAAATCTAAATCTGAAAAACATTGGATAATATTAGACACAGAAACTAGTGGATTACGAAGTGATCCATATGAGGTTCAATTAACACAAGTGAGTTGTTTAGTCGTTAAATATGATTATGATTCAAATACATTTGAAGAGGAAGGCTCTTTTGATAAAAAAATTAAATTAACACAATCAACTTTAAGTTTAATGAAAGACCCTTCTAACAGGATTAAAAAGGTTCTCTCTTTCAACCATTATGGAAAAAAAGAAATTGAATATCATCAAGAAGAAAATGTTTTACAAGATTTTTTTGAATTCATTAAACAATTTGATGATCCAATTTTAGTCATTCAAAATGCCGAGTTTGATATGTCATTTTTAAATACCAGACATCCAATTGTAAAATTTGATAATGAAGTAATAGATACTAAACAAATTTTACAATTATTTTATCTTCCCGCTTTACAGAAACTAGCTGAAACTGATGAATGGGCAAAAAACATGGTAGCTAAAATCGGAACTAGTGATAGAGATTCAGGATTGATTTCATCTTCAATGGGTAAAGTAGGACCTGCCTTATCAATTAATATGAGTGGGTATCACGACGCTTTAACTGACTGCAGACTTGCTGCTCAGATGTTACAAAAAATAATTGAATTTTTGAAAAGTCACCAAGATATAGATATTAAAAAATATCAAGCAGAAAGAATAAAAACTAAAAGATAAAAATGAAATATCTAAAAAGATTTTCTATAAATGAATCTGTTGAAAAACTATGGAGAGAAGTAGAGTCAGGTGAGATAGTTGATTCATTTGAAAGTAGAGGAGTTGACACATTTTCAAAATATGAATTTGAATCAATTAAAAATTTAGTTAAAAAATACAAAATAAATTACAAAAGAAGTGACATTGTTACTATTTCTAAAAATCAACAACATGTTTATATACATGGTCTTAGAAAAATGTTAGATATAGATAAATCTCAAGATAGTTATTTTTATGTAAGTTTTATCCCTATGATGAGCCGTAGTATGAGTTCCAATTTCTACATCTGCGATGATTTAGAAGGTTTATTGCAACTATTAACAGATGTTATATTTAAAAATTATAAAATTCAGGATTTTGATACAGAAAAACTAAGAGAGGAAATAATTAATAAAGTTAAAACATTAAAAATAGAAGACTTAATTAAAATTAAAAATGAAATACTTGGATAAATATATTCAATTTAATAAAAGAAAAAATTCTAATTTAGACTGAATCCTTTATATCACCAGGAACCACAACTCTATCTTTTAATTTATTTGATTCAAAAATTTCTTGAGTTGGAATAAAACTTTTGAGTTATATTTTTTTTCAATAACTAATTTTCCAAATGTCATCCATATCGAATCATCAACTCATCTGCGAAGATTTTGTTTAGTCAATAAAAAGTTGTATATTTGTAGTAAAATCAAATTACATGAATGTAGGTCTAACTGGTAATATGTGTTCTGGATACGAAAAAGTATCCGAAATTTTTAAGTTGTATCAGGTCCCGGTATTTGATGCTGATATCACATTAAAATTTTTACTCAACTATCGTGAAGATATTATTAGACAAATCAAAATAACTTTTGGTGGTAATATCTACAATAAAGGTTCTATCGAGCCTCAGAAGTTTAATACTACTGAAAAATTTAATAAATTGGTCGATTTAGCACAACCTGAGCTATTTAAGTTGTATGATATTTGGAAGTCTAAAAATAGTAATACGTCTTATGTAATTTTCAAATCATCAATCCTTTTCGAAAGGAAGATAAATGAAAAGATGAATTATAACATCACTGTTTTTCGCCCTCGTGATGAACGTGCTTATCAACTTTCACAAAGGGGAGTTGGTAGTCCAACCTCACTAATATCTGCTTATGATATCGTTGATTCAGAAATGGATGAATTGATTAAAAACCAAAAGTCAGATTGGACTATTCATAACTATGATAACCTTTCTTTACTAACACAAAGTAAACAAATTCACGATATAATTGATTCAAAATCAATAAAAAATTTGATTAAAAATATTGACTATAACACGGTTAAAAATGTGTTTAGTTAATTTGATTTTTCAAGATAATTTCGTATCTTTGTAGAATGAAAGATTATACAAAATCTATTACAGATATTAATGACGGTGTACTAAGGTTTCTAGTCACTTTTATTCTCTTTAACCCCGGAACAACAAAGTTGATGTTGTTGAAGGCCATCAAAATTGCCACTAATTGGGGATTGAAAGAAAGCAAAGATTTTATGGATGAATCTTCTTATTCACCTGTTATGTTTAGGAAAAGGATGACTTCTTTCGAACTAAATAAATTTAAGGAAGGCTTATCTTCTTGTCAAAATGCTGATTATAGATTAGATGATGTTGAGAGAATTAGAAATAGGAAACTAATTAATTTAGGCTTGGCTGATAAACAAGACTTAGTTTCAGAAATATCTGAATTAATGATACATCTACTTTTTATTAATAATCTTAACTATGAAAAAGTAAATGAAATGATGCAAGACATTATTTCTAATATTGATGAACCAAAATTAAAACAAATTTATTCTAAATATGAAAGTAATTTGCAATAAGAATACAACCAAGTTGGTGAAAGGATCTCAATATGATGTATTGGCTCTTGATACATTAAATACTTCAAATTCAAGGTATTTCCGACCTATGATTACTATTAGGATAAGTGATGGTGTCTATGGTAGGTTTAGTTCTAATAGTTTTACTAATCTAGATGGCACGCCGATTGCGCAAAAAGTTTGGAAATCTCCTGAGTTAATCCAAGATAATAAAGATAGACAAGATACTTATATCAACGCTGATAAATTCTCAACACTTAAAAAAGGTGATGTAGTTATTTGTCGATATCCTTCAAAGTATTTTGAGGTAAATAAAATGTATAGAATCAGTGATATCTTAGATAAAACTGAAAGGAAAACGATAGGTACAAATTCATATGATTCATCAACCAAACAAATAAAAATCGAAGGTTATAATCGTTGGATAAACTATTACAGATTTAGGCTTCCAACTTTACAAGAAAAAAGGACACTCTCTCTTGGTAATATTTTCGATGATACTGTACCAACTATTGAAGTTGATACTAAGACACGGAAGATTGATAGAATGAGTGATAAAGAAAAAAATCGCGTTATTGTATCAACATTACTTATGAGTATGTGTGATACAAGCAGAAACAATATGTCTTTGCTTGATTGGGCTATTGAGAAAAAAGGAAAAGCCTATGATTTGAATTTCTCTGATATCAAACCACTTATGAATAAAAAAGTCTCTGACTTAATCAAAATGTTTGAATAATGGTATTTAAAAAATTATATGAGGCAAGAAACTGGTTTCTTAACTATACTGAGTTTGAGAAACCAGTTATCAATTTTTGGTATGATTATGACTTTAAAGATTGGAAATTTGGAGATTATATCCTATTCCAACATATTAAAGATGGTAAATTAATTTCTCGACCAATCTTAGCTATTTTTACCAGTTTTACAGTTTGGGATCAAGCACTTGTTATTAACTTCATTCAAAATAAAAGAGCTTGGACTTGGTCACATGAAGTTATCACCAACTCCGAAAATAACTATAAAATGAATATTGGTATGTTGGATGATGAAATTGAGAATATACAATTTTGGACTGACAACATACATGTTTTAGGACATTGGAAAAATCGTCCTACTCTCTCTGAATTAAAATCCTCACTTCAAAATAAAATTCAATCAAGAGATAAAATCCTTTCAGATATTTTAAAATAAACAAATATATTTAACATTCATATAAACCCGAATGGTAGATATTATTTTAGAGAAACTTAAAACATATAACGAGGATAAAAATTTCAAATTTGATCCTATAAAACATAAATACACTTATAACGGAGAACATTTTATTTCTGTTACACAATTCATTTCTCAATTTCATAAACCATTCGATAACGATTATTGGTCTAAATTTAAATCCGAAGAAACCGGAAAACCACAAGAAGAAATTATAAAAGAGTGGAAACAATTAAATGATAGAGCAAATGAAATAGGCACATCAACTCATAACTGGGTTGAAAATTATTTTAATAAAATCTACCAACCTCTTCCAAATGATCCTGATGTGATAGATAGGATTAATAAGTTTAATATTGCCTATTGTAAATATCTTTATAAACTCACACCAGTAATTTTTGAACAAAGAATATTTTCTAAAAAATGGAAAATAGCTGGAATGATTGATTCAATATTTATGTATAAAGATAAAATCATTATTTTAGATTACAAAACTAATAAACAGTTTATTGATGATGATCATTATAAAGGTAAATATGAAAAGCTACTGCCTCCTTTTAATAATTATTGGAAGAATCACCTAAATGAATATTCTATACAAGTATCTCTTTATAGATTAATATTAAAAGAAGTAGGCATTGATGTTAAACAATGTTATCTATTACATATTGGCCCAGATGGAGAAGCAAAAATGTATACCGCAAAAGACTTCACACAAATATTAGAAGATTACTTATTATCTATTAGATCTAGAGAAGAAAAAATAGATGATATTATAAAGTCCAATCTGAACTAGAAGATAATGATAAGTATTGAGCTGAATAAGTTGTTCCTTTGAAATAAACACTACCAGAACTACTTAGTCCAAATGGATTATCTGAATTCCATTGAGGATTTTGAGTCGCACCATGTGGAGTTACTACCTTAGAATATGAACTTGAGTCTGAATATGGACTTGATTGTGATGCCATAGTTAAAAGTAATTTAGTACTACTATCAGATACCAAATTATGAGAAGGTATTGAGTAAGTACCTCCTGAAGTCACACCAGGATATCTTACTACATATGACCATCTAAAATTAGAAATATAACCTTCAAACCAACCATGTTGTGAATTTAATGAAGGGTCTGCTCCTATGTTTAAAGATTGTGTTCCAGAATTAATCACATTAGGATAAAATAATGATGCACTATTAACATGATCCAAACCATCATCAACTCTATAACCGTTGAAATACGCTTTTATAATTCCATTATCTCTTGAAATTGCAAAATGATACCATTGACCTACCTGAACATTAAACAATGATTGATCTATTGTTCTTGATAAGAAAATAGCCGAACCATTAACCCACCATATAAACTGACCACCTGATTGTTCTATACTGACTGCATTTTTTGAAATACCGTTAGATTGACCTAAACTATAAGCTCTCGGTGAGTCTGGTTGTAATGAGTATGTCGCACTTCTTTTACCAAACCATTCTATAGTGAAATCTAACCCAGGAACGTGTGATGTTGTAGTAGTGGTTGTAGTGCTAGTTTTAATTCTACCACCACCAGAGCCAGCTGACAATGTAGAAATAGCAGATGCTTTTGCTTCTCTCAGCATATTTGATTCATATAAAAAATATTTCCTACTCTGTTCGTGAGCAGGTAAATTTTTTATATGAGGAAGATTTCTAAATTGTGACCAAGACAGCATAATTTCACTATTTTTAGTTATATATTAAAAAGTCCTTTCTTTGAAATGGATTGTTAGAACTCCATGTTAATTCTGACTAGCTTTGTACATCTCTATTAAAAACACTTGAATCTTCAAAGGCATCATTAGCACAAAGTTTTCTTCAGCATTAACCCACATTACAAAGTCCCAATATACACGATGATGTTGTGTATAGTGTTCTATAATCACACCAAAGGAAGCATCTGGATATCCACCAATAGTCCAAACTCTACTACTATCATCTCCTAAACTTTGATTTTAACCGCCACTGAAGTTAATCCAAATGACCATCAATCACCTATAATAGAAACACTATGAGTTCCTGGATTAGAATATATATGTAGTCTGTTGTTATATGAGTTAATGGAAGTAGTTCCATCTCTCCAGTTAATTATACCTGAATTTGTTCCTGTATTTAGATATGTGAGTGTAATTACCTCATTAGGAATAGTTGTATTCAGGTTGTTATGAATTCTAACGTTCGCCTGTTGTAGTAGTCGTAGTAGTACTAGTTGTGGTTGTTGGTTGATTAACTATCAAAAATTCTATTGCTGACTGATACTTACTAGTTAATGTTGTATTGGGATCATTTAGTTCAAGTATCGCACTATCAACGAGCCTTAAGACTTCTAAAAAAGTAGATGTTGGTAAGCTATTTAGATTAGAACCAGTTACACCATAGTTATAAGATGTTATACTTCCTAAATTAATACTACTTCCTTGTTCATAAACATCCTTACCCATTTGATAAACCGAAGATTTATCATAAATAGTTTTTAATTGATATTGAAAAGTAGATGTTGTTAGTAATCTTATGGTTGTGTAAGTATTGTCTTTAATTTGTTGGACATTCATTTGTGTTACTGATGTAATGCCATATTTTCTATCCAACACTTCTTTAAGTAAATAAAGCTGTCCAGAATTTACTAATTCATCTACATACTTATCAAAATCAATTTTACCTAAAGTGCCATTTTTAGCGATGGCATCGATTTTTAAGTAAATTTTCTGAATAATTTTATTATTTATCATATACTATTTATTAAACAGCTGCTTGCACTTCTTCTTTAGGTAAGATTTCTTCAATCTTTGTGATGATTGTTGGATCTTTTTTAATTGCATCAGTTACCTTCTTAACAGCCTCTATACTTTTTGGATCCTTAGATAATTCTTTAAGATTAGTAGTTACTTGTTGATTTACATTCGGTTCCTTATTTTCTTGTCCTTCAACAGGTCCTAATATATCGGAGAATTTCTTTTCTATTTTTAAATTATTTTTACCTGTAAAAATTACCAATTGTTTTTCCTTATCTACATCAGTTATTTCTTTCTCACCTATTTGATTAGGTTGTAATTCTGGAGCTTTCTTATTATCATATCCTTCTCTCTTATATTTAACTTTAGTTTTATTATTTTTAAATTCTTCTAATTTATCAAAGTCAAATTTTGCAGCAGCTGTTCCAGCTTTCACTGCCTCATCATATATCTTTTGCATTTCATCTTCTGTCAAATTCTTATCAAGTTGAGCAGCAATATCTTTCTGAAAATCATCAAAAAACTTCATAACTGCATTTTGTTTAGCTTTTAATTCAGCAGCTTGATTGTTTGGATTTTTCTTGGTTACTTCAGTCAACATAGCCAAATACTTTGTCTTAGAATATTTATAATTAGGATCATTTAATAATCCTACAATACCTTCCCAACCAACATCCTCTTTACCAAGTAATATCGCTTTGGCTACATTATAAGCTTGTGATGCCTTTCCTTTATCTGCGATAGCTGTTGTGAAATCTTTTCCTATACCATTAGCCAATTCTGTTAAACTAGTTATGAATTGATCCATGATTGTAGTTGGATCACCTGTGTTTTTATCTCGAATTAATTTTTGAGCAGCATCTATTGCTTGATTAAAATTAGTCATAATGATATTTTTAATCGAGTTTGGATCATCTTCCTTAAAACTTTTCTTGATATCATTGACTAAATCTTTAAATGGAGCCGAAAAAGCTTGAAACAACTTACCTAAGGCACCTTTGATTAATTTACCAATAAACTCTTCGTTTAAATGTTGATATTTTTTGTAAGAATCGTAATCTCTAATATATCTCATTGGTCTAAATTTTTTTTGTTAAACTATATATTAAAATTGATAAATGAAATGATTTTTTCATTTATTCCATATTCCATATATTTTGATTTTCTGTTTATTGATATAGTTGAGTTATCATATAGGATATGATATATTATTATGCCACATATAAAGATTCTGTGGTATAGATTTTTAATATATCTATATTTTGAAATATATTGATTGATAAATTTAATAAATCCATTAACCATTCCTTCAGTTCCACCAAAGTCCAATCTTAAATATTTATTTTTGACCATTGATACACCACCATCACCATCACCATCAATACATCCTCTCCAAAAGTGTCTATTATTAACTAATAGAATAGATGGAACTATAGTATTCGTTTTATTACTATAAACACCATATTTAATTAATCCATTACAAAGTTTTGTATTATTACATGATAGATAATACCCACTTATAATTTTCCCATTTTTTAATTTTCTGGTGTAAAATTTAACATCTTTTGAATTTCTAATTAACATTCCTATATTTTCTAATATTTGTTTATCAGATTCCTGTAGTGATATTACAAATCTTTTGTTATTTTTTGATAAAGATCCATCGGTATATATTAAACCTATTACATAAGCACTTTCTTCTGTAAGTGTATCAAAGAAATCTTCATTATAATTATATTTGGATCCATTATTTCTATCCTTCCTTATACAACCACAAGATTTTGTTAATCCGGATTTAAGTGATGAGAGAACATACTTTTTTTCAATACCACATTCACATCTTGCTACACAATAGGTTCTATTATTTGAAATATATATTGATTTTATAGTAAGTCGACCATATTTTTTACCTGCATAATCATTTATATTTAATTTTCTCATAAACTATATATTAAATATTTAATATAAAAGAAAAAATGAATATATGAATTGGAACGAATACAAAATTTTATCTGAAAAGACATTGTCTACAGAATTTCATTGTGAAAAAAAAGAAGAATTAATGTTACATGCGGTGATGGGAATTTTAACCGAAGTAGAAGAATTATTAGATAATCATTTAATAGAAGGAAATACCGATGAGATCAATAGATCTGAAGAAATTTTTGACATAACCTGGTATTTAGCAATAATCGGTAGACAATATCAAAATATTTTATTTCCTATGGAAGTTACCACATCTATAGAGGATCCATTTGAAATGGTATTACAAATTGTTAAAAGGTCTCTAAAATTATTAGATTTCCTAAAAAAGAAATTATATTATAATAAACCAATAAATGAAGATTTATTTACACAATATACAAATGAAATTATAGGTATATTAGTTTCATATGCTAATTTTTATTCCATAAATATAGAAAGCGGATTTGATATTAATATCTCTAAGTTAAGAGCCAGATATTCTGATAAATTTTCATCTGAAAGAGCCATTAATAGAGATTTGGACACAGAAAGAACAATTTTAGAAGGAAAATAATGAATCAACTAATGTGTTTGGATAACATTTCTCCCAATGATTATGGAAAAAATCACCTTGATTCAATCTCCTTAAACATTATGATAATTTTTTATCTGTTCATTTAGATTTATTGGTTTATTGTTGATATATCTTTCGTATGAATCTATAATAATACCACTCATATCATCAGCATGATAAATTTGTCAAGAAGCTATTCAATTTCAATTCAGATCCTGACCATAGTCCCCATGAATTTCTAATACTTCGACTACTAATATCATCAACTGGTGTATTAGAATTTTTAATATTATAAAACCAGTTAGCTGAAATTTTATAAAATGATTGTAAAAGCTAAACCAATTAATAATATTCAGCATATTATACTATGTTCAGAACATTATTATGGAATTAAAATGGATATAATATCATTGATGGATAGTAATGGTTCACCAGTACCAGGATTTATAAGAATTGAGTTTAATGCCGGAATATTTCCAAACTACACAAGGGAAAAGTCAACATATAATTCTATAGATCATTTTCTAAGAGATTGGATTGTAATTAATATAAGTGATCCTGCGGATCCACAAAACAAACAAGAGAAAGATATAATGAAAGAACTATATAAAAACCTGAGAGATAACAAGTTAAAAACTTTGTTATCTTAGAAAAAAGTCGTATATTTGTAATATGAGCAAGGTTCTATCAAATACAGAAAAGAA
>Ga0214164_1001288_pt1 | contig 14477 bp, 10 predicted proteins | sample TroBogepilimnion_13_FD_153003 | JGI IMG/M metagenome (GOLD analysis project Ga0214164, IMG submission 153003) | Freshwater microbial communities from Trout Bog Lake, WI - Practice 03JUN2009 epilimnion v4 | ecosystem: Environmental > Aquatic > Freshwater > Lake > Epilimnion/Euphotic zone ...
CACACTCTGGTTCTGCAGTCCGTCATTTTTATAAAAATAGGTATATGCACCTTCTTTAAAAGGCGCTGTATATTTGGCGTAGTTCCACAGTTCTGTAAGCCTGTTTTTTATAGCGTCCCTGAAGGGTATCCGGGCGATATAGTCGCTCGTAACCTTATTCTCTTCGTATACCCAATTTTTGGTTTCTACGGATCGGTCGTCTTCCAGCCAGCGGTAAGGGTCACTTACTTTGGCTCCAAAATATTCATCTGTCTGAGTTCCCTTTTTGGTATCGGGGTACTTGCCTGTAAAATTGGTCTGCTGCGCCTGTGCTGATAAAACTGTCATAATAAAAAGAGACGAAAATATGGATAACTTCATTATGGTAAAATTTAATGTTGTTAATGCTAAAAGTCCACAAAATAAACTATTTCAGCTTTACCCGGTCATTTTACAGGTCCTTAATGTTGTCAACCCTATTTTGTCAACGGCGCAGATTTCGGCTAAAGCCAATACTATACCACTACCAGCCCCGACCTGAAGGCCGGGGCTACTTTAAGGAACCATTTATTAATGTATTGAGCGACCAGTTGCTTATTAGTCAACTGAGGCAAAACCAGTATCACTTTTGTTCTACACTCTGTTATCTTTTTACCTATAAATAAGTTATTTAAAATGTTTAACACTATATTGCTCCTTTCTTCTGCCTAATCGGATTAAATTTACACCCAGTAACTCAATAACTGATAGCAAACTATCTGAAACGCTTTTTAAAAATAATTCGTAACACAGTAATCGTATTGATATTACTGCTAGTTGCGGTAGTTGTCCTGGTTAATACTACACCGGTGCAAAATTACCTTGCCCGGAAAGCCGCAACTATACTCTCAGAAAAACTCAAAACAAAGGTTGCTGTTGCGCATGTGAGGATTGATTTTCTGAACCATTTTTTAATCCAGGGGGTATACATAGAAACCCAGGAGCATGATACGCTTCTTTATGCCGGTGAGGCTCAGATAAGAATAACAGACTGGTTTGTTTTTGTCAAGAAACCAGTAATACACTACTTAGGATTAAGCAACGCATTTGTTCATTTAAACCGGCAAGGACATAGTAATGTATGGAATTATGATTTTATTGCTGATGCATTCGGTTCGGATAATAAAAGCCAGGGAGGCAAGCAAATTGAATTTGACCTGAAAAAAGTTGAGCTGGTAAACATCCGTTTTCATATGGATGATAAATGGGGCGGAGAAGATATACATATTGATGCCGGCAACCTGGTACTGAATGCCGACGATATTGACTTTAAGAAGAAGCTTATTAACCTTGAAAATATAAACATAAAGAATACAGACGTTTCATTGAATGAGTATAAAGCCGGGCATCCTCCCAGGCCGCACAATGATACTTTACCACCTGCCATAGATACAACCCCTTTCAACACGGGTAAATGGATTGTGAAATTAAAGACCATCAACCTGGACGGGTGTTCCTTTCATTTAACTGCAAACGACAAAATACCAGTGCCAGACATGTTTGATGAAAACCACCTGGCCATAACCAGGGTTAAAGCAAGTGTCAACTCTGTAGGTATTACAGGGGATACGGTAACGGGGAATGTTACCGGCCTGTTTGCCCATGAAAGATGCGGACTTGAAATCAGGCAAATGAAAAGTAAAGTTTCTGTATCTCCGGTTGCCTCTATATGTTCAGATCTTTATCTTGAAACCAATAACAGCAAAGTAAGGGATTATTATGCCATGCATTATAAGCACTTCCCCGATTTTCTGGAGTATATTGACAAGGTGGTAATGGTGGGACGCATGACTGATGCTGCAGCAGATATAAAAGACATTGCTTACTTCGCTTCTCAGCTTAAGAAATTTCCGCCCATTACTTTCCGCGTAAAGGGAGAAGGTAGCGGAACTGTAGCCAACCTGAGCGCACAAAATCTGATTGTAAGCGATGGCAATTCAGTATTCAATGGCAATATCAGTATGAAGGGACTGCCTGATATTTACAAAACATACATTACCTGGACTGATGGAAAACTGGTAACCAACGGACAGGGTATACTCAGGTATGTGCCTATGTTAAGAAACAGCCAGGATATAGCTATAGAAGATCTTACCTATACAGTTTTCACAGGCAATTATAAAGGTTACATTGAGAATTTCGCTGTTAAAGGTGTTGTAAATACCAATTTGGGTATTCTGACTGCCGATGTAAAATTGAATATGCCGGGGTTTAATATTCATACCGCACAGTTTTCAGGGAATGTGACTACGACCGACCTGCAGATCGGAACACTAGTAAAACAGCCATTACTGGGAGGCGTTACACTAAATGAAGAGATTTCGGGCACCTCCTTTGACCCGGGCGAAGGGCTCCTGAAACTGAATGGAATGATCAGTGAACTTACACTGAACAAATACACTTACCATAAAATTACAACCAACGGAGTACTGGCAAAAAAACAGTTTAACGGAAACATCCAGGTAGATGATTCCAACCTAGCGCTGGAGTTTGACGGCGATATCAATTTTGCCAATAAAAACGTTGTACTAAAGGCATCAGCCCACCTGCTCGGCAGTAATTTCAAGGCGCTCAACCTAACGCAGGACCTGATAACCGCAACTGCAGATTTCGACCTTAACTGCACCGGCAGTAATATTGATAATTTCTCTGGTTCTGCATTGCTCAACAATATTTCAATAAAGCGCAATTCGCAAAGACTGGCGCTGGATTCAGTGCTAGTAAATGCTACAGGAGACAGTTTGAATAAACTGCTTACTATACAGAGTAATGCTGTACTGGCATCCATACAAGGCAATTACAGATTGAGCAAGCTGGCTAATTCCGTTCAGTTCTATCTTTCCCGTTACCTGCCCAATTATATTAAAGAACCTGAAAAATATGCTCCTGAGCAGAATTTCACCTTTAAAGTAAAAACCTACCTGATAGACAGTATTCTTGCCGTTGCCTTTCCTCTAATGAGAGGTTTCGATTCATCGGCCATCAGCGGGTCTTTAAACACTACTGATAAAAAACTATTGCTTAGCGCTTCCATCCCTTATGGCATAATAGGGAGCGTGCATATGAACAACATTTCTATTGAAGGAGCAGGCGATCTGGTTTCACTGGGCTTGAGTACAAATATCCAAAATGTATCTGTTGCCGACAGCATGATTTATGGTTCACTCAGCCTGACCACATCTGTAGGAAATGATTCCGTAAATTTCATTATCGGGACCAGTTCACCCGATTCTTCATCATCGCTAACATTGAACGGGCGAATTTTCGCATTTAAAGATTCCTTATTCCTCACCATGATGCCTTCACAATTCTGGCTGAATAAGGCTAAATGGGATATTCCCGGTGGTAAAATTGCATACAGCGATAAATACCTTCAGATAGACGGACTGACGCTCACATCAGGCTTACAAAAAATTACCGCATCAACACAAGTTGAAAATAATGACAGGAACATTATTATAAATACCGAAAACCTTGACCTGGGGCAGCTGGGTGCATGGGCAGGGCTCTCGGTATACCAACCGGATGGCCGGTTAAGCGGGACAATATCGGTTGATAAAGTGTTTAACAACGCACATATTAACACCCATCTGCTTGCAACTGGCGTGTTGCTGGGCATTGACACAGTTGGTACCATAAACGTTACCGGCGATTATGATATAAAAAAGAAAATTATCACTTTCGATTCTCAATCAGGCATATACCGAGACAATTCATCCATAATAGCATCGGGCACTATTTCATTTGATAGTTCTTCACAACAGAAACTAGATGGTAAAATTGAGTTCAAAAAAGCTTTGGTTGCATGGGCCGATCCTTTTCTTACGGGTATTATGAGTCATTTGACAGGTACTGTAGATGGCACTGTCAGTTTCAAAGGCACTTCAATTGATCCAGTGATGGACGGGAACGTGATATTGCAAAACGGAGGATTCAAAGTTGATTATATGGGCTGTAATTATACTGTTCCTTCAGCTAACGTTCATATTGATAACAAGGTTATCAGCTTTGGGAAAGTGACTGCTTATGATGCCTATAAGAATACGGCATACCTTACCGGAAAGTTTACGCATAACCTCTTCCGGAAAATGAAAATGGCACTTAAAATAACTACTGATAAATTTGAAGTCCTGAACCTGGGCGTAAATGACAATAATCTCTTTTATGGCAATATTATAGGTGGGATGGATTCCTTTACAATTACCGGCCCCTTCGACAATATAATGCTCAATGCTTACAATGCTGTTCCTGCGGCCAAGTCGCGGCTTTATATACCTGAGTCAACATCAGCTGGAACGGCTGCTTCCTATACGTTTGCTACGTTTAAGGTTTATGGCCATTTACAAGATCAGCAACTAAAAAAGAACAGAAGTAAAATCACTATTACGATAGATGCCAATCTTAATCCATTACTGGAAACCCATATTATACTTGACCCATCATCGGGCGATGAAATAATGGCCAAAGGTTACGGGCAGATCAGCCTTTTTATTCCTCCGAATAATGATATCAGTATGAATGGCACTTATACCATTGAGAATGGCCAATACCTGTATACTTTCAAATCCCTGCGCCTGCAGCGTATATTCAGTCTAAGTCCGGGAGGTTCAATAACCTTCAACGGCCCGTTTAGCCAGACGGCAGTAAGTGTGGATGCTGTTTATTCGCTGAAAGCCCGGCTCTATGATATGCTTAGTGATGCCGACAAAACCTTATTGAACGGAAACAGCAGCGACAAGGCCGATGCGCTGACCCCACAAATAGTAGATGTGATCATGCATATGAATGGCTTGCTGAACAGCCAGAAACTGACATTCGACCTTGACCTGGAAGACAAACACACCCAGGGCACAGTAGTTTACCAGATGCTGAGGCTGGTAAATAACGATGACCGGCAGAAATTTAACCAGGTTGCCTCACTGCTCATAATAGGTGATTTTACATCACCTGAAGGTATTGGAGGATCTACTGCCATAACCGGGGCGATAAATAATGTCAGCCAGATTTTATCCAGTTCCACATCAATTGCACTTACAAAAGCCCTTAATAAAATAACCGGTGATAAAAGATCGAACATAGACGTAAAATATACCAACTACAATGTAAGTGACCCCTCGGTAGCGGCAATTAACCGGAATGAATTTAAACTGGGTTACAATCATAGTTTTCTTAACAACCGGCTGCAAGTAGAAGTTGGGGGCACATCAGACTGGGGTCACCCTACCAGCCAGAGTGCAGCTACCAACTTTGACATTACAGGCGACTTCCGTATACAGTACCAGGTTACCGAACAAAGCAATGTGCGTGCCAATGTATTCCGTACCAGCGATTATGATGTAACTATTGACCGGACAATTATACGTAGCGGAGTTGGTTTGACATGGCGTAAATCGTTCGACCGTTTGGGCGATTTCTTTCATGGATATAATTATTCCAGGCAGCAAAAATTAGAGGAATTAAAAAATGCAAAACCTGAACCATCAGGAGATACTGTTTTTACCCCGAAACCAGCAGGCTCAGAGTAAAACGGCAACTTATAATAACAAATAATTGAAAATAAACCTGAGCATTGAACATATTAAAATAATATCCCTTGCCCGTTCACTACTCTTCTGAAATCTTTTGTATTGAGTTCCATTTTAGTTTCATTGAGGTGAAACTTACGGCAATAGATATGAAACTGCGTTCTTATTACTTCAGCAAACTTTCCATCACCCACCATCCTGTTACCAAAGCGGCTGTCGTTCACATGTCCTTCATGGCAATCGCTTATCTGCCGCCAAACTTTATCGGCCCTGTCGGGAAAACTTTTATACAGCCAGTCTTTGAATATGCCGCCAACAGCCCCGTTAAGGCGAACAACAGTATATCCTGCCCATTTCGCCCCGGCCTCGCTGGCAGCCTTCAAAACATCGTGCATATGCATATCATTTAGACCCGGTATAATTGGAGCATTCATAATACCCGTTGGCACACCAGCCTTGCTGAAAGTTTCCAGGACTTTCAGCCTGCCTTTATAAGATGCGGTTCTGGGCTCCAGCACCCGACGTAAGTCTTCATCCAGTGAATTAATAGAGGTAAGCACCCTTACCAGGTTATGCTTTGCCAGTTCCTGAATCACATCGAGGTCGCGCATTATGAGTGCATTCTTGGTAAGCACCCCGACCGGATTCCGGAACTCCAGGCATATCTCCAGCAGCGCTCTTGTTATTTTCATTTTGCGCTCAATAGGCTGGTAGCAATCTGTATTGCCACTCAATGAAATAGTAGCAGGAACCCAGTTCTTATTATTAAAAAACTTCCTCAGCAAGGCAGGGGCATTTTTCTTTACTACTATGCGGCTTTCAAAATCAACGCCTGCGCTGTACCCCCAATATTCGTGACTGTTGCGGGCATAGCAGTATACACAACCATGCTCACACCCCTGGTAAGGATTAGCTGACCAAAGCATACCCACATCCGGGCTGGTTACCTCGTTCACCAGGGTTTTAGCATTGTCTGTAATATATTGGGTATTGCGTTTTTCCTGTTCCCAATCATCTATTCCTTCTATGTGCTCCTGCACATACTCCCCCTTCAGAAACCTGTTCTTTGGATTATACTGCGCTCCACGGCCCTTTACATGGCGATCGTTTGCCGATTGATTGATCATTTTAATTTGGATTGAAATCTTTATAGCAGCAAGGGTAAAAATGTCAAATTATATAGCACAATTTACTAAAATTCAAACACGAGTGTTATCATAAACTACATTTTGCTTACTAAGTACGAAATTACGTACTTTTTTGCTAAATATAATGGAAATTAGAAAAACAATTAAAAATCAGGCAGCTTACAATAGTTCTGTTAATATTTAATTTCATCAAAAAAGTCGATGTCTGCACAGGTTTCTTTAATCAATAAATCTTACCTTTGCCCACCCAAAATAAAAAAAGGCCTTTTACCGGGTAATTGGGAAATAATAAACAGATGCGGCCAATACAAGACGCTTTACCCTTATTGCAGCTACCACGGAAAATTTTTATCACAACGCATCATAAACCTGATGGGGATGCTATTGGCAGTATGCTTGGGCTTTCATTGTATCTTTCGCTGAAAGGACATAAAGTAACACCTGTATCGCCAGGTGAAATACCTGACTTTCTGAACTGGATGCCGGGGGTAGCCGGAATGCTGAATTTTGAAGAACATCAGCATCAGTCGCTAGCCGCCCTTAAAGAATGCGACTTGATAATATGCGTTGATTTCAATGATTTCAGCCGTACCAAACACCTCGAACTTCATCTTGCTGCAGCTACCCAGCCAAAGATATTGATTGATCACCACCTGTTTCCTAAGCCAGTATGGGATTATGGGGTAAGTATACCTGAAAAAAGCAGTACTTGTGAGATGGTTTATGACCTGATAAACCTGATGGGTGATAATGAACTGATAGACATTGATATTGCTGGGTGCCTATATACAGGACTGATGACAGACACGGGTTCATTCAAATTTCCTGTTACCAGCGCATCTTCACATGCCATGGCTGCCGACCTTAAAAGCAAAGGCCTGGACCATACCAAGATACATGAAGAGGTATATGATTCGTGGACAGAAGGACGGATGCGTTTTCTGGGTTATGTGCTGATTGAGAAAATGGAAATTTTCCATAAATATCATGCAGGACTTGTAACCTTATCGAGAAAAGACCTGAATTTATTTAATGCACAATCGGGAGATACAGAGGGATTAGTTAATTATCCGCTTAGTATCTCAGGTATTAAATTTGCAACCCTCATTACAGAAAGAAGTGATGAAGTGAAATTATCGTTCCGCAGTAAAGGCAATTTTGATGTAAGCGCCTTTGCCCGTCAGTATTTCGATGGTGGCGGCCACTTCAATGCATCAGGAGGAAGAACAAAAACCACATTTCCTGAAACAATTGTATATTTTAAGAAAATTTTGTCCGATATTCACGCCCAAATTAAATAATAAGTAAAACGTAAACATAAACAGACAGACATGATAAAAAGGATTATCCCGATCGCCATATTGGGCGCGGCAATTATCAGCAACACAGGTTGCAACAGCGATGGTGGTTTTAAGAAAACCCATGGTATTGAGTATAAGATTGTAAAAGATGTAAAAGGAAAGAATGCATCTATAGGCGATATCGTAGAGTTCAATCTTATTGCAAAGGCTGATACTACCGAATTGGGAAACACCTACAAACAAGGGCATCCAGGCGCCATGAAAGTGGAAGAAATCAAAAACTCCGGTGATTTGCAGGCTGTATTTCCACATTTATCTGCCGGTGACAGCGCCATTGTGCTTATTTCTTGTGATACTATTATAAAAGGTATCCCTGCCGACCAGCTGGAAAGGGCTCAGAAAATGCAGCCATGGCTTAAAAAAGGCAACAAAATAACCATTAATCTTACGGTTGTATCCGTTAAAAGTTTAGATGATTACAAAGCGTCTAAAGAAGCTGAAAAGAAAGAAAAAGATGCAAAACAAAATGCAATAGATGAACCAAAACTGCAGGAATATTTTGCAAAAAATGGTATTAAGCCAGAAAAAACAGCATCAGGTTTATACTATACCCTTAAAAAACCTGGAACCGGCGATCAGATCAAAGCAGGAGAATCAGTGAGCATGAAATATACCGGTCATTTACTGGATGGTAAGGCATTCGATTCGAATGTGGATACATCCGTTGGCCATCATGGCACAGATCCGCTAACTTTCTCAGTTGGCGCTCACCAGATGATTGCGGGAGTAGATGAAGGTGTGGCTTTGTTGAAGAAAGGATCAGAAGCTACTTTTTACCTGCCGTCAGCACTTGGATATGGCGAACAAGCACCTCCAAATATCGGGCCAAATCAGATTCTTGTTTTTGATGTAAGCATTACTGATGTAAAGCCAGCAAGCGAAAATAAGCAGATGCAAGGTCAACCACAGGCTCAGCCACAGGCACAGTAGTTTTTAACTAATCAATAAACATATTATTTATGAACAGGACACCTAAACTTGCCCTAATTCCCGCATTACTATCATTCGCTTTAATATCTTTTAGTACGAACGTATTTTCACAGGAGGAATTATCAAAATCACTTCCTGATGGCTTTACTCTTCTGAAAAGCGGTTTGGAATATAAAATCGTTTCTCACGGGAATGGTAAAAGAAAACCGGCATTAACGGACCATGTGGAATTAAATATCAGCTACCAGGTTGGCGACAGCCTTATGTTTGATTCAAGGAAGATGAATAATAACAAGCCTGTTCCTATTCCGATTACCAAACCAAGGGGCCCCGGTGACCCGGTTGAGGTGTTTATGCTGATGGTAGAGGGCGACAGCGCAATTGTAAGGTTTCCTGTTGATTCAATAAAGAAAACAGGTCAGGCGCCACCTTGGGCAAAGGATGGCGATAAAATAACCTACAAGATCAAACTGGTTTCTGTAAAAACAGAAGCAGAGGATAAAAAGGAAAACGAAGAAAAGGCGGCCAGGCAAACAGCCATTGATGATGAAATACTGAAGGATTATTTCAAAAAAAACAACATCAAGGCTAAAAAGACTGCTTCAGGTTTGTATTATTCCATAAAAACTGAGGGTAAGGGGGAAAATATAAAACCAGGAGAAACAGCCGATGTGAATTATACAGGTATGTTTATGGATGGCAAAAAATTTGACTCCAATACTGATTCTGGCTTTCATCATGTGACGCCTTTTACACTGGAAGTAGGTAAAGGCCATGTTATTAAAGGATGGGATGAAGGCCTGCAACTGCTGAAATTAAACAGCATCGCGACCTTCTATATCCCTTCTACGCTGGCATACGGCAGTTCGGAAAGGCAGGGAATACCTGCCAATTCGATCCTTATATTTGATGTGGCAATTACCAGTGTAAAAACTGCAGAGCAGGTTATAAAAGATAAAGCGGTTGAGGCTGAGCTGAAACAAAAAGAAGCCTTGGCCAGTGCAGGTAAACAAGTAGAGATAGATGATAAGTTGCTGCAGGATTACTTTGCAAAAAACAACATCAAAGCAAACAAAACTGCGTCAGGATTGTATTATGTTATTTCACAGAAAGGCTTAGGCCCGAATGCAAAAGCAGGGAAGAAAATAACAATGAACTATACCGGCAAGACACTGGATGGCAACGTATTTGATTCAAATACTGATCCTAAATTCAGTCATGTTTCACCGTTCTCTTTCACCTTGGGACAGGGCCAGGTAATTAAAGGCTGGGACGAAGGTGTGCAACTGCTGAAACTGGGAAGTAAAGGCACTCTTTATATTCCTTCTTATCTTGGATATGGAGCAACCGGAGCTGGTAAAGCGATACCCCCTAATGCCATCTTGATTTTTGATGTGGAAGTATCGGGAATTGACAATTAAATTTCAGATTAACAGCTTAAAATACAATATCGTGATCAAAATACTTTTTGCTGCTCTATTTTTCATCTCAGCTTTATTAACTGCCGGAACCGGCTACTGTCAGGATCAGGCGGGCAAGGATGAAAAAATTCTCAAAGATTATTTTGCCAAACACAAAATAAAAGCAACCCGCACACCCTCCGGATTGTATTATACAGTAAAAAGAAAGGGTGCAGGCGAAAAACCGGTAAAAGGGAAAACTGTTAGTATTAATTTCACAGCCAGTCTCCTTGATGGAACAGTATACGATTCAAATACAGACCCTAAGTTTGGTCATGTTGAGCCATATACTTTTACTTTAGGCTCAATTGATGTTATTAAGGGTTGGGATGAAGGGGTTCAACTCTTAAACACCGGAGAAAAGGCTATGTTATATATCCCGTCCCGACTGGCATATGGCGCTGATGCAATAGGTAAAATACCTGCGAACGGAATAATAATTTTAGATGTAGAATTAACCAAAATAAACAATCAGTAATCACAACTTAAATTTAATTTATGATCAAAACAGCCTTTACAAGTTTAGTATTCATCTGCTCATTCCTGATTGCAAACACGGGTTTTGCACAAGACCAGAAAGCGATTGATGAGAAAATCCTGACCGATTATTTTGCTAAGAACAAAATAAAAGCCACTAGGACTCCATCAGGTTTGTACTATACCATTAACCGGAAAGGTGATGGAGCCAATGCAAAACCGGGCCAGTCGGTAACTATGCTATATTATGGCTATACACTGGATGGCAACAGATTTGACGGGAATATGGATAAGAATTACAATCCGGCAGGAAATCCTTTCACTTTTAATCTCGGCGCTCACCAGGTAATTTCTGGCTGGGATGAAGGTGTACAGTTATTGAATAAAGGTTGCCGTGCCACTCTTTACCTGCCGTCAGGTTTAGCTTATGGTCCAAGAGCAATGGGTGCAGCTATACCTGCAAATTCGATTCTTGCATTTGATGTGGAATTGATATCTATGAAGTAGTCATTATTGTATCTGATATGCTCAAAAACATTTTCTGTTATCTATTTTTGGTGTGGTATTTGCTCCCTGCAAATACCACACTTGCTTATACCCATGCCGATACCCTCAGGGGCAGCAATGGCCGAGGACGCGCATGGTGGAAAGTAATGCATTACGATCTGCAAGTGGGGTTTGATACTTTGTCCAGAAGTATCTATGGCACTAACCTCATTAATTTTAAAGTAACCCAAAAGCCTGCTGACAGTATGCAGATAGACCTCCAGGAGCCAATGGTACTGGACAGCATCAAGCTAACGGGCCCGGCAGGCTCTGAGGCAATCAGACTGCAGATAGTTAATGAAGGAAATGTATGGTGGGTAAAATATCCATTCCATCAGTTTCAGGCCGGTGATATGCATTCTGTTATGGCCTGGTATCATGGTACACCAAGAGAAGCTGTGCGACCACCATGGGATGGCGGATTTACCTGGAGCCACGATACAAATGGCAAGCTCTGGCTGGCGGTTTCTTGCCAGGGGCTTGGGGCAAGTGTTTGGTTTCCCTGCAAAGATGCCCAGTGGGATGAACCAGACAATGGTATGGTTACGCGTTTCTTTATTCCCGGCTTATATGCAATAAGTAACGGCAAATCGCTGGATCCGGACTCAGCATATATCAATAAGCCGGGCCTTGCGACCTGGGAAGTGAAGAACCCCATCAACACCTATGATGTAACCTTTTACGCCGGCGATTATGTGCACTGGCACGATACCCTGATGGGCGAAAAAGGCCAGCTGGACCTGGATTTCTGGGTATTGAGATATAATGAGGAAAAGGCAAGAAAACAATTTGCAGTAGTTAAAGAAATGATCCATTGCTATGAATACTGGCTTGGCCCCTACCCTTTCTATGAAGACGGGTACAAACTGGTGGAAGCGCCTTACTTAGGCATGGAGCATCAGAGTGCAATAGCTTATGGTAACAAATACATGATGGGCTACCTGGGAAGCGACAGGAGCCTGACTGGTTATGGCAAGTATTTTGATTACATTATTGTGCATGAAAGCGGCCATGAATGGTTTGGCAACAGCATTACTGCCCGGGATATGGCCGACAACTGGATACATGAAGGTATTACCACCTACAGTGAATCACTCTTTGCAGAATGCCTGCTGGGTAAAGAAAAGGGGCAAAAATACAGCAAGGGAGCATGGCACAATATTCAGAATGATATACCTGTTATTGCCCATTATGGTGTAAATGAAGAGGGCCCGGGCGATATCTATGAAAAAGGGTCGGCGGTAATGTATATGATCCGGGAGTTGACCAACGACGATGAAAAATTCAGAGCAATGCTTCGTGGCTTAAGCAAGGATTTTTACCACCAAACAGTAACCACGCAACAGATTGAAGAATATATCAGTGCCCATACAGGCATTGCACTGAAGGCTTTCTTCAATCAATACTTGCGCAATGCAGAAATACCATTGCTGGAATATGCCATTAAAGATGATCAGCTCAGTTACCGGTTTACTGATGTTGTTGAAGGATTTTCTGTTCCGGTGACTGTATTTTCAGGAGAAAATTCCGTAAAAATTAATCCGTCTTCTGAATGGCAACATATAAAATGGACCGGTGGATACAATGTGAAATTCACGAAAGATTTTCTGATGCACATAAAATCATAAAGAATTATTCTCAGAAAAACACTGCCATTTCCTTTTGGTATTTTCTTGCCTCTCCGTTAGCCCGCTCAGCAAATGAACCTGAGCTATCTGCAAATATTATTCCGCGCGACACATTGATCAGTAATCCTGCATCCTTATTAAACGCATTGCTGCACACCGTGGCCACATCGCCACCCTGCGCCCCTACCCCCGGAACAAGGAAAAAATGATCGGGCAGTAATTGTCTTACTTCCTTTAGTTGTTCTTTTCGGGTAGCGCCTATTACGAACATGATATTATCTGGCGTGCCCCAGGAAGCTACAGTACGTAATACCTTCTCATAAAGTAATTCACTGCCACAGGATTGCAACTGAAAATCGGCGCTGCCTGCATTGGAGGTGAGCCCGAGCACAATTGCCCACTTGTCGGGAAACTGAAGAAATGGCTGAACGCTGTCGGCCCCCATATAGGGTGCAACGGTCACACTATCGAAAGGATAAGTATGGAAGAACGTGCGGGCATACTGCTCAGATGTATTGCCAATATCGCCCCGCTTTGCATCGGCTATGGTGAAGATATCTTCGGGTATGTATTGAAGGGTACGCTCCATGCTGATCCAGCCTTTTATACCTTGTGCCTCATAAAATGCAGTATTGATTTTATAAGCTACAGTATAATCTTTAGTAGCATCAATAATAGCTTTATTAAAAGCAAATACTGGGTCTTCTTCAAGCCACAAATGCCCCGGGATTTTAGCAGGATCCGTATCCAACCCTACACATAACACTGATTTTTTCCTGAAAATATTTTTTCTCAACTCCGAGCGTTTCATGCGATAAAGATAACAGAATGTGCCCGAATTCGGAGCAGATAAACAGGAAAAAACAGAAGGAATCAACTGTAAAAACCAATGCGGGACTCTGAAGAGTGCCCGCTTAGAAGTTTTAGTGAAAGTTTTTTAGTAATGTGGCTTATAAAGGCTGATATGATTATATACCGCAATTATCGTGCCAATTTTCACAAGATGTTAAGATACACCCGGATTATCAGGCTGATCAGGGTGTTCCACCCTGAGTTCATTTTCTTTTGAAACAACATTCCTAACCACAAAATCAAGTTTGTTGGCCGATTCGCCAATCCAATACATGATTTCTTTATTATTCGGGTCAGCGGCATCTTCAAAATTAAAGATCTGAACAAACCCAAGAATAGCAGATACCGGGCCCCTTATTTCATGTGCCTGTATATGCACTATATCACTCAATACATGACTCTGGGCGGCAATATGTGCTAAGTTCTCTTTTTTCTCTTTTGAAAGAAGTGCATTATACTTTTTCTGAGTATTGTAGTTGCGGTACATAAAAAAAGCGAGTGCCAGTACCATTACCAGGCCTCCAAACTCTCC
>Ga0214164_1001289_pt1 | contig 14458 bp, 15 predicted proteins | sample TroBogepilimnion_13_FD_153003 | JGI IMG/M metagenome (GOLD analysis project Ga0214164, IMG submission 153003) | Freshwater microbial communities from Trout Bog Lake, WI - Practice 03JUN2009 epilimnion v4 | ecosystem: Environmental > Aquatic > Freshwater > Lake > Epilimnion/Euphotic zone ...
AAGAGAGGAGGTGGATATCGTGTCCGCGATGAGCGACGTCCGAAATGTCCTCGCTCCCGCCAACGGGATCACTCAGGTGGTGGGGTTCTGGATCGAGACTCTCTGGGGAATTCATAGGTTTATCCTTTGAATGGAACGAGATCCGCAGGAGGACCTCTCGAAAGCCTAGAGTTTCGGAGTCTCAAGCGCGAGAACGCTGTCATCCACTGAACTGTTACACCCCAGCGACAAACTAGTCCTGTGGACAAAATCACGGGTTACCCACAGGGTTCTCCCCACCAATTACACGGCTTAGGGGTCTATCGCTCCCCAGGCCATTGCGACGACAGTTGAGTCCTGATGGTCCAAGCATTTGACACACCGCGCCCACGACGCCTTCACCCGGCTCCTTCGGGACCGCGTGTACCACCACACGACCTTGACGCAGAAGAGTCCCTCCTCGGATCGATGCTTCTCAGCACAGATGCAATTTCCCTTGCGTTAGAGGTCTGCAGCGCCGATGACTTTTATAAGCCCACACACGGGAACCTTTTTGCTGCAATTTCTCATCTCTACGAAAAAGGTGAACCGGTTGATGCGGTAACCGTGACCGATGAACTGCGTCGTACGCTTGACGCAGATCTTGTTGGTGACCCAGCAGACTTAGTGGCACTTCAGAGCGCAACGCCGTCGGTCGCCAATGCGCAGCACTACGCCACAATTGTGAGTGAGCTTGCGCTGTTGCGACGCATGGTGGTTGTCGCTGGAGAGATCTCAGATATTGCTTATTCGGCGCCGACCGATGTCGTTGGCGCAGTTGATGAAGCTGAGCAGAAGATGATGGAGATTTCTGATCGGCGAAGTGCTGACTCTCTTGCTCGCCTGGACGACTTGTTGATGGCAAGTTTTGTGCGTATCGAAGAGTTAGCGAACCGTAAAGAGACAATGACGGGTACGGCAACGGGTTATACCGACCTGGACAAGTTGTTGGCGGGACTGCAGCCGGCATCGTTGACTATTGTTGGTGCACGTCCTTCAATGGGTAAGACAAGTTTTGCACTTGGGATGTTGACGCACATTGGTGCAATCGACAACAAGCCCGCTCTGATGTTCTCACTGGAAATGAGTCACCTCGAGCTCACCCAGCGTCTGTTGGCCTCAGAAGCACGAGTTGACTCAAAACGCATGCAGACCGGCCAGCTCTCGGAGTCGGACTGGACCAAGGTTTCCAGTGCGTTGACCAGGCTCTCGGATTCGCCGATCTACATTGATGACAACCCGCACCTGACGATTATGGATATTCGAGCCCGAGCTCGTCGTCTGAAAAAACAGCATGGTGAACTGGGAATTGTCATCATTGACTATCTACAGTTGATGAGCTCGCGGTCGAATGCTGAGAACCGTCAGGTAGAGGTCGCTGAGATGAGCCGTGGACTGAAAATCTTGGCCCGTGAACTGAATGCACCCGTCGTAGCGCTCTCTCAGCTCTCTCGAGGTCTTGAGGCTCGCCAGGATAAGCGGCCCATGCTTTCGGACCTTCGTGAATCAGGATCCCTTGAACAGGACGCTGACGTGGTGGCATTTCTTTACCGTGAAGAGGTTTACGACTCGGAAGCTCCGCCGGACCGTCGGGGAATGGCGGAGGTGATTATTTCAAAGCACCGAAATGGACCTGTAGGCACCGTGGAGTTGGCGTGGCTTGGTCAGTATGCGCGCTTCGACAATATGGGAAGGAATCTGTAATGCCTGAGTTTGATGAGACTTTTGATCTCAATCCACTTTTTTCACGTCCAGGAGAGATGGAAAAAAAGATGAAGTTCAGTCTTGAAAACGGCGCTATGTCGCCTGAGACTGCGTACCAGATTGTGCACGACGAAGCCATGCTTGATGGAAATGCGCGCCTGAACCTCGCCACCTTTGTCACGACGTGGATGGATCCCTTGGCCACCAAGCTTTACGCGGAGACGGTCGACAAGAACATGATCGACAAGGATGAGTACCCGGCAACCGCGGCGATTGAACAGCGATGTTGGACGATTCTGGCCGACCTCTGGAATGCTCCTGACCCTCAGCACACGATTGGAACGTCCACGATCGGCTCGTCTGAGGCCTGCATGCTTGGTGGGCTTGCGCTGAAGCGTCGTTGGTCCAATGAACGTAAAGCCGCTGGGAAGTCCACTGAAGCTCCCAATATCGTGATGAGCTCTGCGGTCCAAGTCTGTTGGGAAAAGTTTGCCAACTATTTTGAAGTTGAAGCCCGCTATGTTCCCGTCACCGAAGAGCACCAAACCCTTGATAGCGAAAACATCAAGGATTATGTCGATGAAAATACCATCGGCGTGGTGGCCATCCTCGGCGTGACCTATACCGGTATGTATGAACCCGTCGCCGAGATCGCTGCCGCGTTGGACGAGATCGAACAAGAAAGAGGATTCAATGTTCCGATACACGTTGATGGGGCGTCGGGAGCGTTCATCGCTCCCTTTCTCCAGCCTGATTTAGTTTGGGACTTCCGACTTGAGCGGGTGCACTCGATTAGCACCAGTGGACACAAATACGGGCTGGTCTATCCAGGAATTGGGTGGGTGGTTTGGCGCGAGGAAAAAGATCTTCCCGAAGACCTCATCTTTAAAGTGTCCTACTTGGGTGGCGAAATGCCAACCCTGGCGTTGAACTTTTCCCGACCAGGAGCTCAGGTGCTTCTCCAGTACTACATGTTTCTTCGCTTGGGTCGTCAGGGTTACACCGAAGTACAACGTTCTTCTCAGGATGTAGCGAACTACCTTGCAGAAGAGATCGGGAAACTAGGCCCATTTGAACTTTGGAGTCCGACAACGGATATTCCTGTTTTCGCGTGGCGACTCAAAAAGGCTTACACCGAGAAGTGGGATCTTTATGACTTGAGCAACCAACTGCGCCAACATGGTTGGCTCGTTCCCGCATACCCGATGCCGGACAACTTGGCCGACATGACTGTTCAGCGGATTGTGGTGAAAAACGGATTGTCAATGAGCTTGGCGGGAATCCTTCTTGAAAAAATACGCGAAGCTGTCGCCTACTTAGATGGCCTCGAGGGACCACTGCCCAAGGAAGGTCGCGTCACTGCGTCCTATTCACACTGACGCTTCGGCACTCCTTCTTGAGGAAGCCAGTGACGGCTTAGTGGCTGATCATTTGGGTTGCATGCGGATGCCTGCGTCAATACGAATTGACTCGGCATTGATGTAGCTGTTCGCTAAGAGTTCAACGGCCAGCGTTGCGAACTCTTCGCTTCGGCCTAAACGCTTCGGGAACAACACGCCTGTTCCAAGACGAGCCTTGAACTCTTCGCTGGCTTCACCTTGACCGTAGATGGGGGTGTCGATAAGTCCCGGAAGAATGCAGTTGGCGCGCACACCAATCGCTGAAAGGTCTCGAGCTAACGGCAAGGTCAGACCGACGACGCCACCCTTTGATGATGCGTAGGCAACTTGGCCAATCTGGCCGTCTTCGGCGGCGACCGAAGCGGTGTTCACAATTGCACCACGTGAGCCGTCCTCGTCTGGCGTGTTGTGGCTCATCGCTGTTGCGGCCAAGCGACAAACGTTGAACGTTCCCACCAAGTTGATTTCGATCACCTTGCGGTAGACATCAAGATCATGGGCACTTGCGTACTCGCCGTCTTTTCCGATAGCGCGCGACGCCCAACCGACACCAGCACAGTTCACAACGCTAAAGAGGGGTGCCGCAGCAGTGGCTGCGTTAATTGCCTCGATCACTTGTTCGGTGTTCGTCACGTCGGTGTGAACAAAGGTGCCCTTGAGCTCTTTTGCTAATGCATTTCCAGCGTCATCATTAAGGTCAGCGATCACTGCATGGACGCCCCGATTCGCCAATACTCGTGCGGTTGCCTCACCGAGTCCTGATGCTCCACCGGTGATAATTGCTGATGTTCCTTTTAACTCCATGATGGTGTTCCTTCCTTGGGACTCTTCCACTTGTCGTGAGAAAGTCGTATGAGACAGATTCCGAATTTGCGTCTCTTAACTTACCCTTGAATCAGGTGAGTGATTTGAGCCCTAGCGTGGGGCCATGGCTTCCCGCTATGACGCAGAGATCGATGACCTCTCTGGACTCCTCGGAGATCTCCCTGCCTATCGCTCTCGTCAGGTCTTTGAGGGTCTCCACAAGAATCTGGCGAGCCCCCAAGAGATGACGAATCTGCCACAAGATCTGCGGGATCTTTTGGAGACAGCGCTCCCGTCAGCGCTTCGAGAAGTCGAAAAAACCGTGACGGACGATGGCGAGACCACGAAGTGGGCGTTTGCCCTTGATGAGAAAAGCGCTATTGAAACTGTCCTGATGAACTATCGCCAGCGCGTGACCGTCTGTGTGTCAACCCAGGCGGGCTGTGCCATGGGGTGCACGTTTTGTGCGACCGGACAGGGTGGGTTCTTTCGCCACCTCACGGTGGGCGAAATCGTTGAGCAGTACATCGTGGCTGCTCGAGAAGCACAGCCTCGACGGGTGACCAACATTGTCTTTATGGGAATGGGCGAACCCATGGCGAACTACGACAACATGATGGCGGCAGTGAATCGCCTTCATCACGCCATCGGCATCTCGGCACGCAAGATCACCATCTCGACTGTTGGTATTGTGCCGGGAATTCGCCGGCTCACTCAAGAACCCTTGCAGTTGAACTTGGCGGTTTCGCTGCACAGCGCTAATGATGTGCGACGCAATGAGCTCGTTCCGATGAACAAGCGTTATCCCCTGTCAGCGTTAGGTGACGCGTGCATGGAATACGTGGAAACGACGAATCGCCGCCTTTCGTTTGAGTGGGCCTTGATCGACGGGGTGAACGACACCGATCGTGACATCAAAGAGCTTGTGGCCTATGCCCGACCGTTGAAAGCACACGTCAATCTGATTCCCTTAAACCCCACCCCGGGATACTTGGTGAGGGGAACATCGAAGGAACGCGTCCAAGAGTTCTTTTCAGCGCTGAATGAACAGGGAATCATGACAACAGTGCGCAACACTCGAGGATCAGAGATTGCAGCGGCCTGTGGACAACTCGCCGTCCCGGTCTCATTTTCTCGTCCTCCCTTCTAGGAATCCCCTTTGTGGGTCTAGGGGGATCGGCTTAAGGATCTCCGCCACTGAAGTTTCAGAAAGCGCCTCGGAAATTCTCTAAGAAGTTGACTAGATTGATATTCTCTCCTGCGCAACTGCGGGCGAAGAATAAAGGGGGAATGAAATGACGTTTGCGATTCCTGGTTCCAAAGAGAGCCCTGTTCAGTACAAAGCGAAATATGACAACTTCATTGGGGGCAAGTGGATGCCGCCAAAAGCTGGAAGGTACTTTGACAATATTTCGCCAGTAACGGGCGAGCCCTATTGCCAAGTTGCGCAGTCAGATGCCTCGGATATTGAAGCAGCGTTAGATGCAGCACACGCAGCAAAAGACGCCTGGGGCCAGACGAGTGCAACAGAGCGGTCGAATATCTTATTGAAGATCGCCGACATTATGGAAACGAACCTTGAGTACTTGGCCATCGCCGAGTGCTGGGAGAACGGCAAAGCAGTTCGTGAAACAATCAACGCGGACCTTCCCTTGGCGGTCGATCACTTCCGCTACTTTGCCGGGGCGATACGCGCGCAAGAAGGCGGTATTAGCGAAATTGATCACGATACCGTTGCGTATCACTTCCACGAGCCACTGGGTGTTGTGGGACAGATCATTCCGTGGAACTTTCCCATCTTGATGGCAGTGTGGAAACTCGCCCCTGCCTTAGCAGCAGGAAACTGCGTCATCCTGAAGCCAGCCGAACAGACACCTGTATCGATTTTGTTGTTGGTGGAGTTGATCCAAGACCTGCTTCCCGCAGGTGTCTTGAACGTGGTGAATGGATTTGGTGTCGAAGCGGGGAAACCCCTTGCATCAAGCCCCCGTATCGCCAAAATTGCCTTCACTGGTGAAACCACGACCGGCCGCTTGATCATGCAGTATGCGTCAGAAAACTTAATTCCGGTCACGTTGGAGCTTGGTGGAAAGAGCCCTAACGTCTTCATGGAAGACGTCATGGACGAAGATGATGCCTTCCTTGATAAGGCAATCGAAGGACTTGTTCTGTTCGCCTTGAACCAAGGTGAAGTCTGCACATGCCCTTCGCGTGCCCTGATCCAAGAATCGATTTACGAGAAGTTCATGGAGAAGTGCCTCGCTCGTGTAGCGGCCATCACAAGCGGTTCGCCGTTGGACCCCAATACGATGATGGGTGCGCAAGCTTCGAACGACCAGTTCGAGAAGATCATGAGCTACATCGAGATCGGCAAGGCGGAAGGTGCCGAGATCTTGATTGGTGGAGGAAAGCGAGTTGTTGAAGGCTTCGAGGGTGGTTACTACGTTGAACCAACGGTCTTCAAGGGCAGTAACTCGATGCGGATTTTCCAAGAGGAGATCTTCGGTCCTGTTTTGGCGGTGACGACCTTTAAAGATGAAGCCGAAGCGCTAGCGATTGCTAACGACACTCTTTATGGCCTTGGGGCTGGCGTGTGGACCCGCGACGGCAGCACGGCATACCGTTTGGGTCGTGGTATCCAAGCCGGACGTGTCTGGACGAACTGCTACCACGCGTACCCTGCACACGCAGCATTTGGTGGATATAAGAACTCTGGCATTGGTCGCGAGAACCACAAGATGATGCTCGATCACTACCAGCAGACCAAGAACCTCCTTGTGAGCTACAGCCCGAACAAGTTAGGGTTCTTTTAAAAACGACTACCGGTGTCGCGTTGCGGAGGGGATCTGGTCTCCTCCGCATGGCGCATGGCGAGAAGGAGCGGAGATCGTGACCGTAAAGCGAGTCGAGACGACAAAAACCGCCGATACCCTTTTGAATCAACTCGTTGAAAAGTATGGGGCGCTGATGTTCCATCAGTCCGGCGGTTGTTGTGATGGAAGTTCGCCAATGTGTTATCCAATCGGAGACTTTAAAGTCGGCCAACGCGACGTCTTCCTCGGCTATGTCGGTGATACCAATATTCCCTTCTACATCGGCGGTGATCAATTTGAATATTGGAAGCACACGGCATTGGTCATTGACGTCGTTCCCGGGCGCGGGAGCGGATTTTCAGTAGAAGCCCCTGAGGGGGTTCGCTTTCTTACTGTTTCGCGGGTGTTTAGCGACGATGAAGTTGCTGAACTAGAACACCAAGGACCAGTCCTCACCGGACCACAGCCAGGTCTTTAGGTCACCATCAACCTTCGTCAGTAGTCTCTTTGGTGATCTGAGGTCCGGGATCGGTTGCAGTCCTCCAAAATTGAGGAAGGATCTTGGCCAAGACGGCGGCCCCAATCAAACAAGCAAGCCCTCCAGAAACGACCGAGAATTCTGTACTGCTGACCGCAGCGACACCACCCGCTTCTAGGTCTCCAAGACGAGGGCCACCGGTGACGACGGCCATTTGAAACGACGAGAGTCGGCTTCGAAATGAGTCGGGTATTGATGTCTGAAGAATGGTGTTGCGCAAAACCGCCGAGATCACATCTGCCCATCCCGCTAGGGCTAAGAGCACGAGTGCGATCCACAAGGAAGTGGAAAAACCAAAGAGGGCAATCGCCACTCCCCAGGCCATGACGGCGATGACAACCGCACGTCCTCGGTGGGTAATGTTTGCAACCCAACCCGTCGTTAACGCTCCGAGTAAACCGCCGACACCTACTGCTGAATAAAGCAGACCCAGGGTTCCCGTTCCTCCATGGAAGATCTCAAGCGCCATTGCCGGAAAGAGGGCTCGGGGCATGCCGAAGATCATGGCGTTGAGGTCAAGGAGATAGACACCCTGGATAACTTGTCGACCGCGAAGATAGCGGAAACCTTCAGCAATGGAGCCAAGACCAGCTTTGGTGGCTCCTGGCGTTGGTGGCAGCGGATCGAGAAAAAGCAACATGACGATGAAGAACACAAAACTGCTGCCATCGAGTGTGTAGGTCCACGCCAGTCCAGCCGTGCCAATCAGAATCCCGGCGATAGTAGGTCCGAGAATAATGGCGATTTGAAAACTGACTTGGTTAAACGAAAATGCCGCAACAAGATCTTTCGGCTTCACCAGCATAGGAATTGCCGCACTGCGCGCCGGGTTGGCAAACCCGGTGAGGCCGGCGGCGAGTGCACTGACAAGATAAAGAATCAACAGCGAGTACGAGCCGCTGAGGGCATTCCACGCCAATGCACCGGCAGCAAATGCTGAACAGAGTGATGCCCAAATCAACAACCTTCGGCGATCAATAACATCTCCAACCGCGCCACCGATGAGCGAACCTGCAAGTAAGGGGATCAGTTGCGTCAAGCTAATAAGACCGACTTGGAGTGAAGAGTGGGTGAGGCGATAGGCCTGATAGGGAATCGCCACCACCGTAAGCTGAGCGCCCAGGGTTGAGATCGATGAGCCAAAAAACAACAGACGGAATTGGCGGTTCTCCCGAATTGGAGTGAGGTCAACCATAAATCGGTTCGCCATGAAACCAAGGTTAGAGACTTTTTACTTGATCGGTGGCCCGCTCCCGAGTTGATCTAACGTTTGGACATCATTGATAACGAAAGGATTTTTACGATGAGCAGTCTTTACGCAGTGTTGCTTGGCGGAAGTGGCGGTCCTGGTCGGCTTTCAGAGGATCACGAAACAGTCTTTGTTGTTGCCGATGACGAGAAGGGTGCACGGGCTAATGCTCGAAAAAAATGGTCGGGCTATGGAAAAGGCCACGTCGACGCCATTGAACTCTTGGAGTTCATCGATGGACATCGGATTTCACTGAGCGCCTCAGAAGAAACAACGGAGGGTTTCTTCTTTTCTTATAACGACATTCCTTTTGACGAAGAAGACGAGGATTAGGAGCGTAGCGATTCGAGCGCTTTGTCAGCGTGTGTCGTCATCGAGAGTTCTGACTGGATGATGTCCCGGATGGTTTGGTCCTGATTAATGACAAACGTGGCTCTCTTGGTCCGAAGAAAATCAACCCTCCGCTTTACGCCATAGGCCCTGGCCACACTCCCGGAGGGATCAGCAAGAAGGGGGTAGTCAAAAGAATGCTTGTCGGAAAACGCCGCCTGTTTCTCGACTGAGTCCATGGAGATTCCGACACGCTGAGCCCCTAGTTCGGAAAATTCGGCCTTCAGGTCGCGAAAATAACAACTTTCCTTGGTACACCCCGTGGTCATCGCTGCGGGATAAAAGAAGAGCACCACAGGGCCGTCGACCAATAGTTCATGGAGTGATCTCATGACGCCGGTTTGATCGGGAAGTGAAAAGTCAGGTGCGGTGTCGCCAATGTTCATGGCTAAAGCGTATCGGGAAGTCGACGGCTTTGCTTAGGCGTCGAATCGAAAACCCACACCCCGAATAGTGAGGATGTGGTGGGGGTTGGCTGGATCATCTTCAATCTTGCGACGAAGTCGTTTGATATGCGTATCGAGGGTTCGCGAATCCAAAAGATCTTGGCCCCACCAAATGGCGTCAATACAGGCATCACGCGTGACCACTGCTCCAGCGTGCGTCACCAAGAGCCAGAGAAGATCAAACTCTTTTCGTGAAAGTTCAATGGTGTTACCATTGACCCGTACTTCTCGTCGTGACGAATCAAGTCGGACAGGTCCAGCACTGATGACGTCGGCGCTCACGCCTTCTGGAGCAGCGCGCCGAAGGACAGCACGCATCCGTGCCAGGAGCTCTCTGAATCGATAGGGCTTGGCCACGTAGTCTGATGCACCAAGCTCGAGACCAAGGACCACGTCGACTTCTGTTGATCGTGCTGACACCATGATGATGGGAACCGATGAGGTCGTTCTGATCTCTCGACAAATCTCGATTCCTGATTGATCAGGCAACATCACGTCCAGAAGAATCAGATCTGGTTGGTGTTCGGCAAAGAGTGCCAACGCTTCATGGCCGTCACTAGCCGTGAGAACGATAAAGCCTTCATTGGAAAGCCCAGACGACAAAGCATCTCGGTACGACTCTTCGTCATCTACAACCAATACCACTGGGGATTGATGTGCAGGAGCCGGTGGTGGTGAAGGTGCAGGAGCCATCGAGAGATAGGTCGTCATTTCAGGACTGATCGGCCAACTTGGTGTCGTGACCGATGCGAGCATCGAGGTGACCCGTGACCTCGGGGGAGAGTTGGCGGGGTCACCTCGTTGGGGCAGTGCGCGCGGGGGGTTGCGGACACTGCCATTCGCCGAAACACAATGTTTCCGGCGACGAACAAGGGTGATACTGGGTGATTCAATCTCTGTCGATGGGAAATCTTCACCTCATAGAATCTAGGAAGGTCAGGTAATCCTGCGGCGATAGATGGGTAAACCTCGGGTTATCGCTGTATGAAATCTCGATCTTGCGGGGAACGGGCCAAAGAGCGGAGAATGCGGGTCTACGCTTCACAAAGATAAAAAGGAGAGGGCGATGGCTGAAGAAACCCCAGCAATGGGAAACGGGATTAATCAACGGGCCCAGATCAAAATGTCCGACGCTGAGGTAGAGGAATTTCTCAATGAGCGTCGGCCTATGACGATGTGCACCTTGAATCACGATGGATCGATTCACGCCGTTGCCATGTGGTACGGATTCGTCGACGGCTGTATCGCTGTGGAGACGAAAGCAAAGTCTCAAAAGGCTCGGAACATCTTGCGAAATGCCACCATGACGTGCATGTTCGAAGACGGAGACGGTTACGAAGAACTGAGGGGTGTTGAACTCGTTGGAAAAGCAGAAATTGTCGAAGATCCCGAGAAGATCTTCGAACTTGGTGTGAGCGTGTTCTCTCGTTACTACGGCGAGTACAACGATGAGATGAAGCCCTTTGTTGAAGTAATGCTGAACAAGCGGATCGTGATTAAATTGAATGTTGATCGAACCGTGACCTGGGATCACCGGAAACTCGGTCTCCCTCCGATGGGCTAGAGAACGTTCCCGATGGAATTTGAGATTTCCGAATCAATAGGCGCGTCTTTCGCTCAAATCACTGCGGCACTCAAGAATCCTGATTACTACGCGCACTTGGCAACACTGGGATCAAAGAACGTTAGTCCTCCCGAACTTCTCGAGGTGAAGGAGGACAACGGATCACTCAAGCTTGAAGTTCGCTACGCATTTGCTGGCACGGTGTCGGGCGCCGCGGCAATGGCCATCGACGCGGAGAAACTGACCTGGGTGATCATGACGGATCTTGATCTGGCGGCAAAGTCGGCGGCACTGGATGTCCTTCCTGACCACTATGGCGACCTGCTTACCTGTGATGCAGCGGTTTCTTTTGCTGAATCAGAAAATGGAACCGTGGAAACCTTCGACGGGACGTTGAAGGTCCACGTGCCATTCTTTGGGAGTACCGTTGAGGAAGCAATTCTTAAAGGCTTGCAAGCACATGTTGCGATGGAAGCTGCAGCGCTGACATCGTTTTGTACTCCATAGAAAGGATCCCACCATGGTTACGCTCACCAAGGAAGAGGACGTTTTCATTCTTGACCTCGGGAACGATGAAAATCGATTCACCCCAGACTGGATTGCCGGCGTCTCATCAGCCCTTACCGAGATAGCTCAAGCCAGCGGTCCTCGTGCTCTCGTAACGCGAGGAGAGGGAAAATTCTGGTCGAATGGACTAGATCTTGACTGGCTGATCGCCAACCGTGATCAAACCCTTCCCTATATCTCTTCGGTGCAGAACCTCCTCATCCAGTGTCTTGAACTTCCCGTTTATTCGATTGCGGTGCTCCAAGGGCACTGTTTTGCCGCCGGGGCTCTCCTGGCCTTGAGCCACGACACGAGAGCAATGCGGAGCGATCGTGGGTTTTTCTGTCTCCCTGAAGTTGACCTTGGGATTCCCTTCACTCCGGGAATGTCGATGCTCATTCAGGGCAAGCTTTCAAAGCGTGCGGCCCACGAATCAATGACGACGGGTCGCCGCTACGGCGGCGAGGACGCGCTTGAATTCGGCATCGCCGATTGGATTGCGGGCGAAGAGGACCTTGTGACGCGAGCCATGGAACAAGCAGCACCATTGGCAGCAAAAGCAGGACCGACGCTGGCGGCGATTCGTTCTCGTATGTACGCCGACGCGATCGCATCACTCCGCAGTGACGCAGGGCTGCAGATTCCCGAATGATCCCGCTCTCTCTGTTGGATCTCGCCACCATCGTGACGGGCGGGACACCAAGCCAAGCGCTTGAAGAGACCACCGAGATGGCCAATCTTGCTGAGCGTCTAGGGATGACACGCCTTTGGGTAGCTGAACATCACGGCATGGAAGGTATCGCCAGCTCGGCGCCGGCAGTCTTGATCGCCCACCTGGCGGCTGCGACCACGACCTTGCGTGTTGGCTCTGGCGGCGTGATGTTGCCAAACCATGCGCCCCTTGTTGTGGCCGAGCAGTTCGGCACGCTTGAAGCTCTCCATCCCCACCGCATCGATCTCGGTATTGGTCGAGCCCCTGGAACAGATCTCAGAACGGCCCGAGCATTGGGGAGAGGAAATGCTAATCATTTCCCCGATCAGCTCGTCGAACTTCTTGGCTACTTCACCGGCGCATCAGAACAGTTAGCAATGCCGGGTCGAGGTTCGATGCCCGAGATCTGGCTCCTGGGTTCAAGCACGTTTAGTGCACAGCTAGCGGGAATGCTGGGGCTCCCCTTTGGCTTTGCTTATCACTTCAGTCCCGAGCCTCTCGACGAAGCGGTGGCACTCTATCGATCCATGTTTAAACCTTCTGCGGTACTCGCAGAACCAAAAGTATTGGTCGTGGTATCAGTGCTGTGTGCACCGACAACCGAGGAAGCAGAGTTTCTCGCCGGCTCAGGTCGCCTCGGTATGTTGCTGCTTCGCCAAGGCCGACCGACGACGTTGCCGAGTCCACAAGATGCCGCAACCTACTCATATAGCGAGAGCGAACGCGCCGAGATTCACCATGCGTCAGCGAGCCATCTCGTGGGTGATCCTGATCTTGTGGCCAAAGGGTTACAGCAACTAGTTGAACGAACACAAGCCGATGAGATCATGCTTAGCACCCGAGTCTTTGGACTCGCTGAGCGAAGACGTTCGGTTGAATTAACGGTCGCTGCCTGGGAGCAGCAAGCTGCGGCTCAGTTGGAATCAGTGAGAGGGTAGGACACTATGGATTACGGAACGATTGACTTTGACTATGCGGCCTATCTTTCGAGTCGACCTGCAGAAGAAGACGGACCCGTTTGGATGGTCAACTTTATGCGGTATCGAAAAGTAGCGGCTTACCAAGATGGTGGCACCGAGATCTCAGGGAAGGAAGCTGATGATCGCTACGCCCCGGTGAAAGTGCTCAGAGAGATCGGCGCTGACGTGGCCTTCTTCGGTGACGTTGTCGACGAGAGTGAATGGGATCGGATGGCGATCATTCGCTATCCAACGCGGGCGGCGTTTATTGACATGCAGTCTCGTCAAGACTTCAAAAAACAAAAAGTCCACAAAGACGCTGGGATGGAGTTCACCATCATCATGGGTGGGATTCCCGCCGAGACGAATGAGACATCACGTGACGAAAGTGACGTTGTGACCTTCGTTGGCATCCCGAAGGGGTCGGCGTATCCTGACTCTCTTGGGGGTGCTGTGAAGTTTGAAGTGGAAGGCACCATCATTGGCGACGAGCGCCGATGGGACTACCTCGCCGTTCTCTATAGCGACAGCGCTCCTGAGGACCTTCCCGAAGGATCGATGGTTGTGGCATCGACGTCACAGATTGACGGCATCGCCTCTCTTCTTGGCTTGTAAGGCTGTCGGGGTATCCCCGTTGCGTTAGATGCGCTCGATGATGATGGCAGGTGCCATGCCACCGGCCGCACACATGGTGATTAAACCGAAGCGCTTGTCTTGGCGTTCGAGCTCGTCGAGTGCGGTGCCAATGAGCATGGCGCCCGTTGCACCAATGGGGTGACCCAGCGCGATTGCGCCACCGTTGACATTGATCTTTTCGCGATCAATGCCAAGGTCACGGATGAACTTCTCCGTCACGACAGCGAATGCTTCATTGACTTCGAAGATGTCGATTTGATCGATCGTCATGCCTGCCTTCGCCAGAACTTTCTTGGCTGCGGGGACCGGACCATTAAGCATCAAGGTCGGGTCATCGCCCATGTTTGCGGTCGCGACAACGCGTGCACGCGCTTTCAGGCCGTGTGCTGATGCGTACTCAGGACTGGTGATCAAAATTGCAGCAGCCCCATCGACGACGCCTGAAGAGTTTCCTGCGTGATGGACACCTTCGAACTCTAGGTCGGGGAACTTCTGGAGGATCATTTTACGGAACGTTGTTCCCTTGTCGTCGAGTTCATAGTCAGCAATTGCACCAAATGATGGGGCAAGTCCCGATAACTTCTCGAATGTGGTTCCTGCTCGGGGGTATTCTTCCCTCTCCAAGAGAAGCGTTCCATCGGTGTCGTAGACGGGAATCAAACTCTTTTCAAAGCGACCT
>Ga0214164_1001290_pt1 | contig 14450 bp, 21 predicted proteins | sample TroBogepilimnion_13_FD_153003 | JGI IMG/M metagenome (GOLD analysis project Ga0214164, IMG submission 153003) | Freshwater microbial communities from Trout Bog Lake, WI - Practice 03JUN2009 epilimnion v4 | ecosystem: Environmental > Aquatic > Freshwater > Lake > Epilimnion/Euphotic zone ...
CATGCAACACCCAAACAGTGTCTGCATAGTTCTCATCGCCCCATGATCCGAATGGAAAACCATCTGTGAATACCACCAGCCGCTTGGGTTGAATGTCTGCTTCTTTCAAATATTCATACATACAATCAAAGTCTGTGCCGCCACCGCCATCTACTTCATAGTCAGCAATACTGTCCAAGTTCTCACTGTCAAATTGTTGCGGGTTATACACTTGAGTATCAAAGGTGGCCACGTGTATTTTATAACTGTTGAACTGTTCCATGATGCCAGCAGTTTCGCTCAAAAAGTCTCGCAACATTTCGCCATCAATTGAGCCCGAAGCGTCAATCATGATAGCAATGTCTACCAGCTCGTCGGGCTTGCGACCGGGCATGACAGCATCCATGTGCCAACCTTTGCGACTGGCTCGCATCCAGGTATAGTCAGATTTGATAGTGCTCTCCAATTGCATACGCAACAGTTCGCGCCAGTTCATTTTGGGTGCAGTGAGATTTTCAATGATCTTGCGTACACCTGCAGGAATATTGCCAGCACCATTGGCTTCGGCTGACGCGGCCGCTAACACTGCTTCTTTGATCTCGTCACGGATCTGTTGGCGTTCTTCTTCAGTGAGTCGGGGTCGACCTTTGCTTTCGTCATCACCATCACCAGAGCCGTCGCCTTGGCCATCCATGTGGTCGTCAATCATTTTGTCAACCAGACTGCCGATATCAATCTTTTCGGCATTTTCATACAAGATATCGTAGATCTCTTCTGAACTCATGCCTTCGTATTTTTCGTCATACAAGCAAGGAACAGATGTTATGAACTCGCCCACACGGTGTTTTTTCAAGTCTGCGTTGACACAATAGTCACTGGCAATATTGTACAACTGAGGATTTCTGTCGCCTCTACGACCAAAGTGATCATACACACAATGCAACACTTCATGCCCAAACAAGAATTCAACTTCTTTGGGTTTGAGCATTCGGATAAAACGGCTGTTGTAGTAGAAGTTTCTGCCGTCTGTGGCAGCAGTGCCACACCATTCATCTGCATTGACCAATTTGAGACGTGTGGCCAAATTGCCAAAGAAACTGGCCTTGAGCAACAACCCCACACGAGCAGTGATCAGTTTCTCTCTGGCGTCACGATCTTCTGAGCTGATAGTAGGGCCAAGCAGATTGGCAAATTTACTGGCATCTTTGTTTTCTGTTGTTGTTGTTGCGCTCATAACAGTCCTTTATGTATATGTAGTTATTATAGCAAATCGTGAATTTTGTGTCAAATCTATGGTGTTGTGTAAAAACAACACAGTAAAATGGTGCGCTTGGTAGGAATTGAACCTACACTCAAAGGTTTATGAGACCTCTGCTTTCCCATTAAGCTACAAGCGCAATTTGGAAGATAGGGAGGGATTCGAACCCCCGGTTTTTAGGATTTGCAATCCTGTGCATTGGACCACTCTGCCACCTATCCATTCTCTTGGCGAGCCAGGAGAGATTCGAACTCCCATCATGCAGTTTTGGAGACTGCCGTTCTGCCGATTGGAACTACTGACTCAGTACAGTAATTATACAAAAAATTTCATTGATTGTCAACTAGATATTCAAGTATTTGAGTTGAAACCAGGTCATTTGTGCTTCGGAATAAAAGTCCAAGTGTATTTGATCTTGATAGTGATACCTATACTTCCAATCATCACCAACGAGATCTAAAAAATCTTTGCCGTGCGGCTCAAGACCCTTGTGTTCTCTAACAGTAAATCCAAATTCTCTCTTGCATCGCCAACTGATAATAATATTGATCCGGCCAAAGTCCTGAATCATTTGTTCGCGAATTTCGTGCCATACCTCAGGTCGTTTAAAAATAATTAAATTTTTTTTGATTTCTACATGCTTCATGTCAACTGTACTTTAATAAAAAAACTGTGTACTTTTGTGCATCCGTAATTCGAAAATTATTTTCAATACCATGATTTGGTGCCATGGTCAATTGTATACCATAGGTTCCTGCCAACCAAGACACAAACATCTTATCATCTTCGGCAATATCCGGAACTGCTCGAAATTCATTGTCGAACTCTTCTCCTGCTCGCCGAATTCTTGCCCAGTCCTGAGCTTCTGCTCCTAGAACAGTGTCTAGTCTTTTTTCATAAGTATCATAGTGATGGTTATTGCTCATGACCACTTTAGTAAAAACAAAGTTCGATCTCGTTCAGTTTTAAACTCAAACACACCTTCTCCTACAAACCGCCATCCGGGCCCCCATACAGTGGCTCCTATACCGCCGCCAAATGTTGCCACACACCATTCCATGCAAGGTCGCCAGCCTTGATATCGATGTCCATTGACAGGATCAGAATTCGTAGTAGGAGCTTGAACACTGGCCACATACCATCCTGACATGTTATTTTTCAATTCTGACCTCTACTGTGGCTAATTCTTCATTGCGAACTGCAAATGTACTCTGCCCAATTCTAACTGCCTTGGGTCCGTTGAATGGTACAACAGCCAGGATCTTTAGAATTTCAGTGGGTATAAATCCAATGTCTTGCATGTGTTGATCGTTACAGGCCACTATAACGGCAATCTGCCCTTTGGTCAATTGATCAGCGGTCATGACCATTTCAACAAGAACATGGTTATATCTTCAGGCGTTCGAAACTGCCACATGTCAAAACTCACGCGAACTCCACACTTAGTTTTTTTGCTCCAATCGTGTATGGGATCCATGTCTGACTCTTTTAATCCCACTATTCTTGGACCTGGTTCCCAGGTGGCTTTGAGCTTGTAGCCAGGCAGTCGATGCCATTTTATCTTGGTTGGAGACATGCTATGCCCATCGTAATTGAAACATAGTTAAAATCTGATCGTCGGCAACATAAATTCTATAGTCGTCATATTTTATGTTATACGCCCAGTACCGATTGATTTCAACATCTGTGATTTCTGGATGAGACTTTTGAGCCTTGATCATAGGAGTTTGCATTTCTACATCTTGGCTCCAACCGTAAGTATCATTGAACCACCTACGGCATCGATCAAACGCTAAGATGGCCGAGTGCCCGGGCATTTTGGTAAATGTAATCAAATGTTCGAATCGATTACGATAATTGTATCTACCATCAAGTCGGATTATTTTGTATTGCACGATTATTCCTATCAAAAGAAAGGAGGGCAGTGCGAACACAGCCCTGTGTTTTATTTACACCACCCTCCGGAACTATTTAAGCACTGGCCTGCAAAATATATTTGCCGTACTTGGTATGGAACTTGTCAAAGTTCTTGAGCTTGGTAGGTTGGAATGGCAAGTTATATGTGGTCAGTGCAATTCTTGCACCCATGACAACCAGCTCTGTTTCAAAGTTGGTCATCATGTAGCCAAAGAAGTTATCTGCCATTTCATGAAACTTCTTGTCGTCAACTTTCTTTTCTGTGATAGCATCTTTGAGCTCATAGCACATGGAGATCACCAGGCTATACATGGCTGACACTTCTTTGACATCCAAGGTAGTTACCTTGCCACTCAAGATCTCTTCAGGCTTGGGCATACGGCTAGCCACTTTACGGTGCGCCATAAATTTCACCGCAAGTCCTTCTCCTACTGTACCTGCAATCAGGTTCATTGTGGTATCGTCATCACTGTCTTCGTCATCCAGGATCTGGCTCACAAAGCTCCATGAGCGTGGAGTAGCAAAGGCACGACTGGCACTTTTGGCATCAAAGTCGTACAAGTCATTCTTGGCAAAGCCAATGTAGCCTACCACATCCTTGTGGATTTTGTGGTTAACTGCCCACTCTTGCCAACTTGAAAAATCCACTTTCATCTCTTGGTGAATAAAACGATTGGCCAAGGGCGTTGGCATACGATATGTAACACCTTTGTCACTTTCACGATTGCCTGCGGCAACCATGACCACATTGTCGGGTAGCACATATTTGCCTACACGACGGTTCAAAATCAGCTGATAGGCCGCAGATTGAACACTGGGTGCCGCTGAATTCATTTCATCCAAGAAAAGAACTACCACAGGATACTGACTGGCCAATTCTTCAGAGGGCAAGTCCACTGGCTCGGCCCAGTCCATTTTACCAGATTCTTTGTTGTAAAACGGAATACCGCGAATATCTGTGGGCTCCATTTGACCCAAGCGCAGATCGATCATGTAGCCGCCGAGTTCTTCGGTGATATCGGCTACAAGCTCTGACTTGCCAATTCCAGGAGGACCCCAAAGAAATACAGGGCGTTGATGTTTGAATGCTTTTAGTAAACTGCGACGAGCTTGAACTGAAGTTATTGTACGAGTATCTGACATGGGCTGTGTTCCTCTAGTTAGGGTTGAAAATTTTGTTTATGTGTGTATTATAGTAGAATTGTTTTTTTGTGTCAACTGTGCATGTGTTGTTTTTTTGCAACAATAAACTCCTGTTTTTTACTGTAGTTTTATTATTATAGCAAAAAACTCTCTAATGGTCAACCATATTATGGTCTAATAAATCCTAGCTGAGAAATTTTTATATTTGGGTGTAGAATACAATAAACTATCAAATCTGCTACAGAATCCACTGATAATTTATGTTCTAAATGACTAGCTCGAGCAGTATCTGTAGCACAGGGGTTAATCAACATAATTTTAGGTAATATTGAAAAATTACTTAAAAAGTTGCTGGCCTCATCAAGAGATTTTTTATATGTTCTATATTGTTTGTCAGAGTGTTCTTTAAACCATCGCATGGTAACTGCACTTGAAATATTTACAATAAGTCGATCTTGATCCTGCCATTGGCTATGCAATTTGTACAATAAATCAGTTTGCGCAAATTTATGTACTGCATTATTAATAAACACATCGCAATCTAAACTTTTTTGTAAAATTTGGTCCTGCGATTGTTCATCGCTGATGTCATATCCATTGGATCTGCTGAATCCCAAAACACAGTGATTTTGAGATTCAAGCAAGTTTTTAATGGCCAATCCAATACCATTTGTGTGTCCAGTGATAGCAAATTTCATAGATTATATAAATTAAGCAAATTTATTTTTTATATGTTTCTAAAAACAAATTTGCTCGGTTTTTAAAATTATCGAGGGCTTGTGCCCCGTCGGCTACAGATTCAACTTGAGAATTTTGAAAACTCAATATATCTTGATATTCACTATTTTGGGTGGGATCTAATAAATTCTTTACAAGTGTTAACTGACCCAGAGTTAAATTTTTTGCAACAATGATATGTATAGGGTGTGATGAAGTTTCTAAATCTCCTGACGATTTGAACAAATTGCCCAGATATGGTAATGCGTCATATCTCACTGTGCTTGCATAACATACTAGCAATTTATCTTTGACTTTGTTAACTGCTACTGATTTTGCTACTAAAAAATAATCTATGTCCCCATTGGCCAATGCTATCAAGCCATCGTTGGTAGATTTAATTGGAATATGCCTCCAGGTAAGATGATTCAGTTTATTCAAGTCTGCCACTTGGTCTTCACCTGGTGCTGTACTATAAATTCCTACACGTAAATTATTGGTATTGAACGATCTAGAATTTTGCGCACTACAAAGCCAATTTGGTTGAGGTCTGCTCATGAGCACTGTGGCGCCAGTAAGATCAGCTGTGCAATGTTTGCCAAACATGCGCTCTTGGTTAGCAAAACCAGTACTGTAATGCATGATCATGGGTCTGGTTTTGTCTTGATTCCACATTCTAGCAGGTTCAGCACAATCACCTGGTGCAAAGTATTCAACGTCAATTTTTTTAGCTGTTAAATTTTTACCTAACCATTGCATTTCTGTTTCTTGTATACTGCCTCTACCGGCCATGTGCAGTAACATAATTTTATTTTCCAATGCAAACGTTGTTAAAATATTAAAAATCAAAATACATGCTATAAATTTTTTTATCATATTATTGTTCCTTAAAAGTAAAGATACCAGGCCATGTTAAATTTTTCAATTATAAAATGCCCTAGTACCAACGCAATTGCTAACCCAGTTATATCACGACCAGTGGACATTGCCCAATAACCTATACTACCAAAAAATATCACTGTGAATAATGCATTATTCCACCCAAGATTGTTTTGATAAATTAAAAATATAAATGATACAACAATAAACAGTTTGGCTATAGCAAAAAAATAACCAGAATTGGCTGCCAACAGGCGCCGGTAAAAATTTATGCCATGCCCACTGGCAAAAAAACACAGTATATTACAAATTAATAATGATGCAATTAAGACTGTAAAAAAACTTATGCCAAGTTGATTTCCAAGAAATGCACTCGGCAAAAACTGTAAGTCCCATCTTATGAAGTGCGAACTTAAATAATTTTCTAAAACTAGTTCACTGGCATTAATAGGTAATCCCATGAACAAGAATGGAATTGCACAACTTATTGCAGCACTATTATTACTGGCCTCAGCTGATCCAATTATGGTTAATAATTTTTTGCTATTTTGCTTGAGTGCGATGCCACCACTTAGATTTGATGCTAATGTCAGTCCAGCACCAGGAGTAAAGCCAGCAACAAATCCTAATAGTCCATGCATAATACCTTTTTTCCAAAAAGGAACCACTGTGCGCCAGCTTGGCAAATAGCTTTTTTCAGTGATTGATTGGTCTGACAAGTGTATAGAACTGTTAATAAAAATAATAGGCAAACAAAACAAACTTAACAATATCAGTGTATCATCTGGCCCAGTGCGCAAAAAACAAAACGATGTTTGCCAATTGCACAAGGTATTCAGTGCTGGAATTTCGTTTGCATACGACAAGCAAATGCCCAACACAATCATAGCAGTATTAAAAATATATTTTTTATTTTGCGTGATCAATACCACTAACAACATGATTATCCATGACAATATAAATTTAATGCTAAAAATAAAAGCCCAATATTGTCTAAACATCAAGTAGACTATAATCAACAAACCCAATGCAGTAAGACTTGCTACCAAACTAGTATATGCACTGACACGGTATGCTTTGATTACCGAAGTGGCCTGTTTCAATTGTAAGGCCACATTTAAGGCTGGTAAACTACTGGCTTCTCCTGGTATTCTGAATAGCAATGCACTAACACTACCAAAGTATTGGGTTACACAGATACAACAACAAAAAAACAAAATGGCTAACTCAGGCGGAAGGTTACTTAGCATTGGCAAAAACAACAACAGTCCTATAACTCCAGGGAGACCTGGCAACAGTCCTATCAACATTCCAAGGACAACACTAAAAAATAAAACAAATAATATTAATCCAACAATGGTCATGTTATGACCTTACAAAAATTCCAAAAGGATCGCAATCAAACGAAATCTGAAGTGTAATTCGAGACTGTTCGACATTTTCTACACTGTGCAAAATTGTACTGTCAATATAGGTCCAAGTGTGTAATGGAATCCGTACACTATCAATTTTAATTAAGTGGTCAAGATTTAACGGAGACATAGTTCTTTTTCTATGGATCGGATGTCCAGGTTCGTGCCAAAAAACTGTGTCCTGATCTGCATTGCTTGATTCTAATAGGTATAGCAAGGCGTAACTTCTTGTACCATCAGTATGCGGTGATTGTAGTTGGCTGTTGTCAGTGGCCTGTTGAGACAGAATACTAGTGGCTACCCCAATTTGACTCCATTCTGTGCTAATATGAGTATTAGTCCAGGCACTCATAACATCCTCAAGTCCAAATCTAGGTTGTATTCGAGAGATTACTTGCTTGCCATTTTTTTGCACTACTCTTTTGGTGCTATACACATCCCCTGTATAAGCACTTTGTTGCGTTCCTAAACGATTGAGCGCATATGTTCTAGCCAATTCTACAAAATCATCTGGCACGGCTGGAAGATCAGTCATAAATTTATAACACACAGTCATACCGACACTCTTTCTTTGGTAAAATTTTTAACAAAATACTGTTTGCTGCAGATTGCTGGCATCTCGCCATTTATAACATCAATTCCTGACATCTCTTGTATTTTTAATAACCCATTGTTGTATATTTTGTAAATTTGATCTATGTGTTCTTTGGTATGATTTAGTAATCGCAATAGCTCTGTTTTTTTTGGGGAAGCTAACATATTTCCTTTGGCCAATCCGTGCTGGGCACTGTAATTTGGTCCGCACTGCCGACCAATGGCAAGATTCCATTCTGGATAAAGATTAGGTTGTTTAAAACTTTGCACTTGATGTACTAACTGTTCTGTGGCACCAATGATGTTATTAATTTTGTATTCAAAATATCTAATTGACATGTGTACTTGTTTTAAATGCAATTTAGGACATGATGGCGAAAAGTAAAACATTTCACTACCGCCTTTACCCACATAAGTGTACATGGCTGCATCAACATAAAATTGATACCATTTACCATTATATAGATTTACTCGAGGTTTGTCGTGTGCTTCGATATAACAAGCAGTTCCTGGCAGATGTTGTTGTTTAACAGCCTTAAATTCTTTTTGTGCCTCATGTTGTACCAATCGTGTTGTTTGATTGAAACAAAGTTGACAGCCGGGTAGATATATATAGTTTTCTCCAAACTGCTGATAAATGCTAGCATGATAATCCCAAGTTATTTCATATACAGTGAGTTTAGTTTTTAGATTATGATCTTTGATAATCTTGAATGCTGTTTGATAAGCATCTGAAAGTTCAATATCATCAACATGTGAAGTTCTGTCCCAAATTACAATTTCGTCCAATGGAATCGAATTATTAACATAGGTCATTAGTACAGTATGACTATCCCAGCCTCCAGAATACAACAAAGCCAGATAACTGTATTTGTCTCTCAATTCCCATGCACGTATTATCAATAACTGGTCCCAGGTTTCAGTAGGTTCTTGAGTAAAATCCATGCGATCCCATACATGGTCCATCCAATGAAATTTAACTTGAGAAATATCACCATTGGCATGTTCTAATGCGGCTATTTTACTTACGGTTTTAAAATTACCTACTTGCCAATATGTATGCCCTACGCGAGCGGAATCAGTATGTTCTAAGTGCAGCAAAATTTCTCCAAATTGAAATATAGTATAACATAATTTTAGATTAATTGCTAGTGGAGAATTGCCACTTTACGGTAGGCGTTCTGTGAAATACACAGTAAAGACATTGAGATGTCAAGCGTCAATTGATCCGACGTCAGAAGAACCCGGCGTTGCAACTATATTTATAAATATTTTTATATGCAAATAAATTTTAAAAAACAACGTGATTACATTTATACCTTTAATTATACTTTACCATATCCAAACAATGTAATTTTACAAGCTTTACAACAAGAAGACTGGCAACCGGACCAAGCAGGGTATGGACAAAATAATTTTTCAACAAGATATCGATTAACACATCCAAAAAATTCTGTTCTAATAGAAATACAAGAGTGGATAGACCATGGAGATGTCAAAGAACAAATTATTAATCAGTTATATCAAGAATCACTGTTTTCGGGCCACTGGGGATTAAATCAGGAACGTATGATGGATAATACTTTTATTTACGGAATTTATACTCTTGACAAACCTGGATATAGCATAAGAATTCATACAGACGATCGGTTGCATGTGGTGCAAGGGATGATCTACTTTATACCTACAGATGACCCAGATCAAAGCACTACGTTTTATACGTCATTTGAAGGGGACAATCCAATGCGTATACCGACCGGACCTGGTGCGGGATACTTTGCAGCCAATACCAACAACAGCTGGCACACGGGAAAAAACTCTAGTACCAACAATCGCTACAGCATGATATTTGGCATTAGATTAGACTTATAAATGCCAGCCAATTTGATCTTTGAACTCTTGAAATTTTTCTGTACGCAAGGTAGTAACACTCCACTCTTCGTATAATGCTAATATATACTGTGTCTCAAGTGCTGACAATTCACGATTGAAAATAGCACAGACTCTGACAAATTCGTTGATAAACGAATCTTGATCTCTAATAATTTCTGCTAGACTAATTTTATGTACTATAGGATTGTTTTTTAATTTTTTACCGTGTAACAAAAACTCTACCATTAAATGACTATCTTTATATAAAGAATTTAATAGCATCCATTCAAATGCGTCAGAAGTATCTATGTAAAAAAATAGTCTATCTGGATGCGATGTTGTTTTGTCTGACATCTTATGTGAATGCGACGGCCAAACGGCAGTGGCATTGTCTGACAACTTGGAGTAATCTAATATAGTTTCAAACGGTATTAATTGGCGTTCAAATTTTTGCCAGTTGCGTCGAGGATCATTACTCAGTGAATTACCATCACTGTAGGATCTATTTTTTACCAAATTGTAATTTAGTATTTGGTATTTTTCTTCTATGGTAGTAGGAATAGTGGTGCTGCTGGCATAGCAATATGCATTGTCTAACAGGTTCAAGCATCTGCTAAAAAAATTGCCAGCAGCACCAGGCTGAAAGTATAATTCTATTAAAGTTCTCATATTACTATTTACACCGTTGGCCCGTTGCCATTATTCCTAAAGTCAACCTCCCCTCCCTGCTCTTTAATCCTCTTTAATACATCTTCAAATAAGATTGGAGCAAAGTCAGGCAGTTGTTCAACTGATACATTGTAGTAACGCGGATCAATTTCATCGCCATACAATATTTTACCGGTGCGAGCATCGACTCCTCTTGCCTTCATAACTCTGTTGGCGTGTAGGTGACCGTGTATCGAGCAACCAAAACGTCCAAGACTTGCTTCGTGGACAGGAATATGACTCAAGATCATACCCGACATCACATGATATGCCCGCAATTCACGAAAGTGCTCACGGTACTCATTGTCGCGAAAGATGTCGTGATTGCCGCGGATCAATACTTTGTCACCGTTTAAACGGGCTAATGTCTTTAATGCCTTGCGGTTAATAACCACGTCACCTAAAAAATATATTTTGTCGTTTGGCTTAACACGCTCGTTATAGACTTTAACAAGATGTTCGTCCATTTCTTCAGCGGTGTCCCACGGCCGTAACTTGGTCACACCGTCATTACGCATAAAACGACAAACTCCTTGATGCCCAAAATGGGGATCTGAATAAAGAAAAACTGATGGCATAAACATCTCCTAAATGATAAATAACTAAACAAAGGGCAAATATGATTGACGCTTATGTTTATACAATAACCAACAAACTTACCGGTGAATTTTACCACGGGTATCGATACAGAAATCAAACTTTGGGTATTGTTCCTAAAGATGATCTCTGGATCACTTATTTTACATCATCTAACAGAATTAAAAATGACATAAAGAAATACGGAAAAACTGCTTTTACTGCTACTATTATATACGAAAATTCTGATTCTGTCAAGTGCTGGCAACAGGAGCAGATAGCAATCAGACAGGATTGGGGTAATCCATTACTGCTAAACGGCAAATATCACGACCCAGAATCTAGTGTTGAGATATTCCGCAGGGTTAATATACTTACGGAAGAATCTAGACAGAAGATGTCTGTGGCCGGCAAGGGCCGTCCTAAATCTGAAAATCATAAAAAAAATATTGCTATTGCCAATACTGGCAACATAGGATCGGCACAGAAGCGTGCTAAAATATCTAGGGCCAGAAAAGGAAAGTCCCCTTCAAACAAAGGAATCACACCACCTAAATATTCTTGTCCAAATTGTGGGTCATCTGTGTCTATGGGCAACTTTAATAGATGGCACGGAGAAAGGTGTAAAATGATTGACCCTATTGGGCACAATAATCGATCATTTCAAGTTACAAATCTTAATAAGAAATAGTATTCTTCAACTCCACTGTATTGCCACTATCGTAGCATACTTGGCATGTTTTTGTCTAATCTTTATGGTCAGGCGATTTTCAGTAGCATCCATATCACCCATACCCCAGTTCCAATCCCATCCTTGCTTGCCAACATGTTCTTCTAACCAAGGACGATAGTGATCGTTTGGATCAGCACTATCAACATACTCAAACTCGGGACCATACCCAGAATATCCGTCTCTATGACTAGGACCAACTTTTACTTGTCCTTTTGGCCAACGGACATTGACCACAACTCCGGGCATAAACCTCCACCAAAGTTTATCTCGGATGTTAAGACCATAGGGTATCCAATAGTTTTGTCTAAAAAAGTAAAGACCTTTAATTTCCGAACTACTCATTCAACTCGTCCATCTCGTCAGCGTTATCCCAAGGACGCAATTTTGTAACACCATCGTTACGTGTGAAGCGGCATACACCTGCGTGTCCAAAATGTGTATCACTAACCAAAAATACTGATGGCATATTAGCCTCCTTTATGCTATCTTTAATCCTCTAAAACGATCAGCCGCATAGGTAGCTGCAAATGCTGCGGGTTTGACCAGTGGCACTACATTACAGGTACCACGGATATATCCAATTGCCTGACTCACTACATTACTACTTGCATGATGATTGTCGGGATTAATATCTAAATGTACTTCGACTAGTCGATCTTCTAATACATCTGCCAGTTTCAAATACAACTCACTGACTTTATATACCTCAGTCATAAGACGAGTGTTGGGACGATTGGCGCGTTGATCGTAGTCGCGTTCTCTTGTAACTTCCCCAAACAACTTGCATCCATGTTTGCCATCAATGTGCACTACAATCACCGCGGTGTAATCAGCATGCCATACTTTTCCTATCTTGACTCGTTCAGAGTCGACTCCAATATAGATACGGGTTTCGGGTGTCTGTGCATCAATGAATGCTTTGATTTCTTCAATGTTGAATTTTCTCATTTGATGCTTTCGCTACTTGGTGCGAGTACCCGGAGTCGAACCGGGACGGGCAATGCCCGATGGATTTTAAGTCCATTACGTCTACCTGTTCCGTCATACTCGCAATTTGGTGCCCCTCGACAGAATCGAACTGCCGTCTGATGATTACAAGTCAACTGTACTACCATTGTACTAGAAGGGCTGGCTTGGCGGAACGACTGAGACTCGAACTCAGAAACCCTCTTTCGAGAGTCGATGGATTAGCAATCCACTTCAATACCATTATGGGACCGTTCCAAATTTTACTTTTTGTCTAAGACAGGTGCAACTTTTTTGGCTGGTATCTCGTGTGGCTCTGCAAATCTACGTGGAGCCATTGGATTTAGATATTCCGGAAGAGCCAATGGTTTCCAATAACGACTGCATAAGTTGTTGATTAACAACACAAATGCAACAACAACTGTGATGCCTGCACCCAACAAAATAGTACACGCTAAAAAATTACTTGCTTGATCTATATCCATGATATTCCTTTATGGTGGAGAAGGAGAGAATCGAACTCTCAATTGAAGCTTGCAAAGCTACCGTTATCCCATTTAACTACATCCCCTAATTGGTCTCCATGCAAGGATTTGAACCTTGACCGCTTGGTCCCAAACCAAGTACGCTACCAGATTACGCCACACGGAGTTTACTTACATAATTTTTGTTGCCGCATCAATGCTGATTTCACCTGTTTGAAATTCCAACAAGGCCTTGACCACAGGATAGATATGTGCAGGATTTTCACTGGCACGATGCTGGCGAGCAATTTCTCTTGCACGAGCCGACGCCATGATAACCAACATGTACCTATTTTCTCCTGCATTTTTCACGCAGAGATCTGTGTCAATTTCTGTGCCGCGGCTCTGTTTTAAGCGATTCATATCTGTCCTTTGTTAAAAATGGAGCGGGGTAACAGAATCGAACTGTCAGCATGAGCTTGGAAGGCTCAGGTATTACCACTATACGAACCCCGCGATATATGTATTGTATATGAAAATTATTTACTTGTCAACTGATACCATCGTTGATGTATTTTATTACAATATTCATAATTATTGTCTAATCTACAATATTCAGTTAATTGATTATATATATTTTTGTTTAATTGTTCTGTAAACAACTCTACTGTATCAATAATAATTCCTTTTTTATTACCTGCATATTCTACACATAAATCATACTCGTGTTGCATTACTCTTTTGAAACGGTGGGGACTTTCATTATTCAAGCCCGGATTAACCTTTTGATATCTTTGTAACAATAAATCTGGGTCGCTACTAACTGTAAATATATTAAACTCATTGAATTTTTTTATTGTTGTTCCCCATCTTTTAGTACTTGTTGTATGATCCCAAATTGGATGAGAAAATCCTATTATTTCATCCATTTTTATACGGTACTGCCATTCATACTTTAACCACAAATCATACGTTCTGGTAACTGGATAAACGTTTTCAAGGATAAATTTTGTTACGTCAAATGCGGATTCACTTTCATATCTTAAAGATGCTTGATTAATTAGTGTAACAAAAAGCTGAAGATTTTCTTTGGTTTTTCCTTTAACCTCATCATTTTTAATCATTTTTTCTAAAGCGCTAAATGCTGAAACAGAGTAATCGGTGGCTTTATCCTTAATCTTTTTTAGGGTAGCATTGCCGATTGATCTTTTTGGAACATTAATTACTCTTTC
>Ga0214164_1001291_pt1 | contig 14427 bp, 8 predicted proteins | sample TroBogepilimnion_13_FD_153003 | JGI IMG/M metagenome (GOLD analysis project Ga0214164, IMG submission 153003) | Freshwater microbial communities from Trout Bog Lake, WI - Practice 03JUN2009 epilimnion v4 | ecosystem: Environmental > Aquatic > Freshwater > Lake > Epilimnion/Euphotic zone ...
GGTGCCGAAACTGCTACATCTGGCACCAATTACACTAGCGATGGTACATCGGGAATTACTTTTAGTAGCCTGATAAAATCATTGCAGCCATCTACAACCTACTATGTTAAGGCTTATGCTAAAAACAGTATTGGTCTTTCGTATGCTACAAATGAAATTAGCTTTACAACACCTGTTGCAGGTCCTACTATTTCAGCCTCAACAGAAACATTGACTTTCCCAACTGTTCAACTAAATAGCACACCGAAAGTATTAAGCTTTACACTATCGGCCACTAACCTTACTCCTGCAGCAGACACGATTACAATTGCTGCCCCAGCAGGATTCTTGGTTTCTACTTCGCCAAGTGGTGGTTTCACGGACTCTTTGTTGGTACCATATAGTAGCAATACTTTGGCAAATACAAAGGTTTATGTACAGCAAATAACAACAAGTTATGCAGCCAATTCAAACGATTTAATCTTTAGTGGCGGTGGTGCACAGAACCCAAATATTGATACTGTCCTTTTGGTTGATAACGTTGTTCAGAATCCAGATGTATTAACGAACCTAGGAACAGATTTCTGGGTAGGTCATGGTCTGGAAGAACACATGGATTCTAAAAATGGCTATGGTCTGCAAGTATATATTGCCACAGGCGCACAGGCTGCAACTGTAACAGTATCTATTCCGGGCATTCCTTCCTTTACACCTCAGGTATATACGATAGATCCTAACACCGTACAAATTGTTTCTGGCTTCCCAACGGGTGATGCCAGTGACCCTAAAAATGCAAAAAGATTACCCGATGCCAGATTGTATTATACTGGAACAAGCAACAGAGGGATTCATGTGGAAGTAACTAATAATGTACCTGTAGCGGTGTTTCTTTATGACTATGCTACTAATAATTCGGCTGGTGGTAGCATGGTATTTCCAACAAACACCTGGAATTCATCTTACATTGTACAAACCTACGGAGGAGCCACATCAAACACAGGCATACCTAATACGTATTTCTTTGTGATGGCTAAAGAAGATAATACAGTCGTAACATTCAAACCTACGGCACCAATACTCGACTCCATATCTTCTCCGGTTATCTCTGGTAAGGTGGGAGGAACAATTGCTTACGATGTAAACACATCCACAGGATATCAGGTTACCCTAAACAAGGGGCAAGTATTTAATGCGGTGGGCTTGGTAGATGCTACTACAAAAGTAAGTTACGACCTTACTGGTACAATTGTTACCAGCGATTGTAACCATCCGATATCTGTGTTTGCGGGCAATAGCCGCACATTGATTAATGCTCCCGGTCTCAACTGTACACCAACTACTGGCTCGGATAACCTGATTCAGCAAATGTTTCCTAAAGTGGCTTGGGGTACCAAATACCTGACCGTACCTACCAAAACAATGGAATACAACCTATTTAGAATTGGTGTACAAGACACTGCTACTATTGTAACCGTTGATAGCACTGTTCTGGATAAAGCAACTTTAAATACAACGGGCTTGTATTACGAAATTGAAGGCAATTCTTGCAGGAAGATTACAAGTAACAACCCAATAACTGTAACACAATTCATTTTGCCTGGTAAAGCTTGCGCAAATGCAACCGTTGGTAATAATGGAACAGGTGATCCTGAGATGATCTTATTGAGCCCAGTACAACAGTCAATTAAGAGTACAACGGTTTATACCTCAGACTTTAAAAATGGTCATGCAGGAGGCGCTTATATCAACGTAGTTATTCCTACTAGTGGTGTTGTAAGTTTCAGATTGGATACTGCGCTTAATCCTACACAATGGGTAGACACAGGTGCAAGCAGCTATTTGGTAGATTCTTTTGGAGTAAGTCATGCTTATTACCCTGCAGATACACTAGTTCCAATTGCAAAAGCATTTACTCCTTTTGCACAAGATTCCAGTTATTCTTGGGCTAAGTTCTTTGTAACCTATCCTGCTGTGCATACACTTTCCTCAAACGTAGGCTTCAATGCCATTGCTTATGGTGTTGCAGATGGAGAAAGCTGGGGCTATAATGCAGGAACTTCCATACAAGATCTTACGGCAATTGTCACCGCAAATACCCCTTATGGTGTATCACCGTTTCCAATTACTTGTAAGGGCAATAGCACAGGTATCAATATCTCACTTCCTTATGATCCTTCTAAAATTAGTAGTATACAATGGGTTTCCGCAAACGACCCTAGCGTTATTCCTTCTAATGATACTGCCAATGGCAGTATTGCTTCTACAGGAAGCTTTGTAAAGGATGGTATTACTTATTATACATTCAAATCACCAAAGAACTATACGTTTGATAGCTTGGGTTCTTTCAAATTCAGTGTAACTGTTTATGGTACCTTTACCAATGAGTGTGGTGGTTCAAAGACTTTTGATGTGGTAATGAATATATTGAGAGATACTACTAACTTCAGTTTTGCACCTATCTCTTGTGGAAGTGCAACCTTTAAATTCAAGGATCAAACAAGACCAATTCAAGGAGATACAATAACTAAATGGCAATGGGCATTTGGTACCAGCAATAATGATAGTAGTTATGTGCAGAATCCAACATTTACGTTCCCATCATCGGCAACTTACCAGGTAAAGCTTCGTGCTATCAACAATATTGGTTGCTTCACAGACACCATGAAGAAGGTAGCTGTAACAATACTGGCACCACCTGTAGCAGACTTCAGTATGCCTGCAAGCATTTGTATCCCAACAGGGAATGTTCAGTTTACGAATAAGAGCGATACAGCAGTATCTGGCAAACTAACTTATGCTTGGAACTTTGGCGATGGCAATGGAACAAGTACAAGCAAAGACCCATCTTACACGTACAAGCTTCCGAACACAGCAGGATACACGGTGCAGTTAATTGCTACTTCTATCATTGGTTGTAAAGACACAGCCAAACACGTGTTAGCAGTTGAGACGCCTCCTACACACTCTACAATTACTTCGTCTTCTACCCCTTCCAATACAATATTGGCAGGACAGACCATTACCCTTACGGATGATATTGCAAATGGCATCTGGGTAAATACAGACAATTCGGTTGCTTCTTTGGATAGCTTGGCCAATACGGCAAAAGTTAAAGGGCTTACAAAGGGTGAAGACATCATACTCTACATTCAACCTTCTAAAGTTTGTAAATCAGATACAGCCTCTTTTGCGCTGGAAGTAATACCTAGTGACGTATTCATTCCAAACCTGTTTAGTCCGAATAATGATGGTCACAATGATGTATTCTATGTGAGAGGAAGTTCTGTTATATACAAGGAAGTTCATCTATGGGTGTTCAGTTCTTGGGGCAATCAAGTATTTGAATCCAAGGGAGGCATAGATAATTCATCAAATGGCTGGGATGGTAAATATAATGGTCAGGAACAGCCTACAGGTGCTTATGTATATGTTGCCAAATTGACCAAAGTAGATGGAACGGTTATCACAAGAAAGGGTTCTATTACACTGATTAGATAGAAGTAAGCGAATTAATTAAAATATGCTAACCATTGCTTAGGTTTGTCAAACAATAATCTAAACACAATTATGAGGCGCATCCTTTGGGATGCGCCTTCCTTTTATAACACCTCACTTATAAAGCTATCATATACCAGTATGCTAACCCGTTTAGACTACTTACCCACTCCGACCCCTACTCTTCAATAAAAATAATTTCAAATTAATTTGGATGATTCAATAAAAGCTATTTACTTTGCATTTCAAAGTGCTTTTATGAACAATGCAAATTTAAAACAGCAAGAAGAACTCCAACAGATCAAACAGATGATGGAGAGAAGTAGCCGCTTTGTAAGCTTAAGTGGATTAAGTGGCATAGCAGCAGGTACTTGTGCCCTATCAGGAGCTTATTTTGCAAATAATGAGATCATGCACAGCCACTCGGGCGTTTTGTTAGATCTGGATACTAACCTGTACGCTTCTTCCCTAAATGGGAATTTTTCGATAATCAGTCTCTTAGAAAATAAACTGGTACAGATAGCGATTCTTACTTTTTTATCTGCGCTGATTTCGTCTTTCATTTTTACAATTCTCCGGAGCAAGAGAACGAATGTGTCTGTGTTGAGTACAACCTCAAAACGACTTTTCATCAATATTACTGTTCCGCTGCTAGTGGGGGGAATCTTTTTATTTAAACTCATCATGCTGGGTGTTGTTGGTTTGATTGCCCCCGGTTGCTTACTCTTTTATGGCCTGGCACTGGTAAATGCTTCTAAATATACACTGACTGAAGTTAGATACTTAGGATACACACAGTTGTTACTAGGTGCGCTGAACCTATTCTTTATTGGAAAAGGATTATTCTTTTGGGCAATTGGTTTTGGCATACTCCACATTATCTACGGACTCTTGATGTGGTTGAAGTATGAACGACAATAAAAATTGACGCTATGTTTGAGTTAGTTTTTTGCATCCTTAGTTTTTAATGTTTTACAACAAAGCAATGAATCCCATTCTTCATTTAAATAAAGTTTTTGACAATCGCATCCGTCTTGGCATCATGAGCGCCTTGATGGTAAATGACGAAATTAACTTTAATGACCTAAAAGAACTGTTACAGATAACAGATGGTAACCTAGCCAGCCACATCAAGGGTTTGGAAGAAAGTGGCTATATAGAAGTTCAGAAAGGTTTTATCGGACGCAAAACAAATACAACGTACAAGGTGACTACTGAAGGGAAACTAGCTTTTAACAAACATCTGACTGCCTTGGAGCAAATGATAAATAGCACTAAATAATTTTTTTTGTATCAATACTTTGAAATACAAAGCACTTTTATATGCAAAACAATAAATCATCAATTGACATAACAGTACCCATCTGGTTGTTGACCAACCTTCTTTTTGCAGTTGGACTCTGCGTATTCACCTTTAAAAGTCAAGATTTCGAATTCATATTCATCATACCTATTTCTTTCATCATCTCCTGCATCGCTAGCTTTCCAATATTCCTAATACTGTCTATTGCGGTTGCTATAATCGAGAAGCTTAATACCACCTCAAAACATAAAATCAATTACCTGATTCTAACTTGCTTTCTATGTACACTAATTTATGGACTCTTGTTCGCGGGCATTGATACCGGTATCATATATGAAAACTATCAAACAATCATTTCTGCGACACTAGCTCTGTTTACGCCTTCCCTAGTTGCTATAGCACTCTTACATAAAAAAACAAACACTTATTTCTTAACAACAAAAAATGACAATTTTATGGAACACAATCAGTTTCATGATGAAGAAGACTTCGTCACCCCATCAAACAATGACACAGTAGGTAACAGAAATGCAGCTACTGCAAACAGTCAGTCAAACAACCTTTCTTCCAGCAAGACGCTTATCAAAGGTTTGATTACCGCAGGATTAATCCTGGTAATGCTTATTCCCACGGCCTTCGTAACTCAATTAGTAAAAGAACGCGAAAAGCGACAGGATGATGTTGTAGACGAAGTTACAAGCGGTTGGTCCAATCCTCAGATGCTTTCGGGGCCGTATATCTTTATACCTTATCAGGTAACAGAAAAAGATAGTAATCAAAAAGACATCTTAGTGACTAAACAGCTCTTTTTATTACCCGAAAACCTAAGTGTTGATGGGACGATTGCGCCCGAAATACGCCTGCGCTCAATTTACAAAGTACTCCTATACAGAAGTGATATCAATACCTCGGGCAATTTTAAAATTAATTTACCGAAAGACATTGACATTAACAGTTTACGCTTGAATGAAGCCAAAATCTGTTACGGCATCTCAGATTTCAAAGGGATTGAAGAGAAGCTAAGCATCAATTTTAACGGGGTTAAATACGACTTGGTGCCCGGTCTCCCAACCAACCAATTGGAAACAGTTACTTTAAAACAAACCAATACCGACGATGACAATAAAAGTGGAACATCCACCAAACAGGTATCTGCCATTGGACTCTCGGCAAATATTGCCCTTACCAAAGAGGACTTTGCAAAACCGCTCAACTTCGATATGCAGTTGAAGATAAAAGGAAGTGAGCAATTGCATTTTGTTCCCCTCAGTGCCAACAGTAGTTTCAATATTAAATCTTCCTGGACAGACCCTAAGTTTGATGGCAACAGTCTGCCTAGTTCCCGAGAAATAAATAAAGATGGCTTTCAGGCAAAATGGAGTTTCAACAGTGCCAATCTCCCCTTTGGTACGGTGCTAAAGGATTTTAGCTTTAGCAAACAGGACATTGCTTTTGGCATTAGTATGATTCAACCAACGGATCATTATGCAAAAACAATGAGAAGTGTCAAGTATGCGATTCTCTTTATTGGGCTAACATTCGCATTGTTTTTCATTATAGAGCTGATGCAGCATAAACCGATGCATCCGATACAATATGCACTTATTGGAATGGCACTAGTTATCTTTTTCACGTTATTGCTTTCAATAAGCGAATTTATCAGCTTCGATTACGCGTATCTCATTGCATCGTTTGCTACTATTTCCCTGATCAGTCTTTATGCCAAAGGACACTTTAAAAGCTATAAGTCAGCAAGTATATTTGGTAGCCTCCTTACTTGTCTTTATACCTTTATCTACATTTTGATTCAGCTAGAAGATGCTGCTCTTTTGGTTGGCAGCGTAGGGTTGTTTATTATCCTGGCACTCATCATGTTTGGCAGTAGAAAAATTAACTGGTATGGAGAAAATGCCATTGCCTAAAACCTCATTTTTTAAATCGGGGGAAGCGCATTGTTTCTTCCCCCATAAACAATAACAATGAAACGTAAAATCTTGTATGCAATCCTGTTCGTCTTCTCTACCTGGCTAGCGTTGGCCACACGTAGCCATCCGTATTGGTTCCCGCATCTGGTAGTTGTGTATGGAGGCGATATTATATGGGCGGGTATGTTTGTATTCTTTCTCAGGATATTCTTTACCAAGCCCCCACTCTGGAAACTAGCACTCATAACCTATGCTTTGGGGGTTGCCGATGAGGTATCCCAGCTAAACCAAGGCCCCTTTATGCTATACCTGCGTAGCTTCACTTTGGGTAGGTTGATGCTTGGTGTAGGCTTTCTTTGGAGTGATATCGTGTGTTATGCTATCGGCACCCTCATTGGGTGGGCAATCGCCAGCTTGGTGGAGAAGTATGTGTTTCCAGAAACAATTAAACTTCGCTCAATGGCATTACCACAAAGCTAACAGCAAAAAAATTAAAAGTGTGCTGTAGCAGTTACTGACAACAACTTCTACAGCACACTTTTTAATTAAACCCGCAACGAGCCTCGGAATGCCCGTGCTGCATAATATGATTCCGCTCCATTGTGATACAAGAATACGGTATTGTACCGCCTGTCGCAGAAGACAGCACCTCCTAATTCACGGATTTCAGCAGGTGTTTTTACCCAGCTGGATGTTTTTAAATCAAACGCACCCAACTGTTGCAATGTCCTGTATTCGGCTTCGGATAATATACTTATTCCCATTTCTGTTGCAACATCTACTGCATTGTTTGCAGGCTTAAATTCTTTTCGGGACTCTAATGCTTCACGGTCATAACAATAGCTCCTTCTCCCCTTTGGGCTTTCTGCCGAACAATCATAAAAAATAAATTCGCCTGTTTGCGCATCCACACCCACAACATCTGGTTCGCCGCCTGTAGTTTCCATCTGTTGCAACGACCACAGTTTGTGCCCCTTGTCTGCCAATAACTTTGCCAGTACACTAGCCCACTCAATCCCTTTATGCCTGTTTGCGTTTTTTGCAAAGCGAGTCTCAAGTATGGCGAGTAATTCTTCTTGCTCAGCAGCGGATAGTTTCTTTTCGTTTCCCATTTACATTATTTTTTTGTTTTCCAGTTTGTAAAAATAACGTGCATTCGGGATAAGAATAAATGTGATTTTTTTTGTTTAGACCTCACCTAAATCCTTTCCAAAGGAGAGGATTTAGGTGAGGTCTTGGGTTAGGATGAGGTCTGACTGAATAGAATATCCGTATCCCGAACTCACATTAATAAACAACAATCAAAGACATTAGCGAATGTACACGCTATAGGCGAAGTGCTAGCCCCGATATATTTTCGTGAGTATTAGCTGAGCAAATAACCCAATTGCCGCTACCAACATGCCACTTATCGCACACTGTTTTTAAACCCATTTTGAGTATAGTAATGCCTTTATTTCCGGATAATATGCCTTTTGAAAAATATCATATCTCTTAGTGAGAATATTGCATCTCTCACAAGGAATATTGTATCTCTCAGTGAGATTATCGTGTCTCGCAATAGGATTTTTGCATCTTGAAGTAAGATTATCTTATCTCAAATAGTAATTTTAGAGTCTCACAATTAGATTTCCGTATCTCATAACCTCCTTTCGCTGTCTCGCAATAGTTTAAGGCATTTGATGGTTAAAATCTGGTTTTAGAAGGAGGTTTTCGCGATAATGACTAGTCCTTGAATAGGTTTACATTCAAGAAAAAATATTTAAATGAAGAACTTTATCTTCTTTGATGATTCCCATTTTATTGCTTTTTTAGTCGGAATAATTAATTGGTGGGAATTAGTTTTATTGTATAAATAAGTTTAAACAACTTCTTATATAACCATGTCGTTACATAAAGAAATTTAAAAACTAATATAAGTATTCCTACTGATTCAGTAGATGCTAATAACCTCTCATTACTCCAATCTTCTTTCCGTCCCATTCTGGGAAAAGGACTTTGTCGTCGTTTATACTAAGATGTTTATCGGCAACTTCACTGAATACGCTTCTGAAATCAGTTGTAACCGGGACATCCCTCCCATCTTCTAAATTTTCTTTAGCAAGAATTGGCATATTGCCGTGAACAATGCCCCCATTAACATCATTTCCCAAAACAAACAAGCAGCTACCCCTACCGTGGTCGGTACCCCCAGTTCCGTTCTGCTTTACTGTACGGCCAAATTCGGTCATGGTCATCAGTGTAACTTCATCTTGATAAGCCGCAAGGTCTATCCAAAATGCGGTGATGGCATTACTCAAATCGGCAACATTTCTAGAAAATTGTCCTGTTTCAGTACCTTGATTATAATGAGTATCCCAACCCCCACATTCGGTAAAAGCAACTTCCAGTCCTACGTCCATTTTTATCAGTTGTGCAATTTGCTTTAATGAATTTCCAATCTGGTTATCAGGGTAAACAGCACCATTAGCAGGTTTGTAGTTTTTGGTATCCGCTTTCTGCAACATCTTCACCGCTTCAAAACTTTCTTTTCCAGTTTTATTTAATAATGAAGATGATGTTTGATCATATAAGTCCTCAAAACTTTTAGCTGCCATGTGTGCAGCCATAGGATTACCACGCATCTGAATGGCAAAGTCTTGCAGGTTATTGATAGCAAGGGAAGCATTGTCGCCATAGAAAGATTTAGGCAACGAACTGGTAATACTTACTGCCTGAAAAGGAGTAGCGGTCTCATGCCCCAACAAACCAACGGCACGATTGAGCCAACCAGTATTGGTACCTTTGTTGAAGGGCGTGCCAGATTCCATGTAGTCTTGCGCATCAAAGTGAGAACGTGTATTGTTGGGTGAACCAACTGCATGTACAATACCCAATCGTTTTTCTCTGAACAAAGGTTCAAACGCTTTCATAGAAGGATGTAAACCAAAACGACCATCCAAATCTATTAAGGGGTTGCTTGAACTGACTTTGGCGGCAGACATAAACAAAGTAGGTCGGGCAGCTTTCAGATACTCGTCTGTAAATGGTGTTACAGCCATCAACCCATCCATGGCACCACGTTGGAAGATACAGACAAGTTTTTTATTCTTTTTATACGGAGATAAAATCTTATTGCTATTTGCGGCACGCGCAATGAAGCTAGGTACGCCACCAAGACCGGCGGCAAACAGTGCTAAAGCACCTGTTGACTTGATAAAACCTCTTCTTGTAGACATAATTCTTTGAGTTGTAAGTTATGAATGGAGAGTTATGAGTTTATACGTTTGAACGGAGTTTGCTTATTCTTTAACCCATCATTCATAACTTATAGCTCATTACTGATTGATTATCTTCTTTGAAATTCTGGTGAACCAATTATTATTCCTGTAACCTGAGAAAGCATGGTGTTCGTGCCAGCATTTGCTTGCAACTGTGTGATTGTGTAATCAGGTGCTTTTTTACGATTTAATTTTTCCTTCAACACCTCTTTTGTCTTTTTACTATCGGTATTGCTTGTGGTTATCATCATGTTATCGTCTGTCATGGAAGCAGGCGGAGGCGTTGCTGCCGATACATCTGTTTTTGTTGCAGCAGCATCAATTTTATTGTGAATTTCGGGATCATTAATTAATGGTATCAATCTTTTTACCGTTTCTTCCACATTTCTTTCTGGCATTAATAGCTTGCAATAAACTCTTAAGGCTGCTTCTGCACTTTCTGGTTCATGGTTGTTGTTAAGAGCAGTTAAATCAAACGTTACGCCAGGAATCCTTTTTGAGGCCAATGCCAGACCAAAGTTCATTCTATTTAATAAAGAACCGCTGTTTATCCAGTATTGTGCCCTGTCTGGGAAACCCGTTGGTGCCTGATAATAGTAGATTCGTTCACCCATTTTATTAATCCAGTTTGCTAACTGATAGGGTTGTGTGACCTTTGCATTCAAAGCCCTTACGGTACTGATGGTTAGTTCAAACGGCGACTTAATCTTTTCCCTCAACGCTTGTTTTGACCAGAATTCTGGGGAATTAACCATTGTCAGCAATACTTTTCTGATGTCACCATCTTTATCCAAAAAGGTCTGTGCCATTCTATCAACCAAGCTAGATGGAGGATTATCGCAAACGAATCTTGCTGCCAATTTCTTACATATAAAATGTGCAGTCGATTTGTGGTGAGCCAACATATCAATTAATTTTAGTCCTTCCTCATAGCCACCTTTTGCGCTGAAGGTATTTCCAAGTACTACTTTTTCAGTTTTATCATGCTTGTTTACAGCAAACATAAAATCTCCATCATGCACATAACCTTGCTCTTTCAATTTGTCCTCACCCACCTTTTCAATCATCTTCTTGATTTGAGTCCCCCCATATTCCTCATTCATCGGAAAAATAGTCCAGCCTGTCAAAACTTTAGCTGCATTAGTCACATCCGTTTGGGTATATCCGCCATCCACGCCAAGTGTATGTAATTCCATAATTTCTCGAGCATAGTTTTCATTCAATCCCTGAGAATTCTTGAACCCTTTTATTTTATTTGCAATCTCCTTAGCCTGTACGCTAGTATCTCCCAACTTGCCTAAACGAAGTTGCTGGGCATATAATTCTCGTAACCTTTTTGCACCCGCTTCTGAGTTTACGTTATTGTTATCACTAGCCACACTCCTGAAATTATCCAGATACGTAAGCATTGCAGGAGATTTGGCAGTAGCTAATAACAAGTCGCCAAACTTACCCAATGAATTAGCACGAATTACATCTCTTTCATAGCAAGGAACAAATCGAATACTTTCATTTTTGGTTAAAGACACATTGAAATGATTAAACCAGAAGCTAGCCATCACCTCTTGCAATTGATTATTTGAGTAAGCTGCTCTCAATATTTTTTGATTGATTAATTGTCTTATCAATTCACCTTCTGGCTTGTACCCGTTGGCTTTCATAAAAGAATCAATCATCTCCTTACGCTCCTTATATTCTATCCTTCCACTAGAATCTTGTGGAATCAAGCCTGCTTTGATAGCTTTTCGTCTTATTTGTCCTCCGTCCAGATAGGTATTAAATATTTCCTTGTTATCCTTGGAAAGTGCCTCATATTGAGCCAGATTTGCGTTTAAAGAGTCATCTGACTGGTTGGCATCCAATTGCTTTTCAAACCATTTCTCTAATCCTGTTTTCAATACTTCATCTATCTGCCCAGGTGTTGCTCCATAAGTAAAGCGTCCCAATATATGAGCGGCAGCTTGCCTGTCCGTAAGCCCAGCTTGTCTGTATGGAAACTTGAGAAATTTACCTTCCACATGTCCATTCTCCGCACCCATGTATGAAGATAAAATTGGTGCTGAACCAATAAGCAAAAAGAGAAGAAAGATTGTTTGAATATACCTTTTCATAACTATAATTTTATGGCAGTGAGAGATGCTTTTTTTGTTACGAAAAGATTGACGAATTAAGTTCGAATAAGTTTATTGCCTAAAAATAATTTCGGTGATTGATAAAATATTAAGGATAATCGTAAAATACCACAGAGACGCTGAAAATAAAACAGTAAGAGATAAAAGCACTTTTTTTGCAGTGCCTCTGTGGCAGAATGTCTGATTATTTTTATTTAGCCTTCGCTTCCATCCTCTTACCCAACCATGTTTGACCTGCAGGTACAAGCCACTCGTTTAGCAAAGCATCTTTTGTGGCAACAAGATTGTTAAAATAAAGAGTGTTGGCAGTAATAAAACTATTTTCTAAGGCATGGCCAAGGTGTGCCAAGGGAAGTAATTGCACTTTGTCATTTATGTAAAAAGCTAGGGTTTGCCTATTAAACATATCCACTTTAAAGCGTTGTTCTATTTCTTTTATCAAATGTACACTACTATCTGTGCTGCAACCGCCAACAGTAGTGGCTGTTTCGTCGGCCATCAATACAATAAATTGCCCATAAAATAAGTTGGCATATCCTTTTACTGGCGCACCATGACTTTTCCAGTTTCCAATAAAGGCCTTAAACATGTCTTCCAAATCAAAGGCTTCGCTCATTGAAAATAAGCGGCTGCTTTGATAGATCCAAACTTTTGACTGGGAATGAAAATCTGCGGGTATTATTTCTGTTAAGTCCATATGTTTTTTTTATAAGTCGCAAAAGTACAGAAAAGAGAAAGGTCGTAGCATAACTGATTACATTACCCATAACAAATAAATTCAATCAATTTCTGTCTTCCAATTAACTAATCGTTGGGTATTTCTTTCGATTTATGGATAAAAAGAACGAAAAGTAAAAGAAGTTATAGGCGTTATTAAATATTTAAGGCACTATTCAAAAAAAAGAGTACTTTAGCGACTTAATTTAGGGATTCCTGTAACGAATTGCATCCAAAGCTGAACATTTTTAACATCATAATCTGTAACCAATGATAGTAAATATTACACCTCGAAAGAAAAATTGCCATATTAATTTCAGAGAAAAAATCCTTTTGTCAGGGTTTTCTTGCTTATTGATGATGCTTTTTCCGCTGGGAAATGCTTTTAGTCAATCTTTGTTTAGAACCGCAGGGGTGTTGACAACGGCATCTAACTATTCAACAGGAAGTTTGCCTACCAGCAGTACTGATGTAAAGTTGACGACTACAACTACTAACTTGGATTTGTCATTGACTAGTTTGAGTATGAGAAGTCTAAATACAAATAGTGGACTTGCATATACTATGAATTACGCAACAAATTCTAGTATCAATCAAACACTTACTCTAGGAGGGTCGAATTTTACAAATCCCGTTTCAGGGATAACAAATGATTTGATTTATGTCGGTAGTGGCTCATTAAGCCTTTTGGGAACTAATACTGGTGGTGGGACAGGTGTTACCAATCTTAGTCTAGCTAGTTCGGGATTTTTTGATGTTGCATCAGGAGCATCACTATCCATAGGTACCACATCTGGTGGCGGTACATTATCAGGGTCCAAATTTGCTAAGTCAGGAGCGGGTACTTTAACCCTTTATGGAGTAAACACAAGTGCTAGCGGTGTGACTTTGTCTGCTGGCACTTTGAATATTAATAATGCAAGTGCACTTGGGACTGGTCAATTTTCTATCTCCGGTGGTGTAATAGACAATACTAGTGGTTCTTCGTTGACCTTGACAGGCTACAGTTCTTCGCTTTGGAGTGGTAATTTTGGCTTTGGAGGCACAGGAAATCTAAATTTGGGGTCAGGGACAGTTTATTTGGGTGCGAATACTATTGTTACAACTAGTGGTGCCAGTAGCCTAATTGTTGGGGGAACCATATCCGGCTCGTTAGGTGGGTACAGCCTTACTAAAGCGGGTTCAGGTATACTCACTCTCGCAGGAGCTAATAACTTTGGTGGAACTTTGACTTTGTCAAACGGCACTCTTAATATAAACAATGCTAGTGCACTAAACACTGGTACTTTCTATATTTCAAATGGAGCAAGCATTGATAACACAAGTGGTGGCAGTATAACAAATACCAATGGAAGGGCTACTGCAAATTCTTGGGGAGGAAGTTTCACATTTGTAGGGACTAATAACCTAAACCTTGGTACAGGGGGGGTAGCACTAACTGCCAACAGTGCTGTTGCAACTAACGCTAGTGTTTTTACTGTAGGTGGAATTATTAGTGGGGGATATTCTTTGGCTAAATCAGGTATTGGTACTCTTGTACTTTCGGGTATCAATACGTTTACTGGAGGTATGACATTGTCCGGTGGTACTTTGGACATAAATAATGCTTCTGCATT
>Ga0214164_1001293_pt1 | contig 14417 bp, 32 predicted proteins | sample TroBogepilimnion_13_FD_153003 | JGI IMG/M metagenome (GOLD analysis project Ga0214164, IMG submission 153003) | Freshwater microbial communities from Trout Bog Lake, WI - Practice 03JUN2009 epilimnion v4 | ecosystem: Environmental > Aquatic > Freshwater > Lake > Epilimnion/Euphotic zone ...
TGCCTGTGCTAAAGCTTTAGAACCTGTGTTCCCTATGATTACCGAATTTATTACACAATAACAATTATAAGGCAAGATATATGACAGAGAATTATCTAGGTATTACCATAGATTACGACAGAGATAAATTGTTTGATGAACTAGGAATAAAACGATTACAAGAATCGTATATGAAAGATGATGAAACTTCTCCACAACAAAGATTTGCGTTCGTATCCAGAGCATTTGGATCTAGTCCTGAACATTCTCAGCGCCTTTACGATTACGCCTCTAATCATTGGCTCAGTTTTAGTACTCCAATCCTTAGCTTTGGTCGTTCTAAGCGTGGGTTACCTATTTCATGTTTTCTTAACTACATTGAAGATACAGCGGAGGGATTAGTTGATAACTTATCTGAAACGAATTGGCTATCTATGCTTGGAGGCGGTGTTGGCATTGGTTTTGGTATTAGGTCTGCTGATGACAAGTCTACTGGTATTATGCCGCATCTTAAAATCTATGATGCTTCTTCTTTGGCGTATCGTCAAGGTCGTACTCGTAGGGGTTCTTATGCTGCCTATCTTGATATTAGCCATCCCGATATTATTTCTTTTCTTGAAATGCGTAAACCAACAGGAGACCCCAACGTCAGATGCTTGAATTTACATCATGGTATTAATATCACCGATAAATTCATGCATATCATTGAGCAAAGTATGCTTGATCCAAACTTTGATGATTCATGGCCTTTGATTGATCCACATTCATTTGAAGTGAGGGAAGTTGTTTCCGCCAAGATGTTATGGCAAATGATTCTAGAAATTCGTATGCATACTGGTGAACCATACATTCACTATATTGATACAAGTAATCGAGCAATGCCTCAGCATTTGAAAGATAAAGGTCTAAAGATTACACAATCAAATCTTTGTTCGGAAATTATTTTACCAACAAATGAACATCGTACTGCTGTATGTTGTTTATCCTCTTTGAACTTAGAGAATTATGATGAGTGGAAAGACCATGAAATCTTTCTTAAAGATGTAGCTGAAATGCTTGATAATGTACTTCAATATTTTATTGATAATGCTCCTAGTAGTATTGAGAGAGCGAGATATTCTGCTAGTCGTGAACGATCTATCGGTATTGGTGCTTTGGGCTTTCACGCATATCTTCAGAAAAACGGAATAGCATTTGAAGGCGTGATGGCTAAAGTAACAAATAATCAAATGTTTAAGAATATAAGGACAAAACTAGATGTTGCAAATCTTGAATTGGGAAATCTTCGGGGTGAGGCTCCTGACGCTGCTGGGACTGGCAAACGTTTCAGTCATCTTATGGCTGTTGCTCCAAATGCTTCTTCGTCTATCATTATGGGAAATACTAGCCCTAGTATTGAACCTTATCGTGCTAACGCATATCGTCAAGATACTTTATCGGGAAGCCACCTAAACAAGAATCGTTGGTTGGATAAACTCATTCAAGATAAATTATCAAACGAAAATGGACTTATCTCTCAAGATGATTATAATGATATTTGGTCTTCTATTATTGCTAACGATGGTAGTTGTCAACACCTTGATATTCTATCAGATTTGGAAAAAGGTGTATTCAAAACATCAATGGAAATCGACCAACGATGGGTCATAGACTTGGCAGCTGATAGACAAGTGTATATTGACCAAGCACAGTCTTTGAATCTATTCTTTAGACCAGATGCTCACATCAAATACATTCATGCTATTCATTTCATGGCATGGAAAAAAGGTGTGAAGACTTTATACTATTGCCGTTCTGAAAAGATTGGTAAGGCAGATAAGGTGTCTAAGAAAATTGAAAGACAGGTAATTAAGGAATTAGATATGGCTGAAATTGCAGCCGGTAACGATTGTATAGCTTGTGAAGGATAAAAATATGAAAAGAGTATTAAGATTTACGGCGTCATGGTGTATGCCATGTAAGGGTTTAGCAATGACTTTGAATAGTATAGAAACAACTATACCAATTGAAGTTATTGATATTGATGAGAAATCAGATATAGCAAGAGAGTTTGGAATTCGTTCCGTACCAACTCTTGTGATGATGGATGAAAATACAGAAGTTAAAAGAGTATCTGGTGCTTTACCTCAAGCACAACTAGAGGCATGGTTGAATGAATCCTAATGAATGTTTATTAATTATTCTAAAAAATATATCTATCTAAGAGTTCCAAAAACAGGTTCAACATCTTTTCAACATCAGTTGATTGAAGATTATGATAAGAGTGATGAGGTATCTTACACTCAAATCATTTATTGTGACGTTATGGGTAAGAATTGGTTTCATTCGCAACCATTTGCTTATAATCCACATTTGACTTTACCTGAATTGAAAATATTAGGAATAAAAGTAGATAATTATAATGTATATGCCTCACTCAGAAATCCAATCGACAGGTTTTTAAGTAGAGCGTATCATATGGATTATTATGTTGATGGTGATAAAGAAAGATTAAAGAAGCCGCAACCAAACATCAATAAAAATAAATTGGTGGAAAAGTATTTGAATTATCTCTCTAACAATCCTGGAGAGTTAACATACAATCATATGTGGCGACCACAGTCTTCTTGGTTAATTTATAAAGAAAATGAAATCAACAAAATATTCTTACATGAAGATATATCTGAGATGATGAGTGAATTGACTGGTAATGGAGTTATGAGGTACACATACCGAACCGAACCGAGAGAAGATAAAACTTGGTCAGGTGTAGATGATAATTTGATTGAAGGTATTCGTAACTATTATGATGAAGATTTTCGTCTATACGAAAAGTATTGTAGAAACAAGGATTAAACAACAATGATTAAAAAAGTAGATTCAAGGATCACAGATGAAAGAACATATTTCAAGCCGTTCAACTATGCATGGGCATACGATGCTTGGCTTAAGCACGAACAGTCTCATTGGATGCACACAGAGGTTCCTATGCATGAGGATGTTAAAGATTGGAAAAAGAAACTTACTAAGGAAGAAAAGCAATTCCTCACACACATTTTTAGATTTTTCACTCAAGGAGACATTGATGTTGCCGGTGGGTACGTTAGAAATTATTTACCCTATTTCCCTCAACCTGAAATAAGAATGATGCTCATGGGCTTTGCTGCTCGTGAAGCATTACACATTGCTGCTTATTCACATTTGATTGAAACGCTTGGGTTACCAGAAACCACTTATAATGATTTTATGGAATATAAAGAGATGGTTGAAAAACACGATTATGTGTTAAACATTTCTGGTCAAAATACAACCAAAGAAAATACGGCCACACATATTGCTGTGTTCTCCGCATTTACTGAAGGTATGCAATTGTTCTCCTCATTTATTATGTTATTGAACTTCCCACGCCATGGTAAGATGAAGGGTATGGGTCAAATTGTTACATGGTCTATTGTTGATGAAACCCAACATGCTGAGAATATGATTAAATTATTCCGTACATACATTGAAGAAAATCGTGAGATATGGACAGACGATTTAAAAGGACGCATATATACGATTGCGGAGAAAATGGTTGAACTTGAAGATAAGTTTATTGATTTGGCCTTCAACATGGGACCAATGGAAGAACTTTCAGCTGAAGATGTGAAAAAGTATATTCGTTATATTTGTGACCGCCGACTAATCTCATTGGGATTAAAAGGTGTGTTTAAAGTGAAAAGGAATCCTCTGCCTTGGGTAGAGGAAATGATTAATGCACCAACACACACCAACTTTTTTGAGAATCGTGCAACAGACTATGCAAAAGGTGCATTGTCAGGAGATTGGAGTGATGTATGGGCCAACTAAGGAACTATAATGAACGAAAAATCTATTACTGGAGAATGTTTAAATTGTGAATCATCTTATGACATTCAATATGTTGAAGAATTAGTGTCACAAGAATATCCAGAGCATTGTCCGTTTTGCGGAGAACCCATTGAAGAATTATCAGAAGACTATATAGAGGACGATGATGATTTGGATGATGAGGAATGGGAATAAACTGGCAATACAATGGTGAAGATTTTACCGATGACCAAATTAGTGATAATTACGGGTTCGTGTATCAGATAACTAATCTGACGAATGAGAAGAAGTACATAGGCAAGAAATTTTTCTATTCTGCCAAAACTAAAATGGTCAAAGGTAAAAAGAAAAAGTATAAAGCTCCAAGTGATTGGAAGACTTACTATGGAAGTAGTGACAGTTTAGCTAAAGATGTGTTACAATTAGGAGTTGATAACTTTAAAAGAGAAATACTACATCTTTGCAAAACTAAAGGTGTTTGTGGTTATCTTGAGGCTAAAGAACAGTTTGTTCGTGATGCATTAATACGTAATGATTATTACAATACATGGATCATGGTAAGAGTAAGAAAATCACACATTCAAAATTTAATATGTTAGAATTTTTAAAACCAATAAAAGAACAAAAATTTGATTCTATATCCTTTCTACCTGGAATTGATGAAGATCAAGTCCGTGTAGAAGGTGCTGAATTTAAAAACCCAGGAGATAAAATTGGTGGTAATGATTTTGGAGACATGTACCACATTGTATTATTTCAGTTAAATGAAGACGGTTCTCCAAAAAACTTGGATTGGTTTGAAGGTATACTTGGCAGTCCACTTGAATATATTTCCCAATTAATACCACAAAATTGGTTTGGTTTGGTTGCCAAAAAAACAACAACTTCTGGCAAATTTGTTAAGGAAGTGTTTGACAAGTTCGCTGAAACGTGATATACTAGACTTTTAAGAAACTTAGAAAGTTTGTAATGATACTCGTTGACCTGAACCAAGTCCTATTGGGTGGGCTTATGGCTCAAATTTCCAATCAAAAAAATACCAAATTAGAGGAGTCTCTAATTCGTCACATGGTATTAAACATCTTGCGTAATCACATTAAAACCTTCCGTAAAGATTATGGTGAAGTGGTGTTGTGTTGCGATAACCGTAAATACTGGCGTAAAGAATTCTTTCCACAATATAAAGCTAGTCGTAAGAAAACCCGTGAAAAATCAGACTTAGATTGGCATTTAATTTTTGATATGCTTTCTAAATTTAAGCAAGAGCTTAAGAAAACTTCCCATACAGAGTTATTGATGTTGAGGGTGCTGAAGCTGATGATATTATTGGTGTATTGGCACCAATAGCCGTTGCTAAAGAAAACGTTTTGATTCTATCAAGTGACGGAGACTTTCCGCAACTGCAACAATACAATACCGCTTTGACCGCACCATACACCATTAAACAATATAACCCTTCTCAAAAGAAATATATTGTATCAAAGGACCCTCTCCTAGAACTCAAGGAGAAGATTATTCGTGGTGATAAGGGTGACGGTATACCCAATATCTTTTCGCCTCCTGACTGTTTTGTGAATGAATTGAGACAAAAACCAATCACTAAAAAAGTACTAGATGAATTGATTAATGTGCATAACACCGAATGGTCTGATGAAACAGCCAAAGCAGGTTATCTACGTAATCAAGTACTGATTGACCTCCGACTAATACCTGAAGATATAAAGAGTGCAATCATAAATACATATGAAGAAACAAAACCAGCACCTAGAAATAAGTTGCTGAATTATTTTATTGAGTACAAGCTCAAAAACCTTATGGATGTGATTGAGGAATTTTAATGAAAAACGTATATGAGATTTTTGATGAATTTGAAGAAGCTAAGACTAAACAAGAGAAGTTAAAGGTAATTGAAAAAAACCTTAGTAAAATTTTAGTTGAAGTTTTAGAATTAACATTTCATCCAAATTATCAATGGCACATTACAGAGGCGCCAGATAACTATATTGAAGCAACCAATAATTTACCTGGATTATCGCCTTTGCAATTGTCAACGCAAATTAGAAAATTATATTTGTTTAAAAAAGGTAATGAAACGGCTGATAAATTAACGCCTGAAAAAATGAATCAACTATTACTTCAGATACTTGAATCTTTAGAACCCCGTGAAGCTGAAGTCGTTTTTGGAATTCTTAGGAAAGACCAAGGAGTCAAAGGACTAACCTATAAGTTTGTCAAAGAAGCATTTCCACAAATGTTACCATAATGCCAAAAGAAAAAATAATAATAACAAGTGGTACATTTGATCCACTAACATTAGAAGACATTGAATTTCTAAAATACTGTAAAAGTAAAGGTAGTTGGTTAGTAGTCGGAATTCATTCTGATTGGTGGCTTGCATATGTTGAAGGTGGATTTGTCCAGAATTTCAACTCCCGTTTCAGTATTTTAGAATCACTTTCATTTGTTGATGAGGTGTTCAAATTCAATGATACGGATGGCACCGTGTGCCAATTACTTAAACTCGTAAAGATTTGTTATTCTAATTCTGATATTACATACATATCAAAGGATGATATGGAAGGCCAGCCCGAAGCCAAAATTCGTGGTATAACATTTGAAACACTAAAATAGGAGCAGTAGAAGTGTCAAAATTTGTGGCAAAGTTTCGTAAGAACCAAGAAGAATTTACTTACAGAGATTACGAATCAAAAAACAAGAGAAAAAAAGAGAACAAACCCAACAGAGTAAAAAGAACACAGTTGGAAGATGGGTACGAATTTACAGGTAAGACAAGTTTACCAAATAAAAGCAGACATTATTAAAATATCCGCCATAAGTAAGTATGCTCCGCTTTAATAATTAATGGTGGTAAGGGTGTTGTATCTAAACAACACCTAGCTTGACAATACATAAGTTTTTATGTTAAAATAGTATCATCTTCTGGAGGTACTATTATGATGATATATACAAAATCACCTAAATCAAAAAAACGCAAAGTTCCTAAAGCCCAAAAGGAACAATATGACGCATGGCTAAAATCAATAGCTACAATGTCATCAGGAATCAATTCCAGTAAAATTTCCAAAGTTTCCAATAAATCAAATCTTTACGTTCCACCAAAGTCCATTCCTCCAGGTCGAGAAACTCCCTATTACCCTTCCTTAAATACTGGTATTACAGGAACGTTATCAAAAGTTGGAATTATGAATGATTACTACAAAATGTCCAAAGAAGACCAAGCGATGGTTGATGAGGTTAATTCTTGTGTAGCACCTATGCATAAATCAAATTACATTTACGTTTCCGCAGGCATCAATCCTGCTGGTCTTGGCCGAAAGAATGAGGTTTTGTAATGAATGAATGGGATAGGGATAATCTGATGTTCTTAATAAAATCTTCAGAAAAAATAATCAAAGAGTGGTATGCACAAGCTGACGATGATGATAAAATTTATGCACAAGAATTATTAGCACAATATGCCAAAGAATTAAAAGAAGATTCCAAAGCCCTTCAAATTGAAGCAAAAATGTATCAAACCAAACCAAAGTTTGAAGATGCAAAGCAAGTTTTAAAAAAGTTTACCCTTAATGATAGAAAGAAACAAAATGATTGATAATGATAAAACCAAATTCCCCACAGATATTGATTGGAAAACACTTGATGACATTACAAGAAAATGGGCAGTAATGTCACAGTTTGAACAAGACCAAGATTGGTATGTGAAAATGAAAGAACAATATGAATAAACTAAGTGAAAGAACATACACAACCACAATTGAAGATGCAGCTGACGGTTCTGGTGACGGAATTCTAACTATTCCTCCTGAGATTTGTGAAGACTTTGGATGGAGTGAAGGTACGGTTCTTAACATTGAAATTGTAAATGGTGAAATTATATTAGAGGAAGCAAATAATGTTCAGAGTAATACAACCAGTTCCTGATTGTCATATGTTCCTATTTGACAATAATAAGGAACTAGCTTTAACATTTTGTCGTGTGCAAGAATATTATGAATCAGATTTAGATTCTTTGAGAGGTAAGCATTTTACAATTGAAGAATTTATTGATGCTTCAATGGATGATAAAGGCAATTTGGATTATTTTAGTTATTGGGATGGATTTAATTTTCCTGGCCATGTGTTTCATGCATGGAAAAAAGGAATTAATGATTTGACTAAATGGGAAAAATATTTAATTGACAATTTACCCTCCACAAACGAAAAACCTTTCTATGTAATCGGTGCTTTAGAAAAAGAAAAGGTTACAATCAACCATGAGATTGCACACGCTTTGTTTACATTAAATGAAGAATTTTCTAAAGAGATGTTGGCTTTAAATATTCAATTCATAAATGAACATAAAAAAGAAGCCAAAAAACTATTGCAAATATTCAAAATATTAGGATATGGCGAAAACGTATTTGCGGATGAAATACAAGCTTATCTGTCCACGGACACCAAAAAGGATTTGGTGGAGAATTTTGAATTGGATTATGATACCTTAAAACCATTGATAACACAATACCGTAAAGTGTTGCGTAAATACAACAGTTATGAATATTCAGCTTGACGGTATATTGGAAATCGTGTATAATAGTATTATCACATAGGAGTTTTCATGGAATTGATTCAATCAAAATCTTTGCTCGCCAAGCTCATGGCCACAGAAAATTTAATTGTTGAACAACGTAATGTTCGTACAGCATCATTTGATATTATCAACCGAGTTCTAACCATTCCAGTTTTAGATAAAAATATTTCTGGTTGGTTATATGACCTTTTAGTTGGCCATGAAGTTGGCCATGCTTTGTGGACAAGTGAAGAAGACTTTGCCAAAGGTAGAGAAACAAAATTATCCAAATCTGTCCTCAATGTAATTGAAGATGCTCGCATTGAGCGCAAAATCAAAAACAAATATCCAGGTATTCGCCTATCTTTTGTCAAAGGCTATAAAGAGCTGATTGAAAAAGATTTCTTTGGTACGGCTGGAGTTGACCTCAACGATTTGAATTTTATTGACCGTGTTAACCTTTATACAAAAGGTGGTCCTGCTCAAGGAATTAAATTTACAACTGAAGAAATGTTTTTGGTTAAACGTATTGAAACTTCCGAAACTTATGATGATGTAATTGCCATCGCTAAAGATGTTGGTGAATACATGCGAGAAGAAGAAGAAAAACGTAGAGCAAAATTAGAAGATGAAGAATTGGAAGAACCAGAAGAAGATGAAGATGGTTTTGACGATAATTATGATGATGAGTCCGAAGAAGATGAAGGCGAAGAAGATGAAAATGATTCTTCACCAGAATCTTCAGAAGATGATACAGAATCTTCAGAAGATGATAACTCAAATGATGAAGGTAGTCTAGGTGGAGGCGGTGAAAAATCTCCACAAGGAACACTACGTTCACATACTCAAGAAGCCTTTCATAAAAACGAAGATAAGTTATACGCCAATAACAATCGTCAATATTATTACGGAAATATTCCTGACATGGACTTAAAACAAGCCATAATGGGTTACAAAGAAGTTTGGAGAGAACACCGTAAAGCTGTTAAAGAGAAACAAGATTATTGGAATCAACCAGAATTTACAGGTACCGACCTTCCAAAGTTTTTGAAAATTCGTGAAGATGCAAAAAAGGTTGTTGGCTATCTAGCTAAAGAATTTGAATTGCGTAAAAATGCGGAACAATCAAAACGTAGTTCAACCGCTAAGACAGGTGAATTGAATATGAATAAAATTTATTCTTATACATTCAATGAAGACCTGTTTAAGAAAATGACAATTGTACCTGATGGTAAGTCACATGGTTTGGTGATGTTCATTGATTGGTCTGGTTCTATGACTGACCACATTGAAAACACAATTAAACAATTAATCAATTTGTGTATTTTCTGCAAAAAGGTAAATATTCCATTTGATGTATATGCTTTTACTAGTGAAGGTATTGCATACTATTGTGAACGTAAAATTGGTGATATGAACACACAAGCTTTCAAATTGTTGAATCTACTTTCCAGTAAAATGTCAGCATCAGAATTCACTTATGCTTGTTCAGCACTAGTTAAAGTAAATGGTAAACATTGGATGCCTGATTTCATGTATTTTGGCGGAACGCCTTTGACAGAAGCAATCATTTCAGCTATGAAAATTATACCTGAATTCCAAAAGAATTACAAATTGCAAGTTGTGAATACGGTGTTTTTAACCGATGGTGACGGACATTCAGTTAATGAAGTTTATGGAGTTGAAAGACCAGCATATAATCGTTCATCTTTAACATTAGTGGTTCGTGATCCAATTTCAAAACATGAAGAATATGTGGATAATCCATATGGTAATATGTTAACATCTTCTTACATTAAATTGTTGAAATCTCGCACACAATGTAATATTGTTGGATTCTATGTGTTAAGTGGCCGTGAATTTAATAGTAAACTTGGTGTATTTTTTCCAAAAACTGCCGATTTTTCAAGACTCAAATCACAGTTTAGGTCAGATAAATATTGTGTTGTAACATCTGCTGGTTTTGATGAATACTATTTGTTAAGGTCTCAAAGCCTAGATACCGATGAAGACGTTGAGTTTGTTGTGAAAGAAAATTCCACTACCCGTGGATTAGTTAATGCGTTTAGTAAATATGCTGGAAACAGACTTTCTAATCGTGTAGTATTAAATCGTTTTATAGGAATGATAGCATGAAAGAGATACTATTTTTAGTAGAAGAAAATAGAACAGCAACAGTATTAGAAGCGCCAGATAAATCTTACTATAAGGTGAATTATACCCGAAGTATATCTGGTCAACCAATAACGTTGTATAAAATCTTTACTGGTGAGGAAGCAGCAAAACAGTTTGCTGAAGAATCCGTGTTTCAAGGAACCAAACCAACTCTATTGAATGAGAATGCTCTATGAGTGAGGTTGAAGAACCTTTTGATCCAAAAAAATTGACACAAGACTTAATGAAACATTTTAGGGAAACCAAAGAATGGATCATTAAGTGTACTGTTGATATTTCTTGGACTGGATTTTACGGCAAAGCTCCTTTTACTTTAGAAATTAAAAGGAATAATTCTTTAGATAGAATTTTTACTTGTAAAGTTTTTGCTAAGACAAAAGAAGAAGCTATGGAAACCGTAATGAAACATTTACCTGTTGAAAATTTTATAAATGAATGATAAAGAATATGAATCTCTAGTTATTACACTAGAGGAGTGCGCTGAAGTTACTCAAGCTATCAGTAAGTGTTTTAGATTTGGTATTGATAACATCAAACCAGGAAAACCTAAAACAAATAGAGAACACTTAGAAGAAGAACTTGGTGATTTGCTTTGTATGATTGATATTTTAGTAGAAAAAGCAATTGTTTCTGATAGTAATGTTAATCAAGCAAGACATAATAAAAAAGAGAAATTAAAAGAATGGTCTAATTTATATAAGGAGTAAAAAATGAGTGACGGTGGTAAAGGAAGTTCACCAAGACCTTATAGTGTATCTAAAGAAGTATTTGATAATAATTGGAACAATATTTTCAGAAAAGATCCTAGAACTGTTGATGATGATATAGCTGAAGATGAAGAATTCAAGCGAATTGGACAAACAAATGAAAAAAATACTGATAACGGGAAATAAAGGTTATATTGGCCAGCATCTCGTTAAAATGTTAGAACCTTTGAATTATGATTTATATCTAATGGATTCAACGGTTGGCCAAACTCAAGATATAACAATTGCAAGTAACTTTTATCATTATGATAACTTGCGTTTTGATGCTATAATACACCTAGCTGCTTTGGTTCGGGTTGGTGAGTCAGTACAAAAACCTTTAGAGTATTATAACACTAATATTAATGGTACTTTAAATATTCTAAAGTCAGTTAATAATTTTGATAAATTTATATTTGCTTCTACCGGCGCAGCATCTTTACCAAGTTCACCCTATGCCTATTCAAAATTGGCTTCCGAACAAATCATACAACAATTAAATCCAAATAACCATACCATATTCAGGTTTTATAATGTGATGGGGTCAGACGGATTTCCACCAACTAATCCTGATGGATTATTTTCAAATTTAATCAAAGCTGTCACAACAGGCGAGTTTGATTTATACGGTACAGACTATAATACATTGGATGGAACATGCCTCAGAGAGTATGTACACGTTAATGATATTTGCAAGTCTATCATCAAGGCCATTGATATGGAACCAACCTGTTCTATTGAGAATCTAGCTTATGGTGAACCAAAATCGGTTATGCAAATAATTCAGACATTCAAAAAGGTTAATAATGTAGATTTTAGAATAAATCTCAAACCTAGACGATCCGGTGATTTAGAAAAAAGTTTTTTGAATAATCCTTCCAAATTAATGGAAAGGAATTATACATATGGAGAGATGCTCAAATTATAGATAACCTCTGGTCATTCTGTCACCATACTGTCTAACTAACATTTCAACCTCAGCCGTATTAGTTGGACGTTTTGATTGGATATAATATTCCAAACCTGATTGATATGTATTGTTTGAGTTAATAAAGTTTTTAATCTTTGTAAGAAGGTTTTTCATGTTTTAGTCCTAATTGTGTTAGTGTTAACGATATTAGTATTTATACTAGTAAATATGTTAAAGAGGAAAAAATGAATTATTTTACCAAGCAGTCCATTAAAATGTCCCTAGTGGGACTTGGTATACTTTTGACTTTTTTCTATGTGTCTGATGAAGATTTCAATCAACCTATTGACATTATACAAAAAAGAGATTATAATTGTAACTTGATATCTGAATATAGTATGTCTGCTTCGTTGCAGAATATACCAAAGAGTATTATTAACCATTGTTTTGAGGTGAAAAAAGATGAATACGTTAAAGCCATTAAAAGGAAAAGTTCTGGTTAGGTTGTTGAAAAAACCAAGAGAGTTAGCTGGAGGAATTCAACTTTTGGCTGGAGAAAAAGAAGAAGCTTCTAGAGCGGTTGTTGCTTCACTAGGTGAAGGTGTAGATGAGGTTAATGTTGGTGATGTTATCATGTTTGATTGGGATAAGGTTAAACATGTTCTATATGTTGATCCTGAAACTTATGATAAACAAGACTACTGGCATCTAGATGTAAATGATTTGATTTGGGTTTATGAAGACTATGTTTATACTGATGAGGACTTTTTGACATGACCACATCACCCGATTCCCGTGCAACAATTGAATTAGATTTAGATTTAGATTTAATTCATACACTAATGTTTATGGCACATGAACGTGATATCACACTTAATAAATTGATAGAAAACATTCTAAGAGAATTTATTGATGCACAACATTAAAGAAGATATCCTTGTGGATGTCAGAGGAACAAATTGTCCTATTCCAGTTTTAAAGGCCAACAAAGCACTTAAAGAGATGGAATCAGGACAAATTGTAAAAGTCATTTCTACCGACCATGGTTCAACACACGATATTCCTGTACTTGTAAAACAAACAGGCAATGAGTTGTTGCACGATTATGAAGATGATGAGGTTTATTATTTTTATGTAAGGAAGAAATGATGGAATTTAGTTGGACAAAATTACTTTATGATGTAGTGAAATTCGGTTTCATTGCTTGTTTAATAATTAATCTTTGGACTGAACAATGGTTACCTGCTTGTGCATTTGGTATTTCTGCAATGGTATTCATGTTAGAAAGAAACTTAGATAGGGAGGAATAAAATGGTAATGGTTGTAAAGAGTGAATGGCACCAAGTAGAAAAACGTTACGGATTAGAAGTTGACACGGATTTACTTGAACAAATTTATCCCGAGTCTAATAAAAAAGAAATCAAAAAAATGATTTCCGAGTTGGAATCAGGAGAACTTAGCATTGATACTGTTATAGGAGATGCTTGGGAAAATAATGTTGATATTGATTGGGATTGGTTAGATGAAGATGACTGGTGGACTGATCGTAAAGGTGGTTATGAAGTCACTTATGAAGTTCAAGGTTAGTATTCTTTGTTTGATATTATCCGGTTGTTCTACCGTTCAATTTGCAACAAATGCCGTAGACCTGTCTGTATATGGAGTAACAGATAAAACCATTACGGATCATGTTATGAGTTTTACTACTGACCGTAATTGCAAGATAAGTAGAATTTTTTCTTCTTATGCTAATGAATATGTTTGTGAATATTGGAAGGATGTGCCACAATAATGGAACAACTTGAATTTAAATTTTTCTGGCCGTTGGAAGAACAGATACCGTTAGACCTTGACTTTACCGAGTCCGATGAGTTTTCTAGAGAACTGTTCCGTAAAGAAATTGTATCTGTACTGAACCATACTGGTGAATACACATATACAACAACAGCCACCAGTTTTCATATTCAACCATCTCCAAACTATGCTGGCCATTGGGAAGTATCTGGTGAGAATTTTAAGATATTTCGAGAGAAACGCCCCTCTTGGTTTATCCGTAAGTTTAACGAATTGCTCATCGGTTGGGTTTGGGTGGACGACAAATAACTTTACATTGTGACAACCACATTTAAGAATCAATCTTCCCTAGATACTGGAGGAGGTAGTAATACTACCTCCATCCAATTGGTTTTATAATTATTTTTTAGGAGTA
>Ga0214164_1001298_pt1 | contig 14394 bp, 15 predicted proteins | sample TroBogepilimnion_13_FD_153003 | JGI IMG/M metagenome (GOLD analysis project Ga0214164, IMG submission 153003) | Freshwater microbial communities from Trout Bog Lake, WI - Practice 03JUN2009 epilimnion v4 | ecosystem: Environmental > Aquatic > Freshwater > Lake > Epilimnion/Euphotic zone ...
CCATACCCAATATTTGCCCATCCCTCTATAGCCGTAGTTAGAAAACTGCGAGCCCCAATTTGTTGGGCGGAGCGACTAGAGTAATTTTGAGTATCTAGAATATTTGTAGCCTTGCGGTTGACATATTGCAAGTACAACTTAAATTTATCGAAGTTATAAGTTATTCCACCGTAATATTGATTGTCTTGCGTATTTACACCACCACTGGTAGTAGCCCAACCTTTGGCTTGAGGAGTATAGGCAGTGGAGGCGCATTCACCCGGTTCTTCGCAGCCATAACCTAGATTAGTGGATTTAAGTGCTTGATAGGCGATACCAATATATAAATTTTGCCAAGTATAATCTGCCGATAAACCCCAACCACTGTAATTGTTAGTTATCGGCACCGGCGTATTCTTTGAATTGCTTTTAATGGTGTCATTTCTCAGTGTATAAAAACCAGCAACTTTAAAGTCAGCAAGAGTAGTTGATTGAACGGATAAGGCGGACTGGGTACGAATTGTTAATGCGTCGGAAACATTAACTCCCCCCTCATTGCCAGAATAATATGTATTTTTTGAAGGTAATCCCGAAGAATAGACAGAAGAGACTGGGAAAACTGCAGACCCAGGCATATTGTTAGCCATGCCAACATCGGTTGCCAACAGTTGATTAAAGATTGGCGTATTTTGAGTGCCAAAGGCAAACTGACCGATATCAGCTCTACCCAAACCTGCAAATGCTTGCATGGTACGCCAGTCTGATAGTGAAGCATTGGCAGCCGAGATAACGGATTCAGCAACAAAAAAAGCTCTTATCCCGCCCCCAAAGTCTTCTGTTCCCCTAAATCCTAGGCGACTCAATTGCTCAGGAGAGTTAATAATTGCACTTGCATTTGCCTGAGAGTTGATATTACTTCTCGATTTTTCGTTTAAGTACGCAATATCTATGACGCCGTAAATAGTTAAATTTGACTGAGCTGATAGGGCGCCTGAAAAAGTACTTAGTGCAGCTAAGGTAAAGAGGGATTTTTTCATCTCAGCTATTACTATTATTTAAATCCCAACGGAAGTCATCGTTTAGTACACCAAATAGCCCAAGGGGCTGATTCCAAATAGGGTCTGGTGTATGTAGATAGCAAAAATAAACCAAGCCACTATACCAATAGTATAAGTGGCGAGTGTCATTATTAAAGATGTTTCAGTTGGGGCATCCAATGCATTACTTCTACGGCCCCTGCAGGATTTAAAATCGAGGATTGCCCAAACTAGGAAGCTACCAAATAGAATAATTCCTGCAAGGGAGCCATTGGAAATTAAGTGGGCTAAGGCCCAGGTTTTGACACCTAAAACCATGGGGTCCTTCACTTTTGCTTTAATCCCATTTTTAGGTACCTGAGCAGCCGTTAGCAGGATGAAAGCGACCAGAGTCAGTGCTGCAGTTATATGCCATGTCCAAAGTGGTGGCGACCAAATCATGAAACTCGGCTTAGATTGGCCATAGCCATAAATAATCAACATAAAGCCAATCAGGGCAATCAGCGAACAAATGCCTTTCCATTTTTGCTCGCCCATTCTTTTAGTTTGCAGGGTACGCCAGGGGTCTGCAAAAATCCTAATCGAATGAATACCCAAAAATAGTACCAATCCTAGAATAAGAATAGTCATAAAACTCTCATTTAAAGCGATGAACTAACGTTAGGTGAAATAACAAATGATTATTTTCTCAAATTCAAGAAACTCCCGAAATTATGTCAGACTTAAGGCAGCACTACACCAGAATTTGATTTATTCTCTGGCTAAAGGAGAAATAAACAATGAAAGCAATTTGGAATAATGTAGTTTTAGCAGACTCAAATCAAACTATTGAAGTTGAAGGTAATCAATACTTTCCGCCATCAGCCTTAAATCTAGAGTATTTTAAAAAGTCTGAAAAAAATACGATCTGTTCGTGGAAAGGAACAGCTAGTTATTATGATTTAGACGTCAATGGAAAAATGAATAAAGATGCAGCTTGGTATTATCCAGATCCAAAGTCTGCCGCTGGCAATATTGCGGGTTATATTGCATTTTGGAAAGGCGTTGAAGTACTTGACGCCTGAGTGGATTTGAAAACGAGCATCTTAATGAAATTATTTGCCTTCCTAATGACGGTAGTTGTTATCTCGACTGCGTATGCCCAAGAAAGCGCCAATCCATTTGATCTACAGGTTATCGTAACTCCGGTAGGTGAGCGCTTGCAAATCAATGCGAGTTATGTCGTACCAATCAATATTTGTAGTGCTTATGCGTTTATTACTGACTATGAAGCATCAAAAAATATTCCCGGCATCATTGATGCAAAAATCGTCTCACGGCTTGGAAATAAAGTTCGGGTACGTAGGGTAATTGAAGAGGAAATTTTATTTTTTCCTGTTCAATTGAAGTCCGTAGTTGAATATACTGAGACTCCATATCAGCTTCTAACTTTTGAACAAATTAGTGGTGATGCTAAATTTTATAAAGGCACTTGGAAGTTATTAACTGATAAAGATAAGATAGTCTTTAAATACGATAGCGTGGTTGAGCTTGATTCAGTTATTCCATCCTTTGTAATTTCTTATTTTATTAAAAATAATATTCGTAACCGTTTTGAAGTGATGGCTAAAAAAGCTGCTGAACATAAGGCTGTTGAAGTAGGTACTTGTAAATAGCACTATTTCAACATCATGGTTAATGATCAATGCAGTCTTTGAAGCCATAACACTTGGGCAAGCGCTTGGTAGCGATTATTTAAAACCGTGTTAGCGACGTAATAATATCTTTATTCACTTGGGATTGACCATATTTAGCTAGCAATTCTTGGCGTTTACCCATTTCAAAATCACTGAATTCAAAGCCAGGCGCTACTACACAGCTAACAAGACAAAAGGAGCCCTCATCTAGGGGCTTAGCAGCAAACCAGGTATTTGCTGGAATAGTAGCTTGAAATTTCTTGCCAATTGGCCCTAATTGAATGTTCTTTAACATATTTTCGGCATCAAAAAAATAAACCAGTACGTCACAGCCATAATGAAAGAACCAGGTTTCATCCGATTTAATGCGATGCCAAGAAGAAAAGTCTTGCCCTGCAAGTAGATAATAAATACTGGTATAGGCTGACTTCTCATTGGGGGAATGAATAGCTTTTACCATGGTTGGCGAGCGATACATTTCACGATAAAAGCCACCCTCAGGATGGACTTGCAACTGTAGTGAATGAATAAAAGCATTAAGCTCCTGCATGTTTTCCTTGTCATTCAAAGAGATGAAGTGGTCTATATTCTAAATCATCAAAAATACTACCCAACGGGGGATACGAATCACCCAAAAATAGAGTTCTTGAAATTGCTGTATGGTGTCTAATACAATTTATATATTCAAATAATAATGACATCATGCGGGAGCAGGGAAATGAAAAAAATAACTAAAAAAATTACCTTACTTATCTTAATTGGCTTATCTTTGTCTGCTCTTAATCTTCTTGCTCAGCCAGTTAATTTGAGTCAAGAGCAGGTTGTGAAGTTTGCCCAACAGGGTTTTCCTGAGTATTTGCAATTATTAAGCATTCCAAGCGACTCGGTTGTGCCGGCCGATATTCAAAAAACTGCTGAGTTCATTGCTACGGCATTTCAAAAACGCGATTTTTCGACAAAATTACTCGAAAACCAGGGCAAGCCTATGGTGTTTGCTGAATTTAAAAAAAGAGTACCTGGCGCAAAAACAATCTTGTTTTACATGCACATGGATAGCCAACCTGTAGTCCCTGCTGAGTGGTCACAAGCTGATCCATGGAAGCCAGTAATAAAAAGTAAAAATGCTGTGGGGAAATGGGTTGAAGTGCCGCTGGATAGAATTTATGCAAAAAATTTAGATCCCGATTTACGATTTTTTGGCCGTTCTACATCTGATGATAAGGGTCCAATCATGATGTTCCTGGCAGCTTTTGATGCACTCAATACCCAGGGGGCTCTGCCAGCGATCAATGTAAAAGTGATTATTGATAGTGAAGAAGAGAAGGGCTCTCCCTCTATTAAAGCGGTAGTTAGCGCGCATCAGCAGTTGCTGAAAAGTGATGGTATCGTGATCTTTGATGGTCCCCGTCATGCAAGCGAAAGGCCCACCTTAATTTTTGGTAATCGCGGAAATACCAGAACTACTTTGATTGTTTATGGGCCAAAAGCGCCGTTACATAGTGGGCACTATGGGAATTATGTACCCAATCCCGCGATGCGTTTGGCGCAATTACTGGCTTCCATGAAGGACGATAATGGTAAAGTATTAGTAGCTGGGTATTACGACAAAATCTCACTTACGCCGGAAGAAAAGGCGGTCTTACAAGAGACAGGTGACGATGAAAGTGCAATTCGTAAGCGTGTTGGAATTGCTAAGGCAGAAACTGTAGGGGCCACCTATCAAGAGGCATTGCAATATCCTTCTCTGAATATTCGCGGTATGGCAGCCGCCTCAATTGGTGCGAAGGCCTCGAATATTATTCCCTATACTGCTACTGCTGAGTTAGATTTACGCACCACCCCAGAGACCCCGCCGATTTACTTATTTGAACGTATAACTGAGCATATTAAAAAGCAGGGCTATCACTTATTGGCAGCAGAGCCCACTGATGAAGAGCGCGCTACTTACGATAAGTTAGCGACTTATAAGATGGGGACAGGCGGCAAGGCAGTCCGTACACCGATGAATGACCCACTTGGTATTTGGGCTTTTACCGCTATGAAGAATGCGCCGCAAAATAATGGCAAGAATCCGGTGCGGATTCGGATGATGGGAGGCAGCGTTCCTACTGATAGCTTAGTAGAAGGTCTCAGCGCCCCATTTGTCATCATACCCTTAGTGAATGGAGATAATAATCAACATAGCTTTGACGAAAACTTACGCATCGGTCATTACCTAGAAGGCATTCAGTCAATCGTTGAACTTGTTAAAACACCCTAATTAGATTACAGGGGTCAACTAGTTTGTTAACTCGGTAACGTAATTAAGCCAGCTTAAGCCCCTCTTTACTTAAGGGGAAGTTACGTAAAGGCCTGCCGATGGCTGCTGAAATTGCGTTGGCTACGGCAGGCCCTACTACACAAATAGTGGGCTCACCAACACCGCCCCAAAAGTCAAAACTAGGCACTAAGACCGATTCGATGCGCGGAGTTGAAGCAAGGCTCAGCAATGGATATGTGTCCAAGTTTTTTTGCACAATACGCCCATTTTCTACAGTGATTTCTGGATTGAAGATGGCCCCTAATGCCATCGCCACCGAGCCTTCAATTTGTTCTCGAGCTAAATAGGGGTTAACCACATGACCAGAGTTAAGAGCAAAAACTAAGCGATCGATTTTGACAGTATTACCCTGCATCGATACTTCGGCCACGCAAGCAGAGTAGCTGGCATATCCCATAAATTGAGCAATTCCCCGATAAACCCCAGGCGGAAGTGGTTTTCCCCAATTTGCTTTCTGCGCCGCTGCATTTAAGACACCTAAATGCTTGGGATGATTTTTCATTAGTGCTTGTCGAAACAGTAGCGGATCTTTATTTGCTGCCTTAGCACATTCATCCATGAAGCATTCCATGAATATCGCATTTTGATTGGTATTGACACCACGCCATGGACCAACAGGTATATGCGTATTCCGCATGACATATTCAGTTAACAGGGTCGGAAATTGATAGCCTAGCTGTGCGTCGGGGCCATTCTCATAAAGACCTTGGAGTTGCCGTTCATCCTTGCCGTTTTTAATATTTTGTGGAGCAAGTGTTGCGTTAATCGACGCGCCGGCAACCTTAATATGCATACCCGTTAGATTTCCGATTGAATCAATGCCAGCAGTCATTTTTGCCATCGCAATGGGATGATAAAAATCATGTGTCATATCTTCTTCACGGCTCCATATCAATTTGATCGGTACACCCGGAAATTGTTGAGCAATTTTAGCGGCTTGGGTTACATAATCTTGGGTTGAACCCCGACGCCCTAAGCCAGTGCCTGAATCTAATTTATAGATCTCGCATTTATCAAGTGGGATACCCGTGGCCTCAGAGAGGGCAGCATGAGAACCTTCCCCATTTTGCGTGGGAACCCACGCTTCAGCCTGTCCCCCTGAAATTTTAACTGTTGCATTCATAGGCTCCATATTGACGTGGGCACGATATGGAGTGAAATAGATTGCTTCCACTTTTTTAGTTGAGCCTTGAATAGCGCCTAGGGCATCACCTTCTTTTCGCTGCCAGTAGTTACCTTCTTCATCTAAAGCTTCTCTAAGTGTTTTGTTAATACCGGCTGAAGATACACTAGCCCCTTTGCCTTCATCCCAGATGATAGGTAAAGCATCTAGAGCTGTTTTAGCGCGCCACCAAGAATCTGCAACAACTGCTACTGAGTCATCACTTACCTTCACAACACCTTTTACCCCACGCATATTTTTAATTTGAGCCTCATTAAAGCTCACTAACTTGCCCCCAAAAACAGGGCATGCTTTGATTGCTGCGCAAAGCATTCCAGGCAATTGCAAATCTGCGCCAAAAACCTTAGAGCCATTAACCTTATTAGCGGTGTCGATGCGGGCGTAAGGTTGTCCCGCGACCTTCCAAATCCGCGGATCTCTCAAAGTAATAGTCTTGGGGTCGGGCGGATTTAAAGTAGAGGCAAGTTCAGCAACTTTTCCATAGCTAATTTGCCTACCTGTTTTGGGGTGAGTAATAACCCCTTTATCAACCGTTAATTCGCTAACTGGAACATCCCATTTATTCGCTGCTGCTTGCATCAGCATGATTCGCGCTGCAGCCGCACCGCGACGCACATAGTCTTCAGAAATGCGGATACCACGACTACCGCCAGTGCCATGTTCGCCCCATGTCCGTTTTCTGGCTAGGCTATGACCCGGGGTAGGTGACTCTGTACTAACATTTTTCCAATTACACTCCAACTCTTCAGTGACCATCTGCGCTAATCCAGTTCTGGTACCTTGCCCCATTTCTGAGCGAGCAATGCGAATCAGAACGGTTTCATCTGGCTTAATACTGACCCAAGCATTTACTTCCGGCGCACCTATTTTTAATGGGGTATTGTGGTCATAGCCACTTATTTTTTGAGCTAGTGCAAACTCAGGCAGCGCACCAAGACCGAGCATCAGACCGCCACCAGCAAGCGTTCCCTTAATAATAAATTGCCGACGCGAGACGTTATCGAGACTTAGAGTTTGTTCAATCTTTGTCATATTTTTTCCTATCCACGACTCTGAGGAGAGGCTTCATACAAAGCCAAAACATCAACTAACTTTTTCTGTCCAGAAGCAATATGAATGCCATCTCGAATTTTTTGATAAGTACCACAGCGACAAACATTAGACATGGCTTTGTCAATATCCTGATCGGTTGGTCTAGGATTCTTTTTTAACAAAGCGGCAGCGGCCATAATCTGACCAGACTGACAGTATCCGCACTGAGGAACATCCAGCGCAATCCAGGCTTTTTGCACAGGATGCGAACTATCTTTAGAAAGCGCCTCAATAGTCGTTATTTTCTTGCCACCGACCGCAGAGACGGGAATTGAACAGGAACGAATAGGTTCGCCATTCATATAGACTGTACAGGCCCCACATTGCCCAATACCACAACCATATTTGGTTCCCGTAAGGCCGACAAACTCTCGAATTGCCCATAAAAGGGGCATATTTGGCTCTACATCGACGTTATATATCTGCTCGTTAATGGTTAGCTTCATGCTTGGCCTCATATATATAGTTATTTCTTTTATACAGTTTTTAATACTATATATTATTCTAGATAGCTAAGTAAATTGCAGATCAGGTCTGCTGACTTTCTATTAAAATTGCTGGGTGAATGAACAATTACTTAATCAAATTATTCTTTTAGCCATCCCTATTTTCAGCTTTTTCATGATGGGTGAATTTCTGTATGGCCTAGCAATTGGTAAAAATACTTATCAGTTGAATGATGCTATAAGTAGCCTAAGTCAAGGCCTACTCAGTCAAGCTATTTTATTTTGCCTGGTTTTTTTTCAAATTGGTGCCTATGAATTACTCTATTTACATATTGGGGTAACAGCGTTAACCCACTTTTGGGAAAGCTGGTATGGCTGGATAGGGGCGTTCTTCATTTATGACTTTTTAGACTATTGGCTTCACCGCACTAGTCACCAATCTGCTTTATTGTGGGGCTCCCATGTTGTTCATCATCAAAGTCAATTATTCAACTTTTCTACTGCCTTAAGACAGGAAAGCTTTTTCCCAATTATTGCCTGCTTCTTTTTTGCAGTAATGGCGCTACTTGGTATTCCACCATATCAATTTGTTTTAATCGGTCTATTTGTGCTGATTTATCAATTCTGGATTCATACAGAACATATCGGAAAATTAGGATGGTTTGATAGCCTCTTTTCATCACCTTCAAATCATCGTGTGCATCATGCTATCAACGCTGAGTATATTGATAAAAATTTTGGCGCAGTTTTAATTATTTGGGACCGAATTTTTGGCACCTATCAGGCAGAAAAAAACGGCTGTATATATGGCACCCAAACCCCATTAAATTCCTGGAATCCTTTATGGGCGCTTGGTTCAGTATTTGTTAATCTATATAAGAAAAGTTGCAACTATCCTGATTTGGTTACAAAACTCAAAATCATCTTTAAGAATCCCGCTTGGAAGCCGCATACTCAAGAGACAGACAATGATGAGCTCAAAACTAATGCTTTTCTAAACTACGGCTTACCATTGACGGGGGCGCGCAAATGGGCTGCAGTGGTTATTTTTTCTATGACAACTCTTTTTTCTATTTATTTTTTTATTACAGTAGACCAGTACACTTATTTCGATAAAGTCATGTGCTTGATAGTAATTAGTGTCAGCCTGTATTCAGTGGGGGTTTTTATGGGACCAAAAAAAGAATCCCAATTGAATCAATCCTCTTTTACTTAAATCGGTAAGCTAAGGCCATAAATAGGTTATCTTGAAATGATCGGTTCATGACTGGGCTATTACTAATCCCACTACCCATCCATTTACGTTTGCCATAAATATTGATATACCAGGCATCAATAATTGGCACCTCTAATAAGAAACCTAACATTAAATTAGTAGTAGCTGGAGCGGTATAACTTTGGAAGCCAACTGAATTCGCTTGCTGGTTATTTAAACCATAGTAGTAGTTCGCAAATTGACTTGACTGTCGTTCAATACCAAGTTGGGGATAGACAGTTATTTTGCGCATCATTTCTACTTCACCAAAATAGGAAAAATCGTATAAAGCGCCCTTCGATTGACTAAAGTCATGATACGCATTGATAAGAAATCCCCCGATGGGCGTTTCTTGAAAGGTGCCAATGCCAATGGGGATGGGGTCGCGCTTAACAATAGTCGTGGTCGTGAAGGGAGACTTAACTACAAAGTTATCGAGAATCGCTTTGCCAGTTATTTCAAGATACCCATATCCAATTTTTGCTGTTTTAATGCCGAACATATCAATTCTTGCAAAAGCCCTTTGATAGCTGGCAAAAACATAAGGCGCGATAAATGTCTGCGTACCATAAGTACCAAGGTGTAAGTTAGAGGTATAAGTTGACAAACCAATATCACCGACTAAGTGATCGGGTAGGTCATCGTCATAGGGCTGATCTTGGGCTAAGCAAAACAAAGAAAATGTAAAAAAAAGCAGAAAGAGAAGGCAACGCATTAAGAAATATTTGCTTTATTTAATATCGCGGCAAGATAGCATATGCAATACCTTGCGTTCTGAATCAATTTCAAAGCCGCATTCTACTGGGCGAGAAGAATTTTCATAGGTGCCAAAAAGAATATCCCAAATAGGTAAGCCATAATTATTTGTATGGCGATCGCGTTCATGAGGAATGCGGTGCATTTCTGGCCTAACAATTAAATATCCTAACCAGCGTGGGGTGGGAGTATTAGTATGCTCCCAGAGTTCGAAAATACTGACCCAAAGGGATGCCCAAGCTGCCGATTCGACATTCAGCCCCAGCATTGAATAGGCAACAATATTAACGATGAGAGCGTTCGCTAAAAAATCACTTGGGTGTGCATAAATTGCAGTTAAAGCTTCTATGCGATGGGTGCTGTGGTGAATTTGATGAAATATTCTCCAGATTAAGTTGTTATGGTGTCGAATACGGTGCCACCAATAAACAAAGAAAGTAATACAAACATAGCCAAAGAGACCATTAAGCCAGGCAGGCGTTTTTAAAAATTGAATTGAAAAGTTTGGAAATAGTACGATGGCACCCAAATGAGGAACCAAAAAAATACCAATTATTGTTGTCAGAAATACCCCAAGACTACCGAAAATAAAGAGCCTGATAAGCCAAGCCTTATCTTTGCTATAACGATGTAATGGGCGAATTTTTTCTAGCCCAATAAAAATGCCAGCAATAAATATCACGATGATAAAAGAAGCCTCAGACGTTAGCACAAGTCCAATTGCCTTATGTTAATTTATTGAGCTCTTGATTCGACTTTTCCAACCTTAAAAAACGCTGCAGTTCAGGCGAAATAATTTTTTCCCTTATTTTTGCATTGGTTGATTGATCATATGTTTCTCTGAGGAAGGCAACTGATTCATATGCAACTGTTTCGCGCTCATTATCGACCGTAATCATATGATAACTATTGCCAAGGTAAATGGCTCTTTTGAGAGCTGAACTGATTTTTCTAAAGAGCAAATCAACGTTATTAGGATGAGCAATTTCATCATCAATTGCATGAATAGCCAATACTGGTGCTGTGACATTAGTTAAATTCTTTCTTACATATGAGCATAGCTTGTCTGCCTGCGCAATGTGATTTAAAGTCATATAGGAGCCACCTATCTCAGAAATATTTTGCTGGGCCATGGCTTTTTTAATATAAGCACGTATTTGAATATTTTTAATGCCAAATGGATCGCGTTCCTTATATTTAAATTTCTCACCCAAGCCAAGCCAAATTCCAAATCTAGTTAATATTCGATACCAAGGGCTAGCCCAGCCGTTGTAAATTAAGGTTGTAGAGAGGCATAAAACAGCATTAATATCATCTAATTTTGAGGCTACCCCCAGTGCTAAAGTTGCGCCAAGTGAAATCCCGCCAACTGACAGCTGCAGCACTTCTTGTTTTTGTAAATTACTGACTATATTACTGGCCTCATTCAGCCATTCTTCCCATGTGCCAGCCTGATCGCCAAAGCCATACCCCTTAAGGGCAGGCGTTTCTACCCTGAAGCCATTTTTCTTCAGGATATTGGCAATATAGTTTAGCTCGAGCGGCGAAGAGGAAAGCCCGTGAAATAGTACAATCAACGGACAGAGGGGTTCTTCGATCTGAATGGTAGTCATGAGAGCATTTTAGACTTTATGTGGAAAGATGGGCAATGGAGTTAAAAAATACTAAACATTGGTGCAATATTCCCAAATGGCTAATTTGCTCCGTTTGTTTAGGCACTTTTCTTTTTATAGCGCTTGCATTATTTGCAGCGGGCGAGGGATTTGCTTCCGCAAACCCTTATAAATTTTTCTATTTAGCCGGAATTTTCTTGGCCTATTTCTTTGGTTTTTGGCCGGCACTTATTTTTATTATGAGTGGCACTCTATTTGCCAATTTTTGGTTCGTGCCCCCTTTTGGTGAATTTATCTTTAATTTTCATGACTTACAAGTATGGTTTTTGAATTTTTGCTTAGGCTTTACATGCATCGTTTTAATTGAATATTTACAACGTGAACGATATAAAAATAAATTACTTTTGTTAGTGTCTGAATCACGTTATTTAATTTTGTTGCACCGCGATAACGATCTGATGAAATTACTAAAAAAAGATAATCATGTCTGACACGATAAATATCCTTATTCAGCAAGTAGCTGCACGTTTTGATAAAAATATTAATGAACTTAGCCCTGATACGACTTTAGAGTCTTTAGGGGTCGATTCGCTTGGAAAAATAGAATTATTGTTCGATTTAGAGGATCATTTTGAGATTCGTCTGCCGAATGAAAATAATGAAAATTTTAATATCACCACGCTACGTGATGTAGCTACGTTGATCGATTCAGCAAAATAAGGTGAGCCAAGACGCTGATTCTGGAAGAGTAGTTATTACGGGGTTAGGGGCTATTTCTTGTTTAGGGAATGGTGCAGATGTCCAGTTCCAAAAAGCCTCATTATGTCAATCGGGTATTAGCAGTTTTTCTAACTCCTTACCCATTCCAGTTGATTTAAGCTGCGCAGGATTAGTAACGGTAGATCTAGCAATGCAATTTGATAGTTCTACGCTAAGCATGTACGATCGCGTAGCCCATTTATCCTGGATTGCGGCTAGAGAAGCGCTTGAGCATTCTGGCTTAAAAAATTTGCCCGAGAACATCTTGGATCGTTGCGGAATTTTCTGGGGCACTGCTTTTGGCGGTGCAAATACGCTTGAAAGTGCCTTCGATGATATTTTTATCAAACAAAAGCAGCGCGTTAGACCTTTTACTGTTATTGGTGTAATGGCGAATGGCGCTGCAGCATTAATCTCTTTAAAGACTGGTTTCAAGGGACCCTCGATGACTTATGCTACTGCGTGCGCTTCTTCAGCGCACGCTATTGGCGAGGCTTATCGCAGTATCAAACATGGTTATTGTGATTGCGCAATTGCAGGTGGCGCTGAAAGTCTATTTACTGCAGCCGCGATTAAATCTTGGGAGGCGTTAAAAACGCTTGCCACGCCGGATGCCAAAAATATTGCCAGTTCCTGCAAACCATTTTCAAAAAATCGTAGTGGCTTTGTATTGGGTGAAGGGGCCGCTGCAATTATATTGGAATCCTTGTCTAGCGCAAACGAGCGGGGCGCTATTATCCTTGGGGAAATTATTGGCTATGGCGCATGTTCGGATTCATCGCACATAACCAAGCCAGACCCACTGGGCCAAGCTAAAGCAATGCAACAAAGCCTAGATGAGGCAGGCTTAAACTCTGCCGAGGTGGTTTACATTAATGCTCATGGTACTGCCACGCAAGTAGGAGATATAGCCGAAACGATTTCTCTGAAAAAGATATTTGGCGATGAGGGCGCAAAAAGACTATCGATTAGCTCAACGAAAGCTATTCATGGGCATACACTTGGGGCGGCTGGTGCATTAGAGCTGCTTATTACTATTCAGGCAATGCAAAAAGGAATTGCTCCTGGAACCGCATTCCTAGAAATTCCTGATCCTGACTGTGATCTTAATTTCTTGCCATTAAGATCCGTGGAAATACCAATTCCTTATGCCATTAGCAATTCGTTTGCATTTGGCGGCTCAAATGTTTCACTTTTATTGGCAAGAGATGTGAAGTAATTAATATTTTTTCTTAATTGGTGCGGTAATGTTATGAAACCAAAGTACCCCTAAGATGATGCCTGTTATCAAGACCTCTAAATCGCTTACCAGGCCATGAAAATTATCTGCTGCATAAGAATTAGTATTTAAATTGATAGTTATTTCTAATAATACTAGGGTAGCTGTAAAAACCAAGCGCGCTCTTTTCAGCGGTTGTAATAAGGGGGCATAAAGCTTATTGGCATTAATCAATAGATAGATAACCGCGCAAAAATTAATCGACCAAAAAAGATAAATAAAAAAAGTCAAATTAAAGGGCGCGCTTAAGTAGTAAAGCGTGGAAACTAGAATCTGTAAAAAAAGTAAATATTTAGTCACTTGAGCTAAGCATTTTGATTTAAACGATAACTTTACACCTTTTATTGTGGAATTCAATCTACACCTAAGCATAATTCTAAAATATTTGCTGATGTATCACAAATGAAATATGATCAAGATTACTTATACAGCCTTGAGTAACCTCATAGTAACCTCAGCAAATTAGATGAGTTTGGCTGGTAATTGTGGTGTTAATAATTTAACCGATGTTTATATCACTGGAGCAACCATAATTGAAATAACATATTTATTAGTATTTAAAGCATAACCTTGAGCAAAAGGTGAAATTTTTATTTGGGAGAGCTAAAGTGATTCGCTGTATACGCTTATGGACAGGTAAAGACAATAACTCTTATTTTGAAGAGGGCGTCATTGATTTGAATTTGAAAAATGATCGTGGCGATTTGCTTTCATTTGCATTTACAGCTCAAACGATTTCATTTCAAGAAACTAGCGCTGCGGGTAAATTTGAATGGCATACTGCCCCCGTAAGACAGCTTGTCATTACATTAACCGGCACTTTAGATTTTGTCACGCGCAACAATGAGCATTTCACTATCAATCCAGGTGATATTTTATTAGCCGAAGATACAACTGGCACTGGACATTCTTGGAAATTAATTGGCTCTGCGCCATGGCAACGTGCTTATATCGTCTTGGCGCCGGGCGCTACAGTTTCCTTTAAAGCCAATCAAGCGC